>Ga0228711_1003707_pt1 | contig 23724 bp, 15 predicted proteins | sample MedpolnodulmetaG_2_FD_177996 | JGI IMG/M metagenome (GOLD analysis project Ga0228711, IMG submission 177996) | Root nodule microbial communities from Medicago polymorpha collected in Santa Monica, California, United States - brown nodules | ecosystem: Host-associated > Plants > Roots > Nodule...
GCGGATAGCGGTAAACGTGAACGGCGTCGTCGATCTGAAGACCTTCTTGATACCGGCGGGCGTTTCACCCTTCCAGTCGGGGCCGACCACCAGATAGTCGCCCGGCTCGGTGCCCGTGGCGCGCGTGCCGATATAGCCGAAGTTGTAGGTGTTGCCGTCGATGAGCTGGATCGAATAGTATCGGTCCTTATCGATCGCCGGAACCGAGAGAACCATCGGCTCGGCGCGCAAATCCAGCCACACAAACGAGTAAGGGGTATCGCTGTTCGGCGTTATGATTGCAGTGTCCGCGGGGGTCGCGACATGGTGCATGTTGTTGATTTCGTTGAAAGGTGCCTTGAACTGCCCCGAGTTTCTGTCGACTGCGAACTCCTGCATGACCGCGTAATTCATCACCAGCGGCAAGCCATAGATGAGCCCTTCCTCGGCAATATCCTTGGCCTCCAGCACGCTGGGCCATCCGGCTTTGTCCTGGGCAATTGCTGGGGTGGACCTCGCCGCCGTGGCGGCCACCGCGGCGGCTATCGCAGCAGCGTGAAGCAGATCGCGTTTCGTGAGCATCTCGGACTTCCTTCCGGCTTGCGATGAGTGGTTGAGCACGCACAGATAGAGAATGTCTCTGTTCCTATCATCGCGCCCGGTGGGTTCTGGAAGTCGGGATGTTGAACCTGCAGCACCAGAAAACAAGTATGTAACAGTAATCTACACGCCTCGAAACGTGCCAGTTAAAACAGTAGTGAATCGATCCAACTCAACAATAACGTTCATGAAGGCTTGCTATCTTTCTGGACGGTGCGGTTTTCGTGGCGTAGGTTACACGCGGGCACGCCAATAAAATCTGCGATTGCTGCGCCTCCGGGCGTGAGGGGAGCAAGTAATGGTCACCGCTGTGACACACGGATCCGGGGGCGCGGAGCCCTTGCCCTATCCGTTGCCGGGGCCGGACGAGATTCGTGCGCAGCTTGCACGGGTCATTTCCAGTCCTGAATTTCCGAAAGCCGGGCGTGGCGCCGCGTTTCTCACCTTCGTCGTAGAAGAAGCGCTATCTGGCCGTGCACATCGCCTGAAGGGCTATACCGTCGCGATCGAGGTATTCAAGCGCAGCGACACCTTCACCCAGGACGATCCAGTTGTCCGCATCGAAGCGGGGCGCCTGAGACGCACGCTCGAGCGCTATTATCTGGTCGCCGGACAGGGCGATCCCATCAGGATAGATATTCCGAAAGGCGGCTATGCTCCGTCTTTCGCATGGAACGATGCGGCGGTCACGGGTCGCAAGGAAGCCGCGGCAGAAAACTCCGACGAGCGGCCGGCGCAAGGCAGGCTGCGGACCCCATTACCGATCCTTGCCGGCCTCGTCGGTGTCGTAATTACTGCGGTGCTGACGTATTGGGCAACCGACCGTTTCATAGCCGGTACGAGACAGTCCGGCTTCAGCGCGGTGCCTGACGAGCCGACCCTGGTAATAGCGCCCTTCGCCAATCTGGGTGATGACCCACAGGCCGAGCTCTATACCGTCGGATTGACGGAGGAACTGCTGACTGCGCTGCCCCGGTTCAAAGAAATCAGGGTGTTCGGGCGGGAAACGTCGAAATCGCTTGCACCGGAAGTGCAGGCGTCCGAGGTGCGTGGCGGGCTCGGCGCTCGCTACCTGCTCGCTGGCGGCGTCAGGGTGTCAGGCCCGCGGGTTCGGGTGACGGCACGGCTTGTCGACACGTCTGACGGCGCGATACTCTGGTCGCAGAATTACGATGACGATCTGACCACGCGAGACCTTTTCGCCATCCAGTCCGACGTTGCAAGCAAGGTCGCCACGGCCGTTGCCCAGCCCTACGGCATCATTGCGCAGGCTGTGACGGCCAAGCCTCCGCCGGACGACCTTGGCGTCTACGACTGCACCCTTCGATTTTATGCCTATCGCGCCGAACTCAGTCCGGAAGCCCATCTGAGTGCACGCGCCTGCCTGGAAAGCGCCGTCGCCCGCTACCCGGCCTATGCGACGGCATGGGCCATGTTGTCCATCGCCTATCTCGATGAAGACCGCTTCCGATACAACCTGAACCCGGCTCAGCGAGAGCCAATGGAACGGGCGCTCCACGCTGCCCGCCGTGCAATCGAGCTTGAACCGGACAATACGCGCGCGCTTCAATCCCTAATGACCGCGTTGTTCTTCAATCAGCAACTTGCGGAGGCGCTGGAGGCCGGCGAAGAGGCACTGGCGACCAATCCGAACGATACGGAACTGCTGGCAGAGTTCGGAACTCGGCTTGCACTGTGCGGGCAATGGAAGCGGGGCGCGGATTTGCTCGACAGGGCGCTTGCGCTGAATCCTGGCGGTGCGGCCTACTATCACGGGACACGCGCGCTTGCCGCCTACATGCTTGACGATCATGCAAAGGCGGTGAGCCTGATCCGAAAAGCCGACCTGCAGAAGTTTCCTCTGTTCCATATCGTAGCGGCCGCAATCTATGCCGAGGCTGGACTGATCGACGATGCCCGGCGCGAGGGAACGATCTTCACGAAGATACGACCGGAATACATCCGCGACATCATCAACGAGAACCGGAAGCGCAACATTCAGCCGAAAGACAGCATTCGCATGATCGCCTCGCTTCGCAAGGCTGGAGTGCCCGTGCCGGATGCGGCCGGCATCGAAGCCGAGCTTCTGAAATCCGCTGTGACCGACCGTCGCTGAACCCTTTGAAAGCCTCGCCGCACGAAGGATCTTCAACGGCTTGTGCAACAGAGCATACCCGATGTTACGAGCGTTTCGCTCCGTCCGCACATAGAGTTTCGCCGATGCCGGGGTGGCCGGTCGCTCACGCCTGTCGCCGCCGCGAACGCGGCTCGGCAGACCGCGGGCGCTGCACTTTCGGAGTCTATCATTGATAAATTCGCATTTTCCGCAGATCGGAGTACGTGTTGGCCAATCGACGCAGCCGCGATTTTCTTGTCGCCTCATCAGTTCCTGTGGTTCGCCTTCAGCGGATGATCCTTTGCCTGGCAATTGCCGCTCTTTCCGGCTGCGGCGGGCATCCCAAAGGCGTGCTGACGCCTGTCGCCGACAGCGCGCCCACAGCGAGCCGGGTCGACATGCTGATCACCACCACCCGCGGCCGTTCGGAGGTGGCCGGAGAGATGTTTACGGGAGAACGAGCCCGCGCACCGGCCTTCGCGAACATCACCGTCTCGATCCCGCCTGTCCGCAAGGCCGGAGAGGTTGCCTGGCCGAAGAAATTGCCGTCCAATCCAGCCACCGATTTCGCGACTTTGAAGGCGGACGACCTGACCAGGGATGGAGCCAAGGACTGGCTCAACACCACAGTCCGGAAAAGCCCCGACCGCAGTGTGCTCGTGTTCATCCACGGCTTCAACAACCGCTTCGAGGACTCCGTCTACCGCTTCGCTCAGATCGTCCATGATTCCGGCGTCCACAGCGCCCCTGTCCTGGTGACATGGCCGTCGCGGGGCAGCCTGCTTGCCTATGGCTACGACCGCGAAAGCACCAACTACACCCGCAACGCACTCGAATCGCTTTTCCAGTATCTGGCCGCGGATAAAGAGGTGAAGGAGGTATCGATCCTCGCGCATTCCATGGGGAACTGGCTCACGCTCGAGGCGCTTCGCCAGATGGCCATCCGCAATGACGGCCTGCCGGAAAAATTCAAGAACGTGATGCTTGCGGCTCCGGATGTCGATGTCGACGTCTTCCGTTCGCAAATCGAGGACATGGGCAGGCAGCATCCGCGGTTTACCCTGTTTGTATCCCGCGACGACCGGGCGCTAGCCTTCTCTCGCAGGGTCTGGGGCGACATTCCCCGGCTTGGTTCGATCGACCCGGAGGCCGATCCCTACAAGCAGGAACTGGCGGACAACGAGATCACCGTTATCGATCTGACCAAGGTGAAGGCCGGCGACGGCATGCATCACGGCAAGTTCGCAGAATCCCCGGAAGTCGTCCGGCTCATCGGTGCACGCATCTCCGAAGGTCAGCCGTTGACCGACAGCCGGATGGGCCTCGGGGACCATCTCATTGCGGGAACGACGGGAGCAGCCGCTGCGGCCGGCAGCGCGGCCGGCTTGATCCTTGCCGCTCCGGTCGCCGCCATCGACCCGCACAGCAGAGACAATTATGCGAACCACGTCGGTGCGGCGATGGGACAGTCGCATGGCAAGCAGCAGATCGCGGTGAAAGACTGTTCGAAACAGGCGCGCGAGCGCGATGCGGCGTCAACTTCACCGTGTCGAAGCTGGTGAAAGCAGCGGGAATAGGGTGTCCACACTCACGCTGGCACCGCGGTCTGCGCCACCTGCCGCCAGCCCTGTGTGCGGGCAAGAAGCAGCCGCGCTACGACTGCGTGGAGCAGTTTTGCCGCCACGTTGGTATAAAAGATCATCATGCCCATCGCGGCCGCCGGGGCTATGTCGCCTGCATCGTCCATGTTGAGGATCGCTACCGAAGCAAGCTTCGTATCCGTGGCATAGAGGAACACGACCGCCGAGACAGTCGTCATCGCGTTGACGAAGAGATAGATCGCGATCTCGAGCAGGGCCGGCAGGCACACCGGCAAGGTGACCCGGAAGAAGAGCTTGTAGAACGGTATCTTCAATGAGTCGGCCACGGCCTCGAATTCCGGATCCAACTGCTTGAGCGCCGTGAGGGCGGTCAGATGGGCGACGGTATAGAAATGCGTGACGGTGCATAATACCAGGATGGCCATCGTGCCGTAGATACCGTGCAACGGGTTTCCCGGGTTGTTGAAGAAGAAGATGTAGGCAAGACCCAGAACCATGCCCGGTACGGCCATGGGCAACATGGCAAGCATGTGGAATGCACCTCGGCCCAAGCCGAAACCCTTGGTTTTTTCGACCATATAGGCACCGGTGAACACGATCAGCGATCCAATGACAGCAGTCATGAGAGCGAGCCGGATCGAATTGTAATAGGCATCCCAGCCGCCGCCATCCATGAGGTCGAAGGCATAGTTGCGCAGCGACAGGCTGAGATCGTAAGGCCAGAATTTCACGAGCGCCGCGACCTGGCACATACCGATCATGCCGAGCACGAAGATTGCGACCAGTGAGCAGAAGGCGAAACAAGCCGCATCGAAACCGCGTCGTGGTTTCGGCTCGAAGGGTACTGCGCGTGCGGAGAGCAGCGCCACTTGCCGGCGCTGCGTCATGCGATCGACGGCGAATGCGAGGAATGCAGGGATCAGCAGGATGACCGAGACGACGGCGCCCATTTCGAAATTCTGCTGGCCGATGACCTGCTTGTAGATGTCGACTGCGAGCATGCCATATTGCCCGCCGATGACCTTGGGCAGCCCGAAATCGGTGATGACCAGCGTGAAAACGACGAAGGCGGCGGAGATCAGGCCGTAGCGGGCGCCGGGCACGGTAACGGTCCAGAAGGTCCGCCACCTGCTTGCACGAAGTGACGTTGCCGCCTCGTAGTGACGGGCATCGGCGACCGACAGCGCCGTCGAAATGATCAGAAAGGCATGCGGCAAAGTGAAGAACACCGAGCCCACGACGATGCCGAGCGGACCATAGATCGAATGCCCGAGCAGCAAATCCTTGAAGACGCCCTGATTGCCGAACAGATACACCAGCGCGATACCGGGCAAGAGAGACGGCACGAGGATCGGGATCGTGACAATGAGCTTGAACGCCCCCTTCCCCCGCATCCGGCTTCTGTTCAGGGCATAGGCGAGGCCGAAGGCGACGGTGAGGGTGACTGCCGTGCTGATTAACGCAATCATCACCGAATTCTTGATTGAGCGGACGAGTGACGGCGTCGAAAAATATTCCGTGAAGTTGGAGAGCCCGACCGAGCGCGATGGCCGCAGCATCACGCGCCGGAAATGGTTGCTGTCATATTCCTTCCACTCGGTCCCGCGCACCAGTTGCGAGCCGGCAAGGAAGTGCGCCTCTTCGCTCGTGCCGCGGATGCGGTATCTGACCGGGCTGCGGAAACTGAAATCTGCAAAGAGTTTGGCCGCCTGCAGCCTTCCGTCGGCACCGGCCTCGAGATCGCTTTCGGGAAAGGCGGCGATGGCTGTGTTGAGCGCCGCAGCCGTAACAGGGTCGCTCCACCCTCCTCCGCTCTCGTCACTCACCTGGAACTCAAATTGATGAAGATCGAACGTGTACGTGGAAAGCGATTTCGACAGCATCACGAAAAGCGGTATTGCAAGCGCGATAACCAGATAGATGCCGACGACGAACATGACTGCGCGCTTGAGCCTGTCATCGTCGGAAATCTGCTGGCGAAGGGCTCGGCCGGGCGGAAGGAAATCGACAGCAAGCGTCATTCGGATCAGGCCTTTGCAAATAGGAGCAGACGCTCCTGCGGAATTTCAACCTGGATGGCGCTGCCGATCTCGATGCAAAGCCGGCGAACCGCGTTCGTAGAGAAATCCGCCACGAGAGGCGTCTCCTTCAGACGCGGGGCTGAGAGCCGTGTGCGCCAGAACATGCCGAGAAATTCCATATCCTCCACATGTGCGTCGATTAGATTGTCGGCGTTGCCCACGGCCTCGAGCCCGGTTGCCCGGTGGGCGTCGGCGCCGTGCGGAATGATATCCGCCGGCCGGACCGCGGCAACGACCGCCGCACCGGCGGGCAACAGGTGTTCCGCACAGGCAAACCGAGTGTGCCCTATTTCGACCTGCGCGCCCTTACCGACCGTTGCGGGAAACTGGTTGGTCTCCCCGATGAAGTCGGCGACGAAAAGCGTTCTCGGATGGCGATAGATCTCAGTCGGCGTTCCAACCTGTTCGATACCACCCTGGTTCATCACGACGATGCGGTCGGCCATGGACAGCGCTTCTTCCTGGTCGTGCGTAACCATGATCGTGGTGACACCAAGCTTGCGCTGCAGCTCCTTGATCTCATGCCTCAGGTGGACGCGCACCTTCGCGTCGAGCGCCGACAGAGGCTCGTCGAGAAGCAGGAGCCCGGGAGAAATCGCCATGGCGCGGGCAAGCGCTACGCGCTGCTGCTGACCGCCGGATAGTTGAGCCGGGTATTTCCGTCCTTGGCTGCTCAAGCCGACGAGGTCCAGAAGGTCGGAGACGCGCGAGGCTATTTCGCGGCGAGGCCGGCCGATATTTTCGAGTCCGAATGCGATGTTCTTTTCGATCGTGAGATTCGGAAAGAGCGCGTAGGACTGGAAGACGATGCCATAGTCGCGCTGTGCCGGCGGCAGGCGCGAGATATCCTGTCCGGCTTGGCGGATGGCGCCTCGAGACTGTATGTCCAACCCGGCGATGGCGCGCAGAAGCGTAGTTTTCCCGCAGCCCGAGGGCCCGAGGAAACAGACGAATTCACCCTCCTTCACCTGGAGGTCTATGTCTCGTAGCGCGACGAAATCGCCATAGGCTTTCCACAGCCCGCTGATTTCGAGGAATGGTCGTCTTTCGCTCTGACGGTTGGCGGACACGGGCATGGCCGGTTCCGCTGGGGCTGTTGCATGTTTCATCCGCAAGCTCCTGGCTCCTGAGCATTCCCGTTTTTCTCCGAACACGAAAATGCTCTGAGGGCCTCCACAATTCCGCACGGCATTCGATGAGGCTTGACGGGGACGCTCTCGAACCGAGCGTTCCCGAAGGATCACCAGCTCAGGACTTGGGCTCGGACTTTGCGTCGTAACGCTTCTGCCATTCCTTCAGAATACGGGCACGGTTGTTCGCGGCCCACTCGAAGTCGTTCTCGATCATCTTCTCGGCAACGTCGTCGGGAAGATTCTCGATCGGCTTGGCGACTCCCGGATAAGCCACGACTGCATAACCGACATTGTACATCTCGTTGGCTTCCTTGCTGATCGACCAGTCGACCAGCGTTTTCGCCGCCTCGAGATTGGCCGTTCCTGCAATGATCGCCGTGGCCTCTGCTTCCCAGCCCGATCCTTCAGCGGGAAAAATGATGTCGATCGGCGCGCCCGACGTTTTCGCCTTGGCGCCCGGAAACTCAAAGGAGACGCCGATGACGGTTTCGCCGGACGCTGCCATCTTGCAAGGCTTGGAACCCGAATGGGTATAGGCGGCAATGTTCTCGTGCAGGGCGTCCATGAAGGACCAGGCTTCCTCTTCGCCGAACGTCTGAAGCCAGGCGGAGACGTCGAGGAAGCCTGTTCCGGAGGAATTGGGGTTGGGCATCACGACGTGACCCTTGTATTCGGGCTTGGTCAGATCCTTCCAGCTGGTTGGCGGCGTCAGGCCGAGCTTCTCGGCCTCCACCGTGTTGTAGCAGAGAGCCGCCACATATGCGTCCATCCCTACCCAGCTCGGCGGCTTGTCGCCATCGACGAATCTCGGATCCAGGGCCTCGACATTCTTCGGGGCATAGGGTTCGAGCATGCCCTCGGACTTCAGGAGCAGCAGCGATGTCGCAGCCACGCCCCACACAACGTCCGCCTGCGGATTATCCTTCTCCGCCAGTAGCTTGGCGGTCATCACGCCTGTCGAGTCGCGGACCCAGTTGATCTTGATGTCGGGGTGAGCCTTCTCGAAAGTCTCCTTGTAACGGTCGAGGTCAACCGCCTCGACAGACGTGTAGACCGTAAGTTCGGCTTCGGCATAGGCGGCGGTGGATGCGAGAAGGAAGGCGGTCGCGGCGCCCAGAAAGGCCTTTGAGAACGGCATGCTAATTCCCCTTTTGTTGGCATTCGAATTGGCAAGCTCTTTTGCGGCGGTGGTGGCGACTTTCGCGCCTGGAAATCCGGCCTGCCTGGCAAATTTGCGGGGGATGGATCGATAAGTAAAATCTATTTATTTTATATAACTATCAGCTGTAGCTATACCGAGCTTGCTTCGCCCAAAAATAAAAAGGAGCGGCAACAGGCCGCTCCTATATAACGCGCGAAGCGGATTTCCTCACGGCCAAGGCAGCGAAAACGTCTTAACGTTGGTGAAGCTTTTCATCGCCTCGATCACCCCTTCCTTGTAGCCGTTCCCGGAGTCCTTGATACCGCCGAAGGGCGACATTTCGATGCGATAGCCGGGAACCTCCCAGACGTTGACCGTTCCGACCTTCAGCCCGGCAATGTATTTCTGCATTCTGCGATAATCATTGGTGCAGACGCCGGAGGAGAGACCGAAGGCCGTGGAGTTCGACAGGGCAATGGTTGCCTCATCATCGTCGGGAACCCGCACGATCGGGATGATCGGACCGAAGGTCTCCTCCAGCACGAGATCAGAATGGTGAGGGACCCGATCCACGACGATCGGCGGCAGGAGCGCACCGCTTCGACCCGGGTGGTAAAGGATGTCGGCGCCCTCCCCGGCCGCACTCAGGACCCGCTCTTCGAAAAGCGCTGCCGCCTTTTCATGGATGACGGTTCCGAGATCGGTTGAACGATCCATCGGATCGCCGAAGCGCAGGCGTTTTGCGCGCTCGAGAACCATAGGTACGAAACGGTCGGCGACGCTCTCCTGGCAGAGAATACGTTTAACGGCCGTGCAGCGCTGACCGGAATTCTTCGTTGCCCCGGCGACGGCAAGGTCGGCCGCCCTGGCAAGATCGTCGTCGGAAAGGTCGTTGAGGATGATCAGCGGATCGTTGCCGCCAAGTTCGAGCACCTGACGCTTGTAATGCGCGTTGGCGGCGATCAGTTTCCCGACCGGAACGCTGCCGGTAAAGGTTACAAGATCGATATACGGGTTTGTGATCATTTCCATGCCGATGTCCGCCGGCCAGCCGGTCACGACGGATAGCATCTCCGGCGGCAAACCGGCCTCGTAAAGAATATCGGCGAGCAACAGTGCCGTTATCGGCGTGAGTTCCGTCGGCTTCACCACGACACAGTTGTTCGTTGCAATGGCTGGGGCGACTTTGTGGGCCACCATGTTCAGCGGGTGATTGAACGGTGTAATGGCCGAGATCGCGGTCAGGGGTTCGCGCGTCGTGAAAATCTTGCGAGCCTTTCCGTGGGGTGTGAGGTCGCAGGAAAATATCTCGCCGTCATCATGAATGCACATCTGGCCGGCCAGCGTGAAGACATCGAAAGCGCGCCCCACTTCATAAAGTGAGTCCGTCTTCGAAATGCCGAGCTCGAGCGTGATGACGTCGGAAATCTCCTCCTTGCGGGACGCAAGCGTTTCCGCCGCAGTCAGCAGGATTTTCTGGCGCTCATAGCGCGTAAGCTTCGGCTGATAGGCGGCCGCGATAGCAAAGGCTTCGCGGGCGTGCTCGGCCCGGCCGGCGGGCACGGTCCCGACGACGGTGTTGTTCCAGGGATAACGCACTTCTATGCGGTCGTCCGTATCTATCAGCTGCCCGGCGATACGCATCGGTTCGTGGCGCACGGCGATTGAGACCTCCGGCTTCGTCATATCGCGTCCTCCGCACTGATCAACGCCGCTGCCGCAACAGCGTAGAAGAACGCATCGAAGTTGCGAAGACAAGGAGCGCCCGGGAGATCGGGCAGCACCCGGTTGACGATGAAGGGAACCTCCTGCTCTGTGAGGCCGCCATGGGAGCGCAACGGCTCGTCCAGTGCCGCCAGGTCGTGGCGGTGCTCGCTGGTGCCGAGTGTCTTGTTTTCGGACGAAACGAGGACAATGTCGCCGATGCGATCCTCCGGGAGCTCAAACCTTCGGCATGCCTCTTCGCGGTCCAGCACGACGTCGATGCCATCGAGCGCCTTTAGCCGATCGATGATCTCTCCGCGGTCGCATTGCCCGGGGAGATAGGCGGTGGCGAAGGATCCGAGCGCGCCGTGGTGCACGACATATGGATCGGTGATCGGCAGGATGACACGGGCCGCTTCCTCGCCCAACCACTCATCGAGCAGGTCCTGGACATAGATGACGTCGGGCGAGCCGTCCGCCTTGTGCTTCGGCTTCATGCCGTGATCAGCGGTGACGACGATGGCCGCTCCTAGTCCGTCCAGCTCTGACAGGTAGCGATCGAACATCGCGTAAAAGGCGTTGGCCTCCGCTACGCCGGGAGCGTATTTGTGCTGAACATAGTCCGTCGTGGTCAGATACATGATGTCGGGGTGGAACTCCTTGAGCAGTTTCACGCCCGCAGCGAAGACGAATTCCGAAAGCGCTGCCGAATAGACTTCCGGAACCGGCCGGCCGAGCCAGCCCGAGGCATTGTCGATGCCATGTTCCTCGGGCGTCGCCTTGTCCGATTTTTCAGACGAGAAGCAGATCGCGCGTTCTTCGTCGAAACGAAGCCCCTTTCCGAGAAGCGCGCGAAGCTTATCCTTCGCCGTGACGACCGCGACCCGGGCGCCGGCGTCGTAGAAGGCCTGGAAAATGGTCGGCGCGCGAAGGAACTTCGGGTCGTTCATCATCACCTCTTCGCCCGTCGCAGGCTCGTAAAGGTAGTTGCCGCAGATCCCGTGGACGGCCGGCGGAGTTCCCGTTGCGATCGAAAGATTGTTGGGATTTGTGAAGCTCGGAATGACGCTGTGCGCCAGCCGCACGGCACCGCGTTCCTTGATGCGCTTGAGGGCGGGCATCAATCCCGCCTCCATCGCCGCATCGAGATAGGCGGGCTCGCACCCGTCGAGGCAGATCGCAATTGCCGGAACGCGGGGCCATGGATAGCGGCGGCCATTAACCGTTACCGAAATTTTGGACATCTGGTTCATCTGTTGTGCTCCTAGGAGGATGTTCGTCAGGCGGCGAGGCGGGCGCGCTCGGCAAGGGCCAGCGCCGGCGGCGCGGCGGAATCGACCCCCATCTCAGCAAGGCTTTCGGCGGCACCAGCGACCACCTTGCGCATCACATGGCCGTCCATCTGGCCGATGCAGCCAATGCGGAAGCTGTCGACGACGGTAAGCTTGCCGGGATAGATGATGAACCCCCTCGCCTTCATCAGCTCGTAGAAGCGCTCGAACTTGAAATTCGGATGGGCGGGGCTGAAGAAGGTCACGATGATCGGCGAGAGCCACTGGTCGCCAAGCAACGTCTCGAAGCCAAGTTGGCGCATGCCGGAAACCATTATGTCGCGGTTCTGCGCATAACGGGACCCGCGCCCGGCAACACCGCCCTCCTTGCGATGCAGCCGCAGCGCTTCAAGGAAGGCCGCGACGACGTGGGTCGGCGGAGTGAAGCGCCATTGGCCCGTTTTGTTCAAGTATGCCCATTGCGCATGAACGTCGAGACTCAAGGAGTGGCTGCGGTCCTTCGCTGCCTCCAGTTCCGATTTGCGCGCGAGGACAAAGCCGAAGCCCGGCACGCCTTCGATGCATTTGTTCGCCGAGGAAACGATTGCCTCGTAACGGAAGTCAAGGACACCGGCAGGCACCGCTCCAAAGGCGCTCATGCTGTCGACCAGCAGCTTGCGGCCGCGGCTGTAGACCGCCTCGGAAATTTCCTTGAGAGGGTTGAGAATTCCGGAACTCGTCTCGCAATGGACGACGACCACATGGGTAATTGCGGGATCGGCGTCGAGGGCAGCTGCGACCTCGCTGCCGCGCGGAGGCATATAGTCGCCCTTGTCGACCGCGACGTAAGCACGGCCTAGATATTTGAGCGTCTGGGCGATGCGCTGGCCGTAGGCGCCGTTCATCAGCACCAGGACCTTGCCATCGCGGGGAACGAAGCTGCCGAGCATCGCCTCGACCGAAAAGGATCCGCTGCCCTGCATCGGGACGCAATCGAACTCGCCGGTCTCATCTTCGGCGATCGCAAGCAGTTCGCGTCTCAGCTCGGCCGTCATCGCCCGGAAGTCGCCGTCCCAGGAACCCCAGTCGCGCAGCATTGCCTCCTTGACGGAAAAAGCTGTCGTGAGCGGTCCCGGCGTCAGCAGGTATGGCTCTCCCAATCTCGGCGCTTCGAGAGCATTATTCGTCTTTGCATCTGCTGGCATCTGGTTTCTCTCCTCTGAGAACTGCCGGGATGGGGGCGAGGATGGCGGGCCGGAATGTATCTGTAAAATCGATATTTTATATTCACGCATAGTTTCTGCTTATGATACCTTCGCCAGCCTGAGCCGGCTTTCGAGCAGATCGCCTCTCTGCTTCAGAATGGGATAGGCAAGCGTTGCGAGAAGAGAATTCACCTCCTTGAGCGCGCGCGCGATTTCGAGGTGCATATTGCTGGACTCGACGCTTTCGGGGCGCCCTGCCCGCAGCCTCGCCAGGTGCCTTTCGCGACTTTCGCGCACGAGCCCACGCACTCGCTCCTTCTCGCGCACGAGCCTGCGCGCCATGGCCGGGTCGCCCGAAACCAGCAGATTGAATGCGAGACGCATATTGTCGCGCACGCTGGCATGAAGCATTTTGAGCTCGGTCCAGCCTTCATTGGAAAAGCTGTTGCCGTTCTCCAGCTTGTCGCGGACGATTTCCACAAGGGTCTTGGAGACGATGTCCCCGGCATGCTCGAGGTTGATCGCGATATCGATCAACTCAACTCCCTTCCGAGACTGGGGCTCATCAAGCACGCCGCGGTTGATCGCTGCGAGATAGAGCTTGATACCGCGGTGGGCGCGATTGACGTGCTCGTCGAGACGGCGGATCTCTTCAAGCTTTCTTCGATTTGGATGCTCCAGAAGCTCCATTACCGGACAAAGCATCCGCTCGACCATTTCACCCATGAACAGCACCTCGCGCGTTGCCGCGGCGAGAGCGGCATCGGGGCTGTCGAGCAACCCCTCGTCCAGAGCGCTGATGCGACCGGCGAGCGGGTCGTTATCGTCGAAGCGTCCAGGGTCCGACTTCACGAGTGACGAGACGGCGCCGGCAGCAAGCTGCGAAAGCGGAAGGCAAATGAGCACCAGGCAGGCATTGAAGACCAGATGAAAATGGACGAGCTGCTCCGCAGGGGTGGTGCCCAGAGCCTGAATGCGGCCCGCCAAAACACCGCAGACCGGTAAGGTGATCGCGGCGCCAAGCGCCCGGAAGAGGAAGTTGCCCGCCGCCACGCGTCGCGCCTCGGCTGGAAAGCCGCGTGTCAGCCAAATGGCGATCATTCCACTGCCGAGATTCGCTCCGAGGATCAACGGCAGGCCCGCCTCGATCGGCAGAAGTCCCTGTGCGGCGAAACCGAGGATGAGGATCAGAACTGCGACGCTCGAATGAACGATCCAGGTGAAGAGCGCCGCGGCGACGAAGGACATCACCTGGTCTTCGGCGAGATACCCGACGATAGCAGGCAGCACTTCGCTCCTCTTCAACGGCACTGTCGCCTCGCCGATCAGCTTCAGCGACATGAGGACGAAGGCGATACCGAGCAGCATGCGCCCGATTTCGTGAAATTTGTCGGTTCTTCCCTTCAGGTAACAAAGCCCACCGGCCGCAAGCAGCAGCGGCGACATCCAGCCGAGATCGAACGATAGGACACGGACCACCAGCGCCGAGCCGAAATCCGCTCCAAGCAGAACGGCTAGGCTGGTGTTCAGCGTGAGATAGCCGCTTGCGGCAAGGCCGGAGGCAAGCATCGCCACTGCGGTGGAGCTTTGCAACAGGACGGCAAGGGCCGTGCCGCTCGCGGCGGCGTAAACGCGGCGCTCCCCTCCTTTCGCCAGCACACGCTTCAGAGAAGGCCCATAGGCGTTCTCGACGCCGCTACGGACGAGATGCACGGCGTAAAGCAGCAGCACGGTCGCGCCGGCGAGATGCAGCGAGAGAGTAATGACAGTCATTTTCAATCGCTCCGGAAATCATTCCGGCTGACCGTCACTTTTCTCTTTACATAAATCAAATCGTTCGTTTCTATCGTTTCATTAGATGAGCTTATGATTGGACCCCATCCCATGCGCTATGTCCAGCTTCGCGCGTTCCATAATGTTGCGGTCTGTGGAGGCTTTTCCCGGGCGGCAGAGGCTTTGTTCCTCACCCAGCCAGCCGTATCGGACCAGGTCCGAAAGCTGGAGGAGGAATATGACGTCCTCCTCTTCAACCGGAACAAGAAGCAGGTGACGCTGACCCAGGCTGGCCACCAGTTGCTGGAGATCACCCGGCGCATGTTCGACACCGAACAGCAGGCGCTCGATCTGCTTTCGGAATCGCGCGCGCTGCGCGCGGGAACACTTCGCATCGTCGCCGACGCCGCCCATCATCTGCTGCACATCCTTGCCGCCTTTCGCAAGAAATATCCGACGGTGCAGATCTCGCTGAGGGCCGGCAACACGGAAACGGTCATCACAAGTCTCTATTCCTACGAGGCGGACATCGGCGTTCTCGGCGAGATTCCCGAAAGCCGGGAATTCGACATCGTCAAACTGAACTCCACGCCGATCATCGCATTCGCGTCGACGGAACATCCGATCGCCTGCCGCAGCAATGTCAGTCTCGAGGAACTCGCGGGCCAGCCGCTGGTCATGCGCGAGCGGGGTTCGAAGACGCGGCAGAAGCTCGAGGACTTTGCCGCCGCCGCCGGTGTCGCGCTGAAGCCGGCCATCGAAGCGGAAGGTCGTGAGGCCGTGAGGGAGATCGTCGCGGCCGGGGCCGGTGTCGGCTTTGTCTCCGCTGCCGAATTCGGTCGGGACGGACGTCTCGCCCCGATCGAAATTATAGGAGCTGAGATGCTGATGGACGAGGCTCTGATCTGCCTGAAGGAGCGCAGCGGCGGAAAGCTCGTGCGCGCCTTCTTCGAGATCGCCCGCTCCCTGGCGGAGAAGTGAACCTCAGGCTGCCGCCCGCGGTTCATCAGCATCTACCCTTACGCGCTCGGACTTCGGGTCGTAGGGGCACTTCAGGTGAGCGGTGGCGGACTGGCGGTCACCTGCAAGATCGATCTCGAAATGCCCGTTTCCGATGAACTCCCGGCCGACGCCTTCATCATGTTCGATGAGTCCGAGTGCCACCGAGCGACCAAGCGTGTGGCCATAGGCAGCCGACCTGACCTCGCCGACGGGCTTGCCGTCGCGCAGGATGAGTTCGCCGCCCCAAAGCATCGGCTCTGCATCATCCAAGGTGAACTGCACGATCCGCTTGACAGGGGGGCCGGCCTGCCTGGCGCGGACCAATGCCTCGCGGCCGATGAAGCCACCCGGCTTGTCGAGCGATACGGCAAAGGCGAGCCCCGCTTCATAGGGATTGATGTCGGGCGTCAACTCGCGGCTCCAGGCACGGAAGCCTTTCTCGATACGCAGTGCCTCGAGAGCGTAATAGCCGCAATCGATGAGCCCGAGGTCACGACCAGCCTCGTGTAGCGCCTCATACACGCCCACCGCGAATTCGCTGGGTACGATCAGCTCCCAGCCGAGTTCGCCGACATAGGTCATGCGGTTGGCGAAGGCCGTCGCATAGCCGATGTCGATCTCACATATGGTCGAGAAGGGAAAACCCGCGTTCGAAAGATCGGCAGAGGTGATCCGTCCGAGGATGTCGCGCGCGTTCGGCCCCATCAGCGCCAGCACGGCATAGGACGACGTCACATCGGTCAGGGTGACATGCGCATCCACCGGGATATTTCTGCGTATCCAGTCTGCATCGTGCACGGCTTGTGCCGATCCGGTCACGATGAGGAACCGATCGGGTGCAAGCCGCATCACCGTCAGGTCGCTTTCATAGCCGCCGCGCGCGTTGAGCATGCCGGTGTATATTGAACGGCCGATCTCGACATCAATATCGGCGGCGCAGATGCGGTTGAGAGCCTTTGCTGCATCCCGCCCCTGCACGAGCAATTTGGCGAAAGAGGTTTGATCAAAGATTCCAGCGGCCTGGCGCGTCGCCCTCATCTCACGCTTTACCGCTTCGTGCCAATTCTGGCGACCGAAGGCGTAGTCCGTTTCCGCTTCCTGGCCCGCTTCGGCGAACCAGTTGGCGCGCTCCCAACCCATCTTCGACCCAAAACACGCACCCCTTGAGGCAAGCCGGTCGTAAAGCGGCGAGCGCCGGAAGGGCCGTGCCGTGTGCAACTCGCGGTTCGGCCATGGCATGGCATAATGCAGGCCAAGCGTTTCCTTCACCCGATCATGCAGCCAGCGTGGATTGTTGTTGAAGCGCGCGAAACGGCGAATGTCCACCGGCCAGAGATCGATCGTCGGAGCACCATTGACGATCCACTCCGCAAGCGCCCGCCCGGCGCCTCCGGCACTGGCGATCCCCATGGAGTTGAAGCCGGCACCGACATAGAAGTTGCGCAGTTCCGGTGCCTCACCGAGGATGAAATTGTTGTCCGGGGTGAAGCTTTCCGGACCGTTGTAGAACTTTCTAACCTCCGCCGTTTCGAGTTGCGGTACCCGTATAAGTGCATTCTGCATGAGGACTTCGAACTGGTCCCAGTCATCTTCCAGCAATGCGAATTCGAAATCGTCCGGAATGCCGTTCATGCCCCAGGGCTTGGCCTCCGGCTCGAAGCCGCCCATGACGAGACCGCCGACCTCCTCCTTGAAATAGATGTAGCCATCGGGATCGCGCAGTACAGGCAGGTCCGGATGCACGCCCTCGATCTTGCCCGTGACGATATACATGTGTTCGGCGGAGTGCAGCGGTACGGTCACGCCGCACATCAGCCCGACCTTGCGCGCCCATTGGCCGGCGCAATTGACGACGATTTCAGCGGCGATGCTGCCCCGATCCGTCTCGACTCCGCGGACCGTCCCGTCCTTGGCCGTTATCCCGGTCACGCGCACCCGCTCGATAATACGGGCACCGCGATTGCGCGCGCCCTTGGCCAGGGACTGCGTGAGGTCCGTCGGATTGGCCTTGCCGTCTCCCGGGAGCCAGACGGCGCCGACGAGATCCTCTACCGCCATCACCGGCCAGAGATCGGCTGCTTCGCGGGGCGAAATCACCTCGACGGCGACCCCCTGGGCCCGGGCCGAGGCGGCGGTCCGCTTCAGCACGGTCATGCGGTCGGCCGTGCGGGCGACGGCAAGCGAGCCACAATTCTTCCATCCGGTCGCAAGACCTGTCTCTGCCTCGAGCTCGCTGTAGAGCTGCGTCGAATACCGGATGAGGCCGGTCATGTTGGCATGGCTGCGCAACTGTCCGACGAGACCCGCAGCATGCCAGGTGGTTCCACCGCTGAGTTGACCCTGTTCAAGGAGGACAACGTCGGTCCAGCCAAGCTGTGTGAGATGATAGGCAACCGAACAGCCTATGATACCGCCGCCGATAATAACGACGCGCGCCTGCGTTGGAAATTCCTGCGGCATGAACCATCCTCCCGATTGACTGGCTTCAGGATAGTTGGCCATCCGCAAAACGCAACATGAATTGCAACATTATGCAACATTCATCTGGTGGCGACGATCACCCGTGGCCCTTTCCGCTCGAGCGCTTCCGAGATCGTCGGCGCTGGCGGCGCATCTACGATGACACCGGCCGCCTGATGAAACCCGGGTATGCGAAGTGGCGTCAGCCTTCCGAACTTCGAGCTGTCCAGGACGAAATAGGCTTTGCCGGCCATGGCGATCATGCGCGAGCGCTGCTCGGCGCCATTGCGCGTGAAATCGGTCACCTCGCCGTCCGGGGAAAGCCCGCCCCCACCGAGAAAGGCGATATCGACCCGAAAGCGGCCGATCGCCTCCAGCGCGTCCAGGCCGACTGCCGCCTCCTCCGCAGGATCGATCTCGCCGCCCAGCATATGGACCCGGGCGCGCGGTTGCCGGCACATATGCAGTGCGATGGCAAGGCCCGTGGTGCAGACGGTCAGGTCGCGAAGCCCGTCTAGCGCATGGGCAACGGCAAGCGTGGTCGTGCCTGAATCGAGGAACACGACCATGCCGTCCTTCACCAGTTCGGCGGCTTTGAGGCCAATAGCTGCCTTGGCGGTGGCGTTTTCCTCGCTTCGGTGAACCAACGCCGGCTCGATCGGCTCGAACAATGTGGCCCCGCCATGCACCACGTCGAGCTGGCCGCGGTCAGCCAGCAACTTCATATCGCGGCGGATCGTCTCACGCGAGACGTCGAAATGGGCGGAAAGCTCCGCGATGCTCACCGAGCCTTCGGCAGCGAGGCGCCTTAGAATTTCCTCATGACGGCGCGGCGCGAGCGCCCGGGAGTTCGCTGATCTGGACATGCCGACAATGTTGCAATATTCGCGACAGGCCGCAAGGGATGTCGCAAATATTGCAAAGGCTGCATAATACACTTTTTGCATTATGTGACGTTTTGACGCCTTTCGGAAACGGTGGAGTTGTCCTCACGCCGCCTGGACGACTGTAACCGCAATCATGTGGAAGACGTCGTCGGCACTGCAGCCCCGCGAAAGATCGTTGGCCGGCCGTGCCAGTCCCTGCAGAATTGGCCCGATCGCCGTCGCTCCGCCGATCCGCTGGGCGATCTTGTAACCGATATTTGCCGCGTCGAGATTCGGGAACACGAAAACATTGGCCTCCCCGCGCAACGCGGATTGCGGCGCCTTGGTCAGGGAGACGGCTTCGACGAAGGCGCTGTCGAACTGCAATTCCCCGTCTATAACGAGATCGGGCTCAGCGCATCGCGCCATGCGGGTGGCCTCGACGACCTTCGAAACGCGCTCATGAGCGGCGCTGCCGCCGGTCGAGAAAGAGAGCATGGCGACTTTAGCCCGCTCGCCGGCAAGCTGCTCATAGGATTTCGCGGACATAAGCGCGATGTCGGCAAGGCCGCCTGCATCGGGATCCACCACCAGTCCGCAATCGGCGAAGACGAAGGCACCCTTGCGGGCGTGATGCGGTTCGCAGAGCATCATCAGAAAGAAGCTGGAGACGAGCCCGACGCCGGGCGCCCTACCGATCACCTGCAGGGCGGCGCGCACGGTATCGGCGGTGGTCGCGACCGCACCGCCGACGGTTCCGTCGGCCAGCCCTTCCCTCACCATCATCGCGGCGAAGTTCAGTGGCGTGAGCACCGCCACCCGAGCCGCGGCCTCGTCGACGCCTTTGCTCCTTCTGAGGTCGAGAAAGGAAGCCGCGAAACCGTCGGTGAGCGACGAGGAGGACGGGTCCTCCACCCGGAATTCTCGCGGGTTTGCATCCAGAGCTGCGAGCCTGTGCATGACCACCTCGCGGTTTCCGACGAGCGTGATCTCCGCCAGACATTCCCGCCTCGCACGTACGGCGCCGGCGACGATCCGCGGGTCCTCCCCTTCGGAGAGAACAATGTGTCGCGGGGCTTTCCTTGCCGTTTCGATAATCCGGTCGAGAGGTTTCATCAGCTGTGTCCCAGATAATTCATGCCGACAAGAATGAAGACGGCGATGAACAGCGTTTCGGCGACGACGAGTGCGACGGCATCGCCGCCAACCTCAAGGACGCGACGCAGAGATGTCTTCATGCCGACGGCCACGATCCCCGCCAGCAGCGCCCACCGCGAGATTTCCATTCCGATTTCGCTCACCAGGACGGGCACCAGACCGGCGGAGTTGAAACCCGCGAGTATGAGAAACGCCAGCACGAAGCCGGGGACGAGCGGGGCGCGCCTTCCTATCGAGGTGCCCTCCTGCGGAACGCCGCGCAGCGCGACCGAGAAGATGAGGACGACTGGTGCAAGCATCGTCACGCGGATGAGCTTGACGAGCGTCGCCGTCTCGCCCGCCTCCGGTGACACCGAAAAGCCGGCGCCCACGACCTGGGCGACATCATGGATCGTGCCGCCAAGGAATATCCCGGTCGCCTGGCCATCAAGCCCGAGATATTCGGCGACGATCGGGTATCCGATCATGGCGAGCGTACTGAGCACGGTCACCGACAGGACGGTAAAGATCAGGTTGCGTTCGGAAAACTCGTTGCGAGGCAGCACCGACGCGATGGCCATGGCCGCCGAGGCTCCGCAGATGGCAACCGCGCCGCTTGTGAGGAGAGCAAGGCGCCAGCCCCGGCCAAGCAGCCGGGCGGCCACGAGGCCGAACAGGATGGTCGCAGCAATCGCCGATACAAGGAGGAGGATGGTGCCCGCGCCGAGGCCGATCAGCAGATCGACGCTGATGCGCATACCGAGCAGCGCGACGCCGATCCTGAGCACCAGTTTTGCCGAGAGTTCGATGCCGGCGACGCATCGTCCCTCTTCCGCCAGGAAGTGGAACGCGATCCCGAGCAGCAGCGCCATCAGCATGGCCGGCGCCCCATAGTGCTCGGAGAGGAACTGAGCAGCCATGGCGACGGCCGCCGTCACCAGGAGGCCGGGGCCATAGGTCGACAGGACGGCTTTGGGGGATTGCTTCGGTCGCTCGGTTCTGGAGATCGCGTCCATCTATTCTTCCCGTTGAGTGTGCCCGGCGGCAGAGGCCGCCGGGTATCGCGCATGCAGGACTACCTGCGGCTCTGGGGCTGCATATCGGCCCGATCGATGCCCGCCACCGCCACCGGTTTCTTCATCGCGTCGCGCCGGAAGGGCTCGCCGAGTTCCTGATTGAGAATGACCTCGACGAAGGTGGTGATACCCCTGGCCTGGTCCTCGATCGCCTTCGAAAGCGCCTCCTTGAGTGCGGCCGGCGTGTCGACGGTGATCCCTTTGAGCCCGCAGCCGTCCGCAACCTTGGCGTAGCTCAGGTTCGGATTGAGCTCGGTGCCTACGAAGTTGTTGTCGTACCAGAGCGTCGTATTGCGTTTCTCGGCACCCCACTGGTAGTTCCGGAAGATTACCATGGTGATGGCCGGCCATCCCTCGCGGCCGATCGACGTCATCTCGTTCATCGAGATGCCGAAGGCGCCGTCGCCGGCAAAGCCGACGACCGGCACATCCGGGCAGCCGATCTTGGCGCCCACGATCGACGGGAAGCCATAGCCGCAGGGGCCGAACATGCCGGGAGCCAGATACTTTCTGCCCTGCTCGAAACTCGGATAGGCGTTGCCGATGGCGCAGTTGTTGCCGATGTCGGTGGAGATGATCGCCTCTTTCGGAAGCACGGCCTGGATCGCGCGCCAGACCTGGCGCGGCGACATGCGATCGGGCTCCCGTTGGCGCGCCCCAACGTTCCACTCCGTACCCGGATCGTCATCCTCGTGGTCCATCGAAGAGAGCTGCTGCAGCCACGCCGAGCGCGTCTGGTGGACCAGCGCCTTGCGTTCCTCGCGGCTTGCTTCGCCGGCGACGGGGGCAAGCTGCTGAAGGATCTGCTGCGCCACCTGTTTCGCGTCGCCGCAAATCCCGACCGTCACCTTCTTCGTCAAGCCGATCCGGTCGGGATTGATGTCGACCTGTATGATGGACGCATTCTTCGGCCAGTAGTCGATGCCATAGCCCGGCAGCGTCGAGAAAGGGTTGAGCCGCGTGCCCAATGCCAGCACGACATCGGCCTTGCTGATCAGTTCCATCGCCGCCTTCGAGCCGTTATAGCCAAGCGGCCCGACCGACAGGCGATGGCTGCCCGGAAAGGCGTCGTTATGCTGATATCCGCAGCACACCGGTGCATTCAGCCGTTCGGCGAGCGCCATCGATTCCTGAATTGCATTGCCGATGACGACACCGGCGCCATTGAGAATGACCGGGAATTTCGCCTCCGAAAGCAGCCGGGCCGCCTGCGCGATCGCCGCCGGTCCGCCGGCCGGCCGCTCGAAGCGGACGATACGCGGCAGATCCACGTCGATCACATGCGTCCAGAAATCCCTGGGGATGTTGATCTGCGCCGGCGCACAACCCCGCCAGGCCTTCTCGATGACTCGGTTCAGGACTTCAGGAATGCGGCTCGGGTCCCGCACCTCTTCCTGATAGCAGACCATCTCCTCGAACATGGCCATCTGGTCGACTTCCTGGAAGCCGCCCTGCCCGATCGTCTTGTTGGCCGCCTGCGGCGTAACCATCAGCAGCGGCGTGTGATTCCAGTAGGCCGTCTTCATGGCGGTGATGAAGCCGGTGACGCCGGGACCGTTCTGGCCGATCGCCATCGACATGGTCCCGGTGGCCCGGCTGAAGCCATCCGCCATCATGCCGGCATTGGTCTCATGGGCGCAGTCCCAGAATTTGATGCCCGCCTTCGGAAAGAGATCCGATACGGGCATCATCGCCGAGCCGATGATGCCGAAAGCATGCTCGATGCCGTGCATCTGGAGGACTTTGACGAAGGCTTCTTCGGTGGTCATTTTCATGGCTGTTTCCTTAGCTTGTGTGAACGGGTGATGGGCGCAACGGCTTATGCGGCAGGGTGGTACGCATTTGCGAAACCGGACGTATGAGCATCGCCGAAACCATCGAAACAAGAGCCGCAAACACCACGTAGGCGGCCAGCAGCCAGGGCGAGCCGTCGCCATAGCTGATAAGGAAGGTCGCGATGATTGGCGTGATGCCGCTGGCGAAGATGCCGGAGAACTGATAGACGAAGGAAATGCCGGTATAGCGGACCTTAACGTCGAAAAGGTCGGAGAACAGTGCCGCTTCGGGGCCGTAGCACATTGCGTAGATGATGCCGAACGGCACGATCAGAGCGAGTGCGATCAACGGCAGGCTCCCGCTTCCCATGAGCATGAAGGCCGGGAAGGTGACCAGCGCCAGCAGAAGACTGCCTATGGCGTAGGTTTTCGGACGCCCCCATCGATCGGACAACTTGCCGAACAGCGGAATTGTCACGACCATGACGAGTGCAGAGAGGCATACGAGCCACAATGCCGTCGTGCGGTCCACCTGCACATGCTTGGAAAGATAGACGATCGAGAAGACGGCGAATACGTTGAAGAAAACTCCATCGATATAGCGGGCACCCATGCCGAGCAGTATATTGCGAGGATAGGTGCGGATGAGCTCCACGAACGGGATCTTGAGCTCCTGTCGCTCTTCCTTGACGCTGGCGAAATCCGGTGTTTCGGCAACCTTCAGCCGGATGTAAAGGCCGACGACGATAAGGACGACCGAGCCGATGAAAGCAGTGCGCCAGCCCCAGGACATGAAGGCTGCTT
>Ga0228711_1003710_pt1 | contig 23718 bp, 11 predicted proteins | sample MedpolnodulmetaG_2_FD_177996 | JGI IMG/M metagenome (GOLD analysis project Ga0228711, IMG submission 177996) | Root nodule microbial communities from Medicago polymorpha collected in Santa Monica, California, United States - brown nodules | ecosystem: Host-associated > Plants > Roots > Nodule...
CCTTCACTCTTTACTTACTGCAAACACAAAACACACACAAACACATTTACTTTGTTAAATTGTTTTTTACACTCTCAGACATCAGAACGTTCTGAAGTCTGGTACTAACTTAATCATTCCAAGTTTTAACTTGAGAATTACTTTTTAAGTTACAAAATAATTTTTAAAGGGTCACAATTCAAACCCCCCCTTCCTTGTGACTATTTTATATACTTCACATTGTTCATGTGGACTAGTAAAGGCTTTGCTGTTTGCTTTGTCATAAAGATTGCACTTTGAGGTAACATTCTGATGTGATCCTAAAATTCTCTCTCTTGACAAGAATAATAAAGTCATTGTGGAATAAAAGAACCGAATTAATTTTTGGTTCAAAGTTTTATTTTCGTAGGTCATGATATGTGTGTCTTGTTTTGGCTATATCTTGAGCTCTGGATGTCTGTTTGAGGTGATCTTTAACTCGTTGGAAAGCTTACGAAATTCTCTACATTTCGTCTGTTGGACTCAAGAGCAAATTCGAAAGATTTAATGGTGTAGAATGAGATGTAAGTTGAGGACGTGGTTAAAGTGTGTAAGCTGAAGAATTAAAGGTGGTGTTTGTGGAATTGTAACGTCTAGACATAATAAGCCTTCAGAAATCAATGTGCAAATGAATATATAAATTCCCAATCCAAGGAACCGAATAAAACTTTGAACCAAAAATTAATTTGGTTCTTTTATTCCACAATGACTTTATTATTCTTGACAAGAGAGAGAATTTTAGGATCACATCACATTCATTCACTGATTCATGTCAAATTCGTAATGATCCAAGGAAAGAAAATCGAAATTTTTATTCCAGTGCCTATTTTGCAATTCGATTTTCCTTCATGGGGATTGTTTTGGTGAACCAGAATAAATCTTTGTGTTCTCTCTCACTATTTGTGCTTTTATATTACACACATATGCTATCACAAACAATTTTTAATCATTCTCCAGATAGTTCTCTTGAACATTCTAGTCATATTTAGTTGTTAAACTATTCAATATTTTGCAAGGGTATTTTAGTCCATAATGAATCATTAACATTATTATATATTCTCTTTCCAGAATATCCCGGTCCCTGCAAATAATCTTGTTTAAAATCAATTAAGTTTTATTTTAAAACAATAGCACTGTCATTCTTTAAAACATTCTCGAGAACATTTTGGTTAAAATATTTTATTGTTAACTAACCACTACCAAGAACTGTTCTTGAGTAATTAACCGTGTTTAAAGTTTCAAAAGGGTCACAATTCGAACCCTCATTTATTGCGACTATTTCTTCCACTTCCTAAATATCCAGAAATTTGTTTTAATCATAAAAATAATTGCACTTCTTAGTCCTTGCCCTTTACCATTTTTAGGGACAAAAAATATTGATCGAAAAGTTTACAAAGACTAAAATTTTTGATTGAAAAGTTTACCATGACTAAAAAGTGTGATTTTTTTTTATAGGAATTAAAAACAAAATTCTAAAAATTTATAAGGACTATTTATTTAATTAACCTAAAAAAGTGTTTAAATTTAAAAATTGTAAACACTTAAATATATAAAAAGAAGACATAAGGAGCAAGAGCAGAGTGAAGATGAATTACAAGTTTGCTTTGACCGAAGATAATCTGTAAAATGACATAAAAGGCAAATAATAAATACATGGAATTTTTATATGCGAATAAAAACACGGAATGATTTTTTCAAGGGAAAAAAAAAACGGAATTGAAATTACAAGATTTGCTAAAAAAAATTCTATCAACTAAAATTGCACCATCTTTGTATGCTTTCATGATGGTTTACTAATGGGCGTCACTTTTGACATTTTCACAATTAATTAGGTATTGTTTGGATTGACTTATTTTTAAACTTATGAAAATTAGTTTATATAAATAAACTTTTATGTTAATACATAAGTTTTCACTAACGAAAATTATATCATCATAAATTACATTTTCATAAACTATCTTGAGAAGCTTAATACATTCATTCATTTGCATAAGCTAAAAATACAAGAATTAACCTCTCAAAAAAGTAGAAACAAGTATATATAACTTATAAGTTGAAACCAAAGAGGATGGCCGAGTGGTCTAAGGTGTCAGACTCAAGTTCTACTCTTCGAGGGCGTGGGTTCAAATCTCACTTCTGAAATTTTATTTTATTTTGTTTTTATTTGGAAAACTAATTTAATTAATAGTGATGGGACCCACATGGTGGTAGGATCCTACTAGAAAAAGCAAAATTAGTGACGGAAAAAATAAAATCCCTCGCAAATTCCTTGGTCATAAAATTTAGTGACGGAATTAGAGAGGGATTTCACGTTTTCCTTTTCTAAATTTCCCTCACTAATTTTTACTTTTCTAGTAGTGAGACCTACTATCTAATTTTTTGTATTTATCTCTCTTCAAACAGCGTTCTCCATTTATTTTATTTTAAGAAAATGGAAAGGACCCTTACTCGATTTCTTAAACCTCCTTCTTAAATTTTCTACATTTATAATTAATTACTTGGTACCTAAGAAAACTTTACCTCTTAAGATGAATAAGTGGGGAGTTTGGAGTTTGAACCTCAACCCTTACATATATAATGTAATGTCTCTACCAATTGAGCTAACCTCACATGGACATATTATACACACATCTATTTGAGTATATCAATTTTCATGGAAAATTTAGATCTGTATTCTCTGTCTGTCATTACCGGCGAATCTTTCGTCGTCCTTTCAAGTAAGTATATCTATTTTCATCTATCCTCGTGAGCATAGCTCAGTTGGTATGAACAATACATAATATATGCAAGGTCCGGAATTCAGACCTCGGCCACCACAAAAAAAATCTATTTTCATCTGAAGATCGTTGGCATAAAATTGGTGTTATAGTAGCCTCTCTGACCAACTTTCTTGTCGTATTATAATTATTGGGTCAATTTTATTATTAGGTATCATGCTTGTTATTATTAGGATCTGAAAATTATGTAAGCCGACCACAAATTCTTATTTGGATTCTGGAACTTAAACAAGACAACCATGGGTTTTTCTTGGGTTCTCTATCTTAGATAATTAGGGTTTTCTTCTCCTAGGATTTTAAGGGTGTTTCTTCAAATTTAGGTTTTCATCCTTTTTTATACTTGTAAGAGTTTGGTGTTTGAATTGTTTGGTCTATTCCATCTGAACTATGTATGTGTTCCATTTTGATAGTTTTATTTCTTTCTCATATTGTTGATGTGCGTGTTGTTTGTCATGTGTTATTAAGGGAATGGCGAGCGTAAATAGTGATGGCGGTGTCAACGAAAACTAGTCGAAAAGATGAGTCACATTGTTGGAATTGTCGAGTTTTGGGGAGCCTAAGTGCAGTTCCAAATTTAAAATTCCTATTTTGATATGAAGGACCTATTTGAAACGTCAAAACTTAAAAGACATATTTGAAACTTAAAAAAACTTAAAGGACTTATTAAAAAGTTAAAAAATTTAAAGGACTAACTCAATATTTTTGTCAAACTTAAAGGACCAAAATAGGTATTTAGCCGATATTATAAGCAAGATCCCCTATTTTTAAGTGAGACAATAATCCACATAAATAAAGTTGAGGAGTTTCGTTACTGGTTGGTTTTATAACTGCTTTGTTGTAGATATACAAGGTATACACGGTGATCTTGCATCTCATTGTCGAGGTTGATAATAATTTGCGAGAGAAATAGAAACTCACATGTTATTATGGGTTCCTAGAAGGTAGAAGATGAAGGGACTCTTGGAATTTTATTAAGCATATGTCATGTATCACGACACTACCATGGTGCATGATAGGTGATTTTAATGACATTCTTTATGCACATGAAAAGAAAGACATGGGGGGGAGACCTCAATGGCTAATGAACGGTTTTCGAAAGGCTATCCATGAGGTTGGGTTGTTTGATATTAATCTGGAAGGCTATCAATTCACCTAGCTCAATAGTTTGGGCACTAATGGAGCCGTCGAAGAACGACTATGTAACAACCCAATATTTTATATACACTATATATGTCATTTTATTTATTTTCTTGATTTATTAAAAGAAATATCTTAAGCGTAAAGAATTTCAGAAAATCATAGCATCCTCTTTTAATTATTAAATCCTGAAGTTTATTTTACGAATGAAATTTCATCTATGAGATCTTATTTAATTAATTAGAATTCTATCCTCTTTTAATATATTTTATATATTAATTAGTTATTATTAATTATTATTATTATTATTATTATTATTATTATTATGAGATGATCCTACCTAGTAAAAACTATTTTATTTTATATAAGTGGTTTTTTACTCAAGGGCGTGACAGACATGTGTGTATACATACTAAGTGGTTTATACTATCCCTTTTACTCCATCCGTCTCACAATAATTATCTCTTTATCCATTTTTCCTTTTCTCAAAATAATTGTCACTTTATAATATCAATGCATCATTTATTATTTTTTTCCATTATTATATCTTTATTTATTGAATTTCATCCAACTTAACCACTCCACTAACTACAATTAATAAATGTGTTTTAGTAAATGACACTAATTTTACCATCAAAATTAATATAATTAATCATTTCTTTAACAATCGTGCATAAACCTTAAACGACTATTATTTAGAGACGGAGGGAGTAATAATTTAAATATCTATGAGTAAGAGAATAGTGAGAGCAAAAGCCTATGACCAAAGATAGAGCCTTAAATGCAAATTGATCACACCATTAAACCAATAGTTGACAATAATAAGTCACTATATAATCCTGTATAATTTAGTCACTATACTATTTTTTATGCATCACACATTTTGTCCGACTCCATTGAACTTTATGTTCAAATCCTTTGAATTCAGTTGAAAACCATTTTCTTTGGCTTTTACTCCCTCCTTCCCATAATGACTGAGTCATTTACAAAAAAAAAGTGTCTTAAAATAACCGAGTCATTTCACTTTTCAGTACAACATTAATTATTATTTTTCTTTTACAACTCTAATTAATATTACTTTCATCACTTCCAATTCAATATATTCCACTTTGCATTTATGATAGTGGAGAATGCACCAATACTTAACAAGACCACTTAAAATCATTTTTCTCTCCTTTATTTATACATTTGTCTTAATATGTGTGAAATGAGCAAGCGGTTCAGTTAATCCGGGACGGAGGGATAATTGTTATCCCTCGGTTTCTCACTCCCTCATTACAAGTGTATAACCTTTTCTCATTCTTACTATTTGAGCCAAAATTAAGTCATTGAATGCCCCTCTTGATTTGCAGAAGTCAGCCATATAGTACTATAATAATCTCCATTTAAACCCCCTTTTAATTCCAATTTATTCCCTCTTAATACATGTCATAGGTTTTTCATTTCTACGAACATTACTCTTATTTAAAGGGTTGTTAACGAGTGTCTTCGGAGCACTCTTTAAGCATTCCAAAAAAAGCAATTATTCTTTAAAAAAGTCAAATATTTTGATTTCCATGGCATTGACTACATGTATTTTCATAAATATTTACTATTTGTGGTCCTTAAAGAGTGTCCCGGAGAACTTGTTAACATTTTCCTTATTTAAAACCCTTAGCTAAAATCAATATGGTATGCGTAAGAAATTAGAATACAAAACCTCACGTAACCTTCTAAATATCTTTAGCTTTAGAAGCTTCTGCCCATAATCATTCTCATCATCACTTTGGTCATCGAAACTCTATGCCTTCATCCACTCTACTCGTTGGTTGGTCTAAAGAACCTCAAAGACTTGCTCGTGCATTCGGTGCATAATCAATCTTAGGGACATCATTTGTCAAAGGAAAATTTTTCAAGGTAAGGGCAGTATTCCGTACAATTATATAGTCATAGACTCATAAGCTATGTTGAACGTAGAACCCTTATCCTAATAAGAGGAGAAAACTTGAATATAAATAAAAGAATGGAGGACATATTTTTGTGGCATAAAATGCGTAGTGTGAAAGAGTCTCGTCTTTGGTGGCATAGCATGGCATTATGTTGTAATTATGTTTGATTCTCTTGTTCTTTAGAGAAAATGCTTTGATGAATGTTTGAAAGAGACTTTGAATATTTAATTGAAGTTGTGGAAATGGTGACGATTTAAAAGAGGTTTGATAATCAATTTTGGTAAAAGTAGTGATGATTTTAAAGAATGCATAGCATGACATGTAGTTGTGTCTAGGCATGTAAATTGATATCCATGGATGTGGATAGTGTGATATCCGTGTCCGCTCCGTTAGATAAATATGAAATCCGTGCCCTATCCATATCCGCGCGAATATCCGTTTAGCGGGTAATCCACAGATTTTGAGGTATCCGCAGGTTTATACAGATATCCATGGATAACATTTATAAAAATAAAATAAAAAATTTATTTAATTTCTTTTAGCTAAAATTTAGAAACAAAGGTTCTTCACATGCATTTTCTTTTCTTTTTAACAAAACATAATATTTATACATTACAATAACAACAAAGATCATTGACTTAACAAAAACATAAATAAAGTCCCTTACATTAAAGTTCTTTAATTTAACAAAAACATAACTAAAGTTCATCATATTCAACAAAAACAAAGCTCTTGCTTCAACAATCCCAACCACTTTCACTTCCTTTTAAAGGAATGTAATAACTAATAACACTCACAATAATTAGGGTTTTTTCTTAGAAAGTTGAATGATATTGAGGTTATTTACTTAATATACTCGGTTTAATATCGGGTATGGATATCCGTGGGTCTGGATACCATTAAATCCGCATCCGTATCTATTAATTAGCGAGTAGTTAAAAAATCCATTTATTTTATCCATGGATATCCATTAAGATATCCGCTCCATGTCCGTGGCAGATTTTATCCGCGGATATCCACGGGTGCGGATTTTTTTGCCATCCCTAGTTGTGTCATAGGTTGCCAATGAGGGCGATTTATTTTTGTGCTAAATGGGGCGATTTACTCTTGTGCCAAATGGGGCGATTTACTCTTGTGCCAAATGGGGCGATTTACTCTTCTACCAAATGGGGCGATTTATTTATGTGCCAAAAGGGCGATTTATTCTTGTGCCAATTGCGGCGATATCCGGATCATGGTCAAGTTGCATCTCATGCATCATTTGCATAAAGATTGTATTTTGATTTCTATTATTTGTATTGAACTTTTGACTTTTATATGGTGAGTGTTTTATTATTCTTCTTATCCCATGCCTTTATGCCTTCATGATTGTATTTTTGTGGTTTAGGAATACCAACCCCTTACAACCAACATTTTAGGTATTGATGAAGATTTGAAGCAAGAATGATGTTTAGCTTGTACGCACGCGGGAAAATAAATTTGGGTTTTCTTAAATTGTAATTTAAAATAATTGTTGAAGATTATTATTTTTAGTGAAATTTATTCAATGTAATTAAAGAAGTTAATCTTCTCAAGAGGAAATATAAATATACTCATTTTATAAAGAATAATTTTTTTTTAAGCAATGCCTTGGATTAAAATCCGGGACGTTATAGACTAGATAAACGCAATTTGCAAATGAAGCTTGGTATCAAATGTTCCCAAATGTTCAGTTAGAAAATTTGGTTGATCCTGTCTCGGATCACTATCCAATTCTTCTTTATCGTGTTTCTAGCACACGACCTAAAAGGGTTCTTCACGAATTCAAATTAAAAAATGCATGGCGAGCTGGACCCAATTTGAACGAGGTAGTGAAACAATGGTGGAACAGTTGGAATAAAACTCATCGTAACAAGTTGAAGACATGTATTGGAGGAATGTCGGGAACGTAGTAGAAGTGATGTTGGTCACTATGATTCTTTATGCAGAAAAATGGCTCGTCTTAGTCAAAGAGGACTTGTATTGAAAACAACGGGGGGAGGTGCATTGATATAAAGATGAAGATTTAAATACAAACTTTTTTCACGCTTTAGCCACTGCAAGGACAAAATTTAATAGGATATCCTCTTTGGAAGATGCAAGTGGAATATGAGTAATAGATGAAGCGCAGTTAGCCAATGTGGCTAGACATTATATTTCTGATTTGATTTAGGGTACCAACAGTGTGCATGCACCGGTGATTAATGTCGTAAAGTAGGTGATCGTAGAACATGACAATGGTCAGCAGGTTGCGCCTTTTCGTATTGAAAAATTTAAAGAATAAATGTTCTCTATGCATGTAGGAAAGTGTCCAGGTCTTTCCAGTTTCAACTTGGGGTTTTACCAACAAAAATGTAATCAGATGGTTTTTGGAATAGAGTCAGAGACAACTACAACATCTACCGCGATCAACTACCAAAAAAGGAAACAGGTGAACTAAAAGCTCGATATCACCGTTTGAATGGCCGTATTCAGAAGTTTGTTGGCTGCTACAAGTCTGCCCTTAATCAAAACAAAAGTGGACGCTCTGAGAATGATGTCTTGGCTGAGGCACATAGGATTTACGCACAAGACACTAAAAAAAAATTCCTTCATGTGCATGCTTGGATGTTATTGAAAGATGAACCCAAATGGAAGGGAGGTGCAATTGAAAACTTTTCAAAAAGAACAAAGGTTTCTAGTAGTGGAGGGTACACAACATCTTCAAATCCAGGAACACCTATTGAATGTTCAGACTATGAACAACCATCGCCAGTGGTCCGTCCAATGGGACAAAAAGCAGCAAAGAGGAAGAGGAAAGGAAAAGCAGCAATGTCTTCTACTAATGTTGATTTATCTGTCATGGAAAAAGTTGCAGCAGAGAGAAATGTTATCATGTTAAGGATGGCTGAAGCAAGGGAAAAGGAGGCTGAAGCAAGAGAAAGGGAGGCCAAATGAGACAAAGTGGTATGAAATTCTCATCAAGGATACAACTACTATGAATGAAACACAACTTCGAGATCATGAATTTTGTTGCAATCGAATTAGGCAGAAGTTAGGAATGAATTAACTAATATTGTAACTTCATTTATTTTCATTGAAGTTTAATGCTTATTGTTGTAATCTTGAATTTAATTGAATTTCATTTAAGTTAAATGTTCATTGAAGTATGCTTATTGTTTCACGTTTACTGTCCACTATTCATTCAAGTTTAATTTTGAATTTATATTAGCAGTTAATAAATTAGTCATTTAAAAACTAGCCTTTTAAAAAAACTAATCGGTAAAAAACTAGCTGTTAAAAAACTAGCCGTTACAAACTAGCCGGTAAAAAACTAGCCGTTACAAAACTAGCCGTTATGAAAATAAAACTATATATAACTAACTTATGAGAACATTTCCAATTCTCTCATTTGAGTTTAATCTTCTCTCATTCTATAATCTTCTGTTTCAATCTTCTCGCATTTCCAATTCTCTCATCTTCAACAATTCTCTTATTTCATATATCATCCGCATAATGGATCCAAACACCGACTCTGATACAATATGGAACCAGATGATAGATGAATGCTTTGAGGACAACCCTGCAGAAGAAGTGATACGATTAATACGTGAAGGGCAACAAGTTGAAAATAACACTATGCGCAGACAAAAAAGAAGGGTGATAAATTGGAGTCATGAAGAAGGACATACTCGATTATTCAACGACTACTTCTCTGCAAATCCGGTATACACAGACGATCAATTTCACCGAAGGTTCAGAATGCGAAGGCATGTGTTTCTTCGAATTGTTGAAGCCCTTGGAAATCATGACGATTACTTCCAAACAAGGATTGATGCAGTTCATAGAGTAGGCCTTTCGCCATTTAAATGATTTAAAGAATTTAGAATTCTAGACAATTTAAATGATTTAATTAAATTGCTTTCATTTTTAAATATTCTTGTTTGGATGGAGTAATACAAACTTTCATTGTCATCATTTTTTAACAGCTTTTATAAATTTTAATTTTTTTTGGGCAAATTTGAAAATTAAAATTAAGGGTCAATTTACAAAATCTGAAAAAAATTTAGGGATCAAATTAAAACTCTAGAAATTTTGAGGGGTAAATTTGCAATTTCCAAAAAGTTTATGGGTTAAATTGCAATTTTTTGGAAATTTATTGGTGTCAATTTGAAAATTTTGGAAAATTTGAGGACTAAAATGCAAAATTTGAATAATTATAAGAATGAAGAAATTTGAAATTCTTAACTTTTAGATGTCATTTCAAATTCTCTAAATTTAACTTGAACAAAATACTTCATAAATTTTCATCATTTTGAATATTCTTTAAATTATTATCCAAACAACGAAATTCACCTAAAAGTATTTGAATTCCCTGAAAACATTACATTACCTCAACAGATCCCCATCCTAACATACTTCAAAGAATTTTGAATTCTAAGCAATTCAAATGATTCAATTAAAATGTTTTCATTTCTCAATACTTTTGTTTGGATGGAGTAACAAAAAATTTCATTGTCATCATTTTTAGGCAACTTTTATAAATTTTAATTTTTTTGGGCCAAATTTTAAAATTGAAACTAGGGGTCAATTTGCAAATTTCAAAAAACTTGAGGGGTCAAATTATAATTTTTGAAAAAATTGAGGGGTCAATTTGAAAATTTTAGAAATATTGAGAACCAAAATGCAAAATTTTAAAAAATTATAACAATGAAGAAATTTGAAATTCCTAGCTTTTAGATGGGTCATTTGAAATTCTCTAATTATAGTTTGAACAAAATACTCCATAAATTTCATTTTGAAAATTCTTCAAATTATTATGCAAACAATGAAATTCACCTCAACGTATTTCAATTCTCTCAAAACATTATGGAGGAATGTTTCCAGGGAATGTAATTTTGAGGGAATTCAAATACTTTGAGGTGAATTCCATTGTTTGAATAATAATTTGAAGAATTTTCAAAATGATGGAAATTTATGAAGCATTTTGTTTAAGTTAAATTTAGAGAATTTCAAATGACACCTAAAAGTTAAGAATTTCAAAATTCTTCATTGTTATATTTTTTCAAATTTTGCATTTTGGTCCCTAAATTTTCAATTTGACCCCAATAAATTTTCATAAAATTGCAAATTGACCCTCAAATTTTTCAAAAATTATAATTTGACACCTCAAAATTTTTGAAATTTACAAATTGGTCCCTAATTTATATTTTCAAATTTGGCCCAAAAAAATTAAAATTATACAAGTCTCCCAATAATGATAACAATGAAATTTTTTATTATTCCGTCCAAACAAAAGTATTGAAAAATGAAAGTAATTTAATTGAATAATTTAAATTACCTAATATTCTAAATTGTTTAAAAAATTTCAATTACCTCATCCAAACACACCCTTGTACGAAGAATTGGCTCCATAGAACGCTTTGGAATGTCCTGTGTAAAGTAATGTCTAAGGTTGTTGCTAAAAGACTAAAACATGTTTTTACTAAATGTATATCTAATAATTAGTTAGATTTTGTTCCAGGCTGGTCTATTTTAGACAATGTTACGGTAGCCATAGAGGTGGTGCAGTATGTGAAATGCAAAACAGACAATCACAGTCCTCGTTAGTTTGAGAAACTGTTGCTGAATTAACTGACGATGGCGGAGAAGAAGAAGAAGAATTCGACGACGGAGGATTTGCTAACGTCGTCGTCGACAGGTTGAGTAGTCTACCAGACTCGCTGATATGTCATATCATGTCCTCTCGGCTAACTAAAACTTATGTGTCAACAATGTGCCTTGTTTCTCAGAGGTATCTTCATCTCTGGAAGGATCTTCAGGTCTTCTATTTCGACTTCCACCACTCAATTCCGTTTAAAACGGTTTCATCATTCGTAAACTCTGTTCTCATCCTCCGTAAATCCCGCGACATTCGAAACTTCCATCTCAAATTCAACTTTGATCCAATCAAAAGTATATATGATCAGTCACAACTCAGGAATGCTGAAACGTGGATCCTTGCTGCCATTGGACCCCACCTTTAACAACTTTATCTCGATATTGACGGTGCTTTGATAGACATCCCTCGTTCACTCTTCATCAATTGCACCAACCTCATTTCCCTTAGGTAATCAACCTAAATAACGGTCCCGGTCAAGGAGATGGATTTCGTGATTTTGGCTGTTACTGATTATGTGTTATGGATTGAAGTTGTAGGACGTGTGAATTAATAACAACATTGCATAATTCTTAAATAATGTATAACTTGATTCTCTGCAATTTTCATGAACTGCGTTTTGTTGGGGCTGCAACCTATGCTTTTTTGTTGCGGCCTTTTTCTGACGACCGTCTTTTAAAACCTTGATTCTTAAACGAATATATAATGTTATATATAAACTGTCTGTCTTTTGAAAACATTGCAGTCTCGATGGTTCAATCGAAATAGAGGATAAGTGTTCTTTGGTTTATTTACCATAACTGAAGATGTTGTCTCTGGGCGCAGATATTGTGGGTATAACAGAATTAGTTTCCTTTATCTCTGGCTGCCCCAGGCTGGAAACTTTGCAGGTTTACTTTTCATAAATGCCTTTGACAAAAGTTCTCGCGACACCTTCCTCCAGCTCCAACAGCTTGAAATCCGCCGCCAATGACAATTTCACCAGGACTTACTTTAATCTAAATAAAGGATGTTTTAAATTGGGCATCGTTGGTAACTTTCATAATATGGTGGAAGCATTTCTTGATGTCTTTTTCCCGGCCGAAAGTGAATTTGTAGACCATATTTGCAACCTCATCCAAGATGCCAGAAGTGAATTTCATAGAGGCCTCCTAATTAACCATGAGGATGTTTATCTACAGTTGCATCATTCGATGTCAAAGGTGAAGTTTTACTTTTATGGTTTACATGTGTTTAAATGTGTAGTTTGGTTCTAATGTTGTGTCATCATTACTTGTTGTTATCGTGTATGTGCAGTGGCCAACTCATGCACCTGTTCTAAATTATCCTGATTTTCGCGATTTACATCATTTGAAGTTCATCCTTCCATGCTTCAACTCAAATCTTCTGGTCCATTGTCTTAAGCAATGCCACATGCTTCAAGTTCTCATAATTCAGAGCAACATGGTTTGTTGAATTTTTAAATTTAATTCAAACATTCTCTATTTGTACACAAATATATTTGAGTCACGGCTTGGTGTCCCTTGTTGCTTGTAGGAGGAACCACCACCAATGAGAACATGGCAACCAGAGTCAACAATAGTTACTGAATGTCTCAAATCCCACCTGACCTTTGTTCACATAGAAGGATATCAAGGACTTGAAGATGAGTTGGCATTCGCTGAATATATTTTGAGGAACGGAGTTGTTTTGAAGAAAATGCTTATTTTGGTTGATATTTCAATGGACAAAACAGAAAAGGACCGTTCTCTCAAACGATTAACGGACATACCAATGGGATCCGACATGTGCCAACTTAAATTTGACACAGTTGTATCTTCTTAAGGTGAAAACTCTCACTGTCTCTTTTTTACCTGTCTTACTGAATCAAAGTTTATTTAGGCTGACTTTTGTTATAACTTCCTGTCAATTAGATGTGCGTTGTATTTTTACAATATGTTGTCACTATTACCACATTTTCGACTGTATTGTGGCAGAACTACGTAATTCCATACCCCCCAATGTGTCCAAACTATTTTTGGTCTATTTGTTTTCTCATAACTATGCCTAATTGAGATCCTTACTTTGTGCTACACTAAATTATAATTCTAGTCTTTCCTGTGTAACAATGTTTGATTTAGGATTTTGATCATTGCAATAGTTGAAATTTGCTAAATTTATAAGGTTGAGAAAGTGATGATCTTTACATGCTTACTGATTTTATTCTTTTTACTCTAGCTATTATTGCTAACAATTCTTTATGTTGGCATAGCAACATTTTCAATTCATTGTATAGTCTGAGATTCTTTATCTCAACTTGCTTTGTCTTGGTGATTAGATAACTTAACTGATTCAAATTATTATAGTAAGTGATGATCATATGAATATTATTTGTAAAACGTTATTATGCATATAGAATGAAATTATGCGACTTGGTGATTTTCTGTATCTCATCTTAGCAGATAGTTTAGGTATTTGAAGATTCTTCTTTTTATAGTCTTGTTGATAGTAAATTTTATAGGCTTTGAATAACTTTTTCTGCTATATGTTTGGCAGTGCACGTTTGGAGTGCAATGATTTCCTGAAGCTGGCAGAATCTTGTTTGGGTAGATGCTTGGCGCTTCATCAAAAAGATGACATTTCAGGCAAAACATACAATATGTATTTTGCATTTCAATATCAAGACTTAGTAAACTGAAAATTTTTATTGGAGTTTTTTGTGTGCAAAGGAAAGTCATTGAAAAACCTCATTTGTCACCGTTAATTATTGGCTTTGGAGTCACTTGTTAATGACTACAGCTGAGTAATGTCACCGTTTATATTAGGCTTATTATGTATATGGTAGGAATCTTGAGGTTCAAATTTAAACTTTATTTTGCTCCATATTTTGATTTCAAGAATTTGATTTCCTTTACATAGTCTTGTTCATGGTAGTCATTGAAGTTCTAGACATGAATGCTTAAAAAATATTGTCAAATCACAATGTAACTTTTATTATGATTATCAAGGTTTTTAGAATAAATATAAGTAAATCAATGGAAATCTAACCACAACGGCTAATGCAGGAGCATGAGAGTTCCTTCTGAATGTATTCTGTGGTCTTGATTCATAGTTAGAGGCTTCTAAACCTTCCCTTTCCATTGTCATGATAAATATTACATGTCCTTTTCAGTAAGCATTGTGTGCAAAATTGAAAATAATTTGAACAAAAATCCAAGTTAATTAATTGCAGTAGTAGTTTTCAAACAGTGCTTGGAATTGCAATTCAATGCCTTCACATGATTACTTCTCAAGTTTTGATCTCCCTTCCCTGAACTAATGATTTATAGCATTATTACAAGATTGCAAGACCATCTAAGAAGCGGATCAGATCAGATATTATTTAGTGGCATCCTCTTGGTGTCTTTTTGCAAAGATATTGGAATACAAAAACATTTAACTAATGATATTTGTACAACAATTTTGTTATAACTTTTCAAGCAACCTTATCTTTTTTTAGTAGACAAATCAATAGAGGTGAAGAGAGAGTAAAGACATAATGAAAGTATGAGAGAGTTGTCCTAAAATGGTTAACAAATATCATTACTCTTATGCCATCTAAGCAACAGATTTTGACTTCTAACAAAATCCAATAACAATGATGGCATTTTGTGTACCGTGTCTTGAATCTTGATATTATAGCCAACCAAAAATACAAACTAACTGAATTGCAAAATACATATTTGTTCGTTTGCTCCCAATTTCTCTTTTTACTGAAGCCCCAAGCATATGACCAAAGATGATGCTGCCAGCTTAAGAAATCACGACGCTCCAAATGCACACTGCCAAACATATAGCGGAAAATGTTATTCAAAATCCCATAGAGTTTAATACAACCCAAATAATTCCTTAACATCTAAATTAATTTTACTGCTAAAGCCAAACAAATGCATCACTCATGCAATCAAAAACATTAACAAAAAAAGGAAGGGGAGGGAGGGGAAAAGGTCAAATGTGTTGTTCCCAACAACCTGCTAAACCATGCAATATATTAAGAGGGGGAAAATTTCTCTATAATCCTAACAGATGTAAATTACATTATTTTCCTTTTAAGCAAAAGAAAATATGCTTACATAATATGTACTCAGTATCTCTCTACTATTGTCAATGACAAAAAAATCATACTATAATATAATTTCTCAAATTTCATCTGAAGAAACAATGGATTGCGGTTGAATGTATGCAAATGCCATATACGTTGGCCTTTTTTCTTCAATATTTATAAAACATGAAAACGTTTTCACTTATTTTGCGTTTTCTAGAAGATCTATAAATTTCATGAACAAAAAGATCATAACCATATTATAACAGTGTTTCATTGACAAAGGTGATGTAGATACATCAAAGTGCACTTTCCCTTGTTAAAGAACAAAACTGAGGCCTTAACCTATAGCTATGTGTCAGTCTAACACAAACAACTTTCAAATGAAACAAAGTTTGTGTAAATTTTGTACTCAAATTTCCCATGAATTGGTTAACATCAAAATTGATTGCTTATTTTTGACACAGTTGAATAGATACATAACATAGGTGACAATGAAACTCTAATCAACCAAAAACTTTAAATAGCAGTATACATTGAAGGAGTACGATATTAATCCCAATTAGAAATTATAATGAGAAAATAACTAAATCAAATAAAATTTGGATACTTCGGGGGTTTCGAGTTGAGCATTACAGCCTGTAAAAACACAAATTCATTATACTCATTTCCGAAACTGTAATGTCACTTTCAACTCAAAATTCATTAAAACAAATTCATTATACTCATTTCAAGAGACCCATCTGCGTCAAATTTAAGTTGGCAAGCCACAGAGCCCTTCGATATATTTGTTAATCTTTTAATAGAACGGTACTTGTTCGTTATATCCATTGAAATATCAACAAAAATAAGCATCGTAAAACAAGCCCCTTCCGCAAAATATATTCAACAAATGTTAACTCATCTTCAAGTCCTTGATATCCTTGTACGTGAATATACTAGTATTTCCACCCGTGCAACGCACGGGCTAACAACAATTTTTTGTCGAGTTAACAATTATATTTCTGAACATACCATCCGTGCAACGCACGGGCAAACAAAGTTTTATTGTGGTGTTGATAAAGTTTACTTTGAACATATAACAAAATTAAAAACATATTATACAATTCATAGATAAATCAAATGTTATTGTCTTTATGAAAATAAAGAAAAAATAGACAATAATTTAAATTGAAATATCTTGTTACAAATCAAAAGGACTTCAAATTAGTTCTCATCATGAGAGCCACTTTTTGATGATGAACCAACATCATCAAGTCTGGTTCCCTTTTCAATAGTAACATCTCCCTCAATGGCCAATTCCTACATAGTATTTTGTCAAAACTGGTTAGTCATGTTACAACAAACTCATCAATTTGAATAGATAGGTCACCAACAAAGAACCAAACAACAAACTATGAAATAGATTTGTCCAATTAAAACCTGTTGGGTATTTCAACAGTGAATTTTGTAAATACTTCAATAGTTCAAACTACATTCTTGGGTATTTCAAATATGCAACCTTAGTTGAATCTTAAGAGATCGAAGCAACAAAGCTTCTCACTATTAATCCTTAGTTGAACCTTAATATTTCCAAAGAAAAGGCTAAATAAATTCAAAAAGTATGCCTCAGTTGAATGGTAATAGTTCTATAATACTCTATAAAAAAATTGAAATATTAAGCCTTTGTTGAATCAATGACAGTGTTACCTACAACTACATGTAAAAAAGAATGAAAAGAATAAAAAAAACATGTTACCTATCTAACATATTTGAAGAGTTAAATATGCATCTTAGTTAAAATGGCTAAAAGAATAAAGATACTAAATAACTAAAACAGAACATGGTTCTCAACAATGATAGAAAAAATAATCTTATAGCTAATTTTTGTAAGAATCACTTTTAAGATCTACCTATCTTGCTATATGCATTGAAAAATTATAGTAACTTCTCTTTAAGTTGGACTTTTGTTATTTAACAGAGCAGCGTGCACAATGTGCATGTGTGTAACAGAGATGTTTATTTTCAGATGTGTGTACAATTATATTCAATCAAAGACTACCCTTTTATAGCAAAATATTCAGACACAAAAATTATCAAAGAAAAAACCAAAAGAAAGAGTCATATTTAGATCAAATTTTGAACTTCAACATTATGCAAATATTTAATTTTTTTGGCTAAATCGCAATCTCAAGAAAATGGTAAAAAATTCTAAACTCAGTTGATCAACTCAATGCAAATCACAAACATTCAAATTAAAACCTTTTAAATAAGGACATGGGATGTGAGATAGTTAACTTTGTTAGGCTTATAAATACTCATGAGTTTCATATGACAATTTCACATAACCAAATTCATATTTGATGATCTTAATAAGTGATCAGTTACACATACATGTAAGGTTAGAACATGGGATGTAAATTGTTAACTTTTCTAGGCTTATACATACTCATCAGTTTCAAATAGGTTTCAATAAGTCAGTTTCACAGTTTCTAGTAGTCCCAAGAGTTTGATAAGTCATTTTCAAATTCATACGAAATTAAACTACATGCATAGATTTTTTTTGGAATCTGAAATAACAAAACTACTCATCGGCAAGAAGTAGCCACACGTATATGGAAATTATATAAAATATAGAGTCCAAAAAGTAGTTTAACAATAAATTTCAAGCCATGATTAAAAACCATGATTATACCTTCAGTTTGATTGCCTCTCTAGTGTCATTTACTTGAACTCTTTCAAACTTGATGCATAAAATTTGTCACCAAACAAAACCAGAGATTAACAATTGAATTAAAATATGTCATTATATATTTTATTCAAAAGAACTTGTCTTGCATATCCAGACAGAGAGTAATTGGAACAAAATAATAAACATCTTTGGAAACTAAGAAAGTTGATTTAGACCTCAGTTTCACTTACTCATCAATTTTAGTAGGTTTTGGTATGTCAGTTTCACGGTGGCCAGTAGTCCCTTGAGTTTGATAAGTCAGTTTCAAACTCAAAGATTTAAATTTCAATAGATATAAGATATTTTAGTCATGACAGCCAACTTTAGATAACAATTGATTAAAATAAGTTGAAGAACACTTATAAGCATCCCATCTACGATCTAATTTACCTTAGTTGAAGAAACCTGTTAGCTCCTACCCCATATTCAGTCCTAATAGTCTGTTATCAAGGAAACAATACCGATCATTAAAAGTTCCAAATGCATAATATGAACTAAAAAAGCTAGACCAAGTATTTTAAGACACATAGTTTATCAAAAAGCTATTATCTCATGTGAATCTAAACTAAGAAAATTCAAATGTCAGATAAACAAAAGTAAATGAGAAAGGTAATTGACTTGCATATTAGCTATTATCTCAAGTATCTCAGATGTCAGGAAAACAAAAGAATGAAATGAGAAAGGTATATCAGAAATTAAAGCTAAAGTTTACCTATCTAAAATGCATGTTATCAACCTATTTGTACACACATGAATAGTTAGACCTAAAACCAAAAAATGAAGTGATTAGGGAAATTAGAACACAAACAAAACCAAAGTTTAATCTAATCAAATCACATACACAGTGGCAACAAAATGAATATGATAAGAAAATTCCACATTGACTATGAATATGAAACAAAAGCAAACCCATTTTATCAAACTTAACCAATCATTAACACACATACCCAAATGAAAAATTAGTAAAAAAGTTAAAATCTTTAGCTAAAGAAACGAATTTACATGGAGTTTTCTCCAAAAGGGGTGCTCCAACTTCTCTAAGAATCCAAGAAACCAAAAGAGACGCACCAAAGAGAAAACAGTTATAGGCTCCCGTGTTGTACGAATTTAACAATAATAAGTGGCAAAAAAGTATCTACAAAATGAACTATATGCAAGGAAGTAGTATATGATAGTAGAGTCATATTAGCAGGAGAATTAGTAAGTTGTAGAAGTAAGCATTGCTTAAGGTATGCACAATGAACTTTTTAAAATTACAATAGTGCAACTTGTAGCAACAACAAAATATTGCTTCCAATTTTTCAACCAAATACAATTATGGATAGCAGAAACAAACTCAAACAACAATATATTTTGATACTTTGCTTCTTATTCCAATTTCTCCAAGCCTAATAAAACTCAATGATGATTCACTGTCTGCTGCCACTCCTTTTCACCTGTCAACATCAGTGAAATCATTAAGACTTCGTCTATAGTGTGGCTCCTTCACATAAATAAGAAAATAAGAGAGAAGAAAATGCAAACAATACATGCCAAAAGTATGTAAAATGTTCTTTTTTCCATTCATTAGCACTTCTCATTACTAACTACTGAAAAAGAGGAGAGAAAAGACTTACCAATAAACAAACATGATAATATTATCTCTTCAAATATTGAATGAAATCAATAACATACTACAAATAGACAGACATGAGAATGTGAAAGTATTGGACATGGTTTTGTTTGACCCATTATGATCCCTTTTGCTTTTTGTATGGTATGTGTGATGTAAGCATTATGTGTGTGTCAGCATATCTTTTAGTGGATATATGTATGAATTTCAAAATAATAGTGGTGGGAACAATTTTAAATTTGAATGTATGTTAGTAGTAAGAATTCTTTTATTCATAATATATATTCCTACTTCATATAAACAGAACACTTACATTTATTCCTTATAAAAAAGTCTACAATACATGAAAAGATTTATAAATTACACAAATTTATTGAAAAAAATTGTTCCATATACTTGTAGATCATATTCCTGTTAAACAATTCAAAACAAAAGTAATTTAAACCTCATGGAAAAGTTGCTGGCATTCTGCAAAAGTTTGCCTAATTTGACTTGTAGTGTCTGTTGGTTGACTCCCTTGGACATTATTTCAAAAATTACTAATTCCACATGAGTTAGAGTGATACCATATGCATGCAGCATTCAAAAAAGCACATATTTAATTTACTTTTCAATAAAGTGAGCATGCCATTTTAAATCATGCTAGATAGCAACTAAAGTCAACTTCTTCTATTTTAATAGATTTCAAATTAGCAACTTCAGTTCTTTCTAAATTATGTAAAAGATTTATATGACAAACTATATTCATAATCCAATCATGTAGCATATCATTCAAATGTTATTATTTTGAAAACAGGACACTAAGCATACAACAAATGAATAGTTGCTTTCTAAATACGTACATCTTAATTGGGACTAAGGAGGTGGTCAAATTGGATATCTAACAATCAATTGCTTCAACTTAGCATTAAATCTATCACCAAATAGTTGTGTTTATGACATAGTAAATAAGTTTACCTAATATAATAATCATGTTCATGAGGAATGTAAACTTCATTCAGAGAAACAAAGTAGCAAAATGGTAAAGAATTAATTGAATAGTAATTAACTACTAATACCTTGTATGGACTTTCATGAGCAATTAACAAAGTAGATGATTTTCGAAGATTCAGATTTTCATAATTTGTGTTTATTTTTAAAATTGATTTGGCAAGATTATATTACATTTTGGGAGAAACTATTTCAGTCTGCAATTTGAAAACAACAAAACTAATAGACTATAGCTTGAAAGACACTATATAAACCACTAATTGGATAAACAAATAATACTAATCAAGTAATAAATAATACTATTTACCAAATAATCAACTAATCAAGTAATTAAAACAAGGAAAATTCTATGGTGAAGTTCTTCGATTAACTTTTTCGGTGAAGTTATCCTACATCCAATAATAATGCGCCAAGTGTTTAAATGATTTCATGTCATCCAATAATAATGTGCCACGTGTTTAAATGATTTCATGTCATGTTGATGGTATACAGTTTGCTCAATATGTTCTACCATAGACTAGTTTTATTAGATTTTATTTTAACCATCAGATTAAACACCTCAGTAATGTTATTATACTGCCTTTCACACTATATTTCTTTCTTTCTTCTCCTTTTTTTCAACAACAAATCTATTCCAATTTTTTATGCTAAAACACGCTCCAATTAATTCCAATTTATGTTCAACAACAAATCTTCTCCTAGTTTAAAGTTGATGCTAAAACATGTTTGAATAAATTGGAATAAGAAATTCATCCCATTTTATGAGACTTCTGTTGGTCACGTTTTCGAAAAAAAAAGAAAGAAAGAAATTGAAGAAAGAAAGAAATTGGTCATGTTTTAGCATGTTAAATTGAAGAAAGAAAGAAATTGGTGATGCTCCCTGTACTGCTATTCGCTGGGGATGTTTGTTTTTTGTAGTTGGTGTTTTTCGCCCCTTCCTCTATTCTTAAGAGGATGGGTGCTCTAATAATATTGTCCTTTAAAAAAAAAGAATTGAAAATGATTTATATAATCATAATCATCGTTTTCGACGTTGAAATTGGTCTAAATCGTCGAGTTTAATTTCGGATTTTGAGGATCGGTACCAGGTTAAATTGACCCGGCTGAAGGTTGAAGATGATGTCCTTTTTTTAATTGGATATGTTCTTATATATATGAAGGAACGAAAATATTATCAATTGATTTCACGTGTTGCAGTGATTTAATTTATTGTAAAGTAGTTTAAGGCCGTGAGATTGAACCTTTGGTTGTTTTTGTTTTTGTTTTTCTTTATAAAAAACGCTGATTAAAATAAATTAACATATGTTTTGGTAAGCATGAGAATCAAACTCCATAACTCAAGGTAGAACCAAAGCATTACTACCAATGAACTAGAGCCAATTTATTGATAACTGTTTGTTACGTTTGCCTTATATAATGAATTCATGTTGAATGAATTTTTTTTCCTGAAGGATGCTGATTTTATTTTATTTGTTTACTTTTGCTTTTTTAGAGACATACATTTTGTTAATGTGTTGGTTTATTATTTTTTTTTTAAGGAATTCGTTGGTTTATTTATTTTAGTAGTTTAATCTGCTTAAATTATTTTTGATAATTATGTATGTTTAAATTTGTTTTATTGATCAAACAACTTGCTAAAATAATATTTTCGTTCATTCATATTTATAAGAACTACACCAATTAAAAACAATCCAGAAACCTATCTTGATCGCCGACTAATGGTTCCGATGTCATTAATGTTGACAAGGTTTCTGAAGGGATAATTTGTCAGATCGATTTACCAATCAGATTCCGATGTAAAAAATTACGGTTTCTACTTCCTTCTTACTCTATTAAAGTTATATTCAACGATATGATTGATTATATTTGTTACTGTTTGTCACCTAGACTCTTTTCAGCCGTCGGACAAGCGTACTTCCCAATTGACTATGATTCTGAAGGGATAGTTTGCCAGGTTTGTCACCTAGACTCTTTTCAGTCGTCAGACAAGCGTACTTCGTAGTTGACTAGGTTTCTGAATGGATAGTTTGTCAGATTGACTTACCAATCAGATTCCGATCTGATAAATTCCAATTTTTATTTCTTTCTTACTCTATTAAGGTCATATTCAACGGTCTGATTGATTATATTTGATTTCGTTAGTCGGCTGGGTTCGATCTGATCGTCGCAGGAATGTCCTTCCCTGTTGACTAGGTTTCTAATGGGATAGTTTGTAAGATATGACTTACACAGAAGATTCCGATTTTTGATTGATTATATTTGATATCGTTAGTCGATTGGGTACATTTTGATCGTCAGAGCAATGTCATTCCATGTTGACTAGGTTTCTAATGTGATAGTTTGTCAGATCGACTTACATCAAAGATTCTGATTTCCAAAGTTCTAGTTCGTGCTTCATTCTTATTCCAATAAGGTCATATTCAACTGTCTGATTAATTATATTTGATAGCGTCAGTCAATTGGGTCCGTTTTGATCGTCAGAGCAATGTACTTCCGTGTTGACTAGGTTTCTAATTTTGAAAACTCATGACTTTTTCAAAATATCAACATTAATAAGTGTTCTTATTAAATGTTTTTTTATTAAATCGGATGACTCGGTTATATAACTCGGTCTCTATAAAAAAAAATTATTTGTGTTAAATTGGATTAAATCGGGTGACTCGACATTTTTTTAAGAAAATTACACTTATAAAATGTCACAAATTATTGAACTAAAAAAATGGTAGATAAATAAGAAACACCCAACATTTTTAAATGAATATAAAATACCTTACATTTAACACTATTTTGATGAAAATGACATTATTTACACTTATATATATGTTACTAT
>Ga0228711_1003713_pt1 | contig 23703 bp, 19 predicted proteins | sample MedpolnodulmetaG_2_FD_177996 | JGI IMG/M metagenome (GOLD analysis project Ga0228711, IMG submission 177996) | Root nodule microbial communities from Medicago polymorpha collected in Santa Monica, California, United States - brown nodules | ecosystem: Host-associated > Plants > Roots > Nodule...
AGAGTACTCAATCCTAATTTCTCAAACTTTTAGTTCAGATAAGCAAGGGGAAAAACTTTCTGACTACAAATTGTGTTTAAACACACTCCTTGAAGAATCACTACTTGTAATAGTGCCTACAGGATTAGTTAATCTCTCTTTTTTTCGTCACCATCAACATTTTAAGATGTCCTATATAACATTTGAAATCAGCTCTGGGCAGTAACCGTAACAACTCTAATCAAGATCTAAATTCTTCTTCATACTTTCATAAACCATGTAAGTAATACTTGCAGCCGGCACAACTTTGAGGAGATTTGGAATGAGTCCCTTGTAGAACCCTCGAAAGCCTTCATCCTTAAGGGTTTTCCAAAAAACATCAGACATTCCCTTGTAAGCACTAGAAGTGTTGGTAGGTTGTGCCTGCAGCCTGAGAAGCATGGCAATGTAATGTAATTAAAGAACATACATTGTATACAATTCTAAAAGGTTAAATTTAATTTTTGGACCCTTAAGTTGTTTTTAGGTTTTACTTTGGCCCCTTAAGTTTTTTTCGTTCCATTTTGGTCCCAAGTTACAAACGATTTTTGTCCTTTCGTTCAGTTTTTCATTTGAGTCTGTCAAATTTTCCATTCTTGTGTTTCCTTCTTCTTCTTCTTGCTGGGTGAGGCTCCTAATCAACAAATTGTAGTGCCAAACATATGACGGACTCAAATATGGAAACCAGGCAGGAAGAACCAAATGTCTAACGTTCGTAAATTAAGGGACCAAAATGGAACAAAAAAAACTTAAGGACCAAAGGGAAACCTAATATAACTAAAGGACATAAAAGTGCAAGTTAGCCATTATAAATAGCTATCAAGAACAAAACCGATATCATCCCACACTCATTATTTGCTTTTGGGGCGAGAAGACCATAGAAAAACATTACTTATAGGACAAAACAATACCTTGTACGAATAACCTGCAGTGGATAGACACAAGTAGCTCCAAGAGCTCCTGAAACTGTCCCACATCCAAGTTGTACTAGAGGACCAGGTTCTATGAAAAAGAAAAGAGCATAAAAAGGTTAAATATGCTAGAAGTGTCAATTTATAAGTTAAAGAGATGAAGAGTAGCAGAAATATCATACCATGGTCAGATATAATATATTTCTTGGATATATCTTTCAAGGTGTCATAAGCAGTGAGATCAATGCCTGCATAAGGAATCATACCAAGAAGAGATGGAACAAGCCCTCTATAGAAAGCCCGGGGTCCCTCTTGGATCCATATATCCTTTGTAAGGGTTCCTAGGTTCGGAGCCCTTCCACCTTCAGAAGCACAAGTCTGTAACCTAGTTTTGATAAGATCCAATGGATAGATAGCAATCTGTGCAATGGCACCAGCCATGCCACCTGCAAAAAGTCTTCCGGCAGTACCAATATCTGACTTGTTCCCTCGACTCTCTCCAATTACATTTTTCAGCATTTCATATGCATAAAACTTGATCGCGCTCTCAGGTGCAACCTTCACAACATTCAACCCATTACCTCGGAAAAACCCTAATAAACCGTCTCGTTGCCATATCTTCGTTACTGCTGGCATAATGGATGCCTTTCCAGTCTGAATTTGTAAGACCACCTTTAGACGATCAAGAGGAGCAGTTGCTGTGCGAGAAGCAGCTCCTGCTATTCCCCCAGCAATAAAATATCTGCTCCTGTGCACATGCTTGCTAATGCCTTCAGGAATGACAGCTTGTTCTCCAATGTCTACAAGGCACACCCTCTCCCAATGTTGATATATATTTTCAAGGGTTGCTTCGTGAGGATAAAGAAGAAGAAAATCTCTCCATTCTTCAAAAGTGATAATTCCATTATTATCCTTATCAACATGCTCAACAAAGCGCGCAAGTTCAACCTCATCAATTTCAATCCCTGCAGCATCAAAGCTGACTTTGGTTATGATAAATACTATGATGAGAAAATGAAACAAGGGAATGGAAAAATCTTCCACAAAAGGGAATATCACCTTAAAGACCTAGTATATAAATAATAATGCCTGAACATATTATCCCAAACGATAAAGTAAGCAAGTAATTGAGTAAACATATATAGAATCCACCAACAAAGATTGAAGACGAATCGGCCTTCACAAGTCCCACAGCCCACACACCATACAAATCCATAGAGTTGTTTACAAAGATTGATGTTAGTAATGTGATGTTACTATGTTCATAATTGAGTAAACATATGTTCCTTAAGTTAAAGAGCAACATCAAATATCAACATTTCTTGTCCCACTCAAGGAAAAGTAACAACTCTAGCCAACAACCAACAACATACTAACATCACATTTAAAAAATAAAGAAAAGGAATAAGCATGCAATGGATGAAAGAGACAGCAACGCCACTCCCAACCAATGTTAATGTTTACTATTTTTTTATAAAATCTGTAGCACGGACACTTCCGATCAAAGGCGTGTTTGAGGACTGACATGTGTCCATGTCTATCACGAACAGTGATACATGTGATTACTTCAATTATGCCATTTTTTATTTAAATTATAACCGGTGTCGATGTGTTAGTGTCGTGACCCGTGTATGTGCTTCATAGGTGATATGAAAAAACATAACTAACAAAGTAAGTGACATAGTTAACAAGAGGGGGGCTAAAAGAATACCAGCCTTGACAAGAGCATCCCAAAGTTCTTCAGGAAGAATACAACCATTATGTTCAACATCAATAGCTTGAAAAATTCTATAAAGTTCAAGTTCTTTATCATCCATATACCGTCTAAAATCATGATAATCAATTCTCCCATCTCTATCAGCATCACAAATCATAAAAAGCTCCTTAGCATATTTATATTCAGGTGGAATCTGAAGTGCAGATAACCCTGCTTCAATGTGAGCATAATCCAAATACCCTTTATTAGTAGCATCAAAGAAATTGAATAAACTCCGAATACGAACATCTCTTTCTTCCTTTGTCTCACGCAAAGCCAATAGAACATGATCCATTGAAATTGAACCGGGTTTTTTTCCACGGCCGTGATCGGTGGTCGGAGAAGTCGCCGGAGCTGATTTGGGTTTGGAGAAACCCACGTGGTCCATGTCTATGGCTCCAGACATGTGGTTTTTGTTGTGTTCGGGATTTCAAAATTTGGGAATTTTGAAAACCCAGGGAAGCATTTGAATTTGAAGAAGTGGAAGATTTTAGATCTGAAGAGAGAAAAAATGTGGGGTTAGATGGGTCAAAATCTTGAAGTTATAAAACCGCCGCAAGTGAAGAAAAAAATAATAATAAGAATAGTAACACAACATTGAATTGAAAAAATAAGTCAAAGGAGAGAAGAATAATAAAATAATGTAAGATCAAAAGTGAATTTGATTAGACTAAGAACAGTGAAGCGTAATTTAAGAGAAGAAGAAGAAGAAGAAGGTACCTGAAATTGAAGAGAGGTGGTGATGACGGTTTCTATATGAAAAATCAATTACTAGTAATGTTTGATTTTTATATTAAAAATAAAATAAGGCAATGCGTTACGTTATGTTTGATGCGGAGTTACCGTAGAAAGAAAATGAGAGTAATTAAGAGGGGAGATAGAGAGGTCCACATTGTGATCGAGGGAGCATGGAAAGTGCTTTTCTGATTTAAGGAAATATTTTATTGTGATTGTGCTATCCCTTTTTGGTAACAGCTAGAGAAGTGAAGAAGAGGTAGGTATATTATCATTGGATATTCCTCTCAATTAAACGTGGGAATAAACTAGTTTATATGGTTGATACTTGAATACTTTAACCATTTAATCCAAGACAATCCACAGTGGTGGATGCTAAACCTATTTAGTACTACATTGAGTAGGCACACTCATTGTATACATGGGTGGCTATGGAGAATGGTGATTATGGAAGCACCATTTCTCTCTTCATTTTTCATTGGTCCCATTTAATAAATCTTAATAAAATAAATAAATTTTGTTGAAATGTAATATATAAAATTATCCGTGGAACCTATTTAATAATTTCTTTTAAGGTGTTGGGTTGGAGAAAATTGGTGCTTATTAAGTATTAGGGTAAAATGAGTGATGTGGATATATGAATTCAATTTAAGCAGTCAATTTAATTTAGGGTGCTCTGTTGTGGACGGTCTAAGGTTTAATTATTGATATGCGTGTGTGAAAAAAAAATTGTTGAAAAATGCCAATCTTGTGAAATGGATTTAAATCTCTTGCCTTAAATAATTAATCTTTGTGGTTGTGCGCGGATGTTAACTTTGGTTGTTGATGACATCTAGAGAATTCAAACTTTGATCTAAAGAGGAACACACCGCCATGTCTCGAGTCTTCACCACTATGTCAACTTATAAGGGTTAAAAAAAACCACCGTTTTTGGTTGGATATGTAGTCTATTATAGATTTATTTTTATATTTGAGTTGACATTTTTTAATAATATAAGCTGAGATAGTATAAGATTGTGTCAAGATACTTAGATATAAATGACCAACTAATACTTAGATATAAATGACCAACTAATTTTTTTTTCGGTCTAATGGTTAGAAATTCACATTTTAAAGGTGAATAAGTAGACAATTCAAGGTTCAAGCCTCAATTCATGCATATAATGTCCCTAACAACCGAGTTAAGCTCACAAATACAATGACCGACCAACTTTTTTTTGTCAAGTAGCCTAGTGGTTAGAAATTGACGTTAAAGTAAACAAGAGAATTGTCCAATGTTTGAACCCCGACCCCTACATATATTGTGCATTGTTCAACCAATTTATCACCCTTGACAATGATAATTTGAATTTACTATACAAGAATTTCTTTTATTTATTGAATAATGAAAACATAATAAAAACAATTAAAATAAGCTCAACTAACTAATAAAGATTGGAACTCGTCATTTTAATATTTCTTCCTCTCTCTCTTCTCTCATTCTCAAACCCTATCTGTTACCCCTTTCTTCTCCTTCTTCTTTTTGTCAGAGAGGTGATTTAGGGTCAAATTTGACCCAAAAATCACCCTTCTGAGTTGTTTTTTCTTGTATCCTAATTGAATAAGTGATTTCACGTATTTTCTGTTTTCTTTCGTTAGTTTTTGTGATTTCGTCGTCTCTAAACAACTCTGTTTGTTTTGATTTCCCGTCTTTGTACGGTGTATTTTTGATTTCCTGTCTTTGTGCGGTGTTTATTTGATTCAGGTTGAAAGATTAGCTTTGAGCAAGTGCAGATCCAATCAATGACAATGACTTTAGCGTCTTCAACGTTGCAGATCTGGAGACATGAATATTTCGGGGACTTTAATATAGTCCTATTGGTCATATTTGTAGGCATAAGTGCTTTGCCACTTTATGCTATTAACATGGATGTTGTGAGTTTGTTCACGTATTCATCCTTTTTGTTTTTAGCGAATTTAAATTTGTATTGTATCGATGTACTTCATCAATTTGAATGAACGAATATCGTTTATTTTTGTCAAAAAAAAACTAATAAGATTGGTTTAATTGTACCCGAAAAGAAGATTGATTTAGTTGATAAGGATTCAGTTTATTCATCTATAAAAAAAATTGACAAAAGTTTATTCAACAATAATGTAGGTTTGAAATCTCACCATAGGAACTCGTTGATAGACCATATGTACTTATTTTTGCAAGTATTTTTTGAACATTGAGGCTTTCTTTTATCTTGGGTGAGTTTTTAAGATCTAACTCACCTAATATTTTTAATATATATTAAAAAAAATGGGTAGTGAAAAAAATATTTTGATTTATTGTTTTCTTGCTCTCTTATAATTATTTATCAAAATCCAAAAATTAATGAAGGGCAAAAGAGGAGTCTGAAGAGTTTATGTTAGGACAAGAACACTTACATAAGTGTTTAAAAGAGCTTATAAAAATATCTTTATGATGTGTTCATTTTGTTTTGACAACAAACATATGATGTGTTATATTTAAGTTTTTTTTTTGGCAAGATTATAAGCTCTTTAATAGTAACACGTTATACTTAAAGTTATTTGTCCAAATAACACATATAAAAGCATTCTTTTTCAAACAACACATTTACATATAAGAAAAATATACAGCCTTTGATTTTTTTTTGGGGTAACTATACAACCTTCGAATTTTTTGAAGATTCATGTTAATCGTTAATAGAGTTCACATGGGAAGTTGCAAACAATGGCACTATTTATTTATTTATTTAGACGATCTCCATCGGAAGGGTCTTAACTATTTAAGACCCGGTACTTATTAGGTATCTTCAATGGGGAGAATCATTTTCAGGGTCTTATAAGACACGGGGTCTTACTTAAGACTAGAGCCGTCAAAACGGGCCGACCTGTATGACCCGGTCTGTTTAGCCCGATTAATTATAGGGCTTGGGCCTTAAATGTTGAGCCCGAATTTTAACAGGGCTTTTTAGCCCAGCCCTAAAAAGCCCAGTACCCGTTAGGGCTAGCCTGAGCTGGCCGCGGGTATCCCGTTAGCCCGCATAACAAAAAATATTATATAAATTATCTATATTTTTCAAATAATTCTTTACTTAGTTGATTATCAAAGTGAAAAATAAAAGTGAAAATTCAATGAATTAACACAAATATAAATGTAATATAAAATTATATTTACTCATTTCATTATTTATAATTTTAAAGATCGAATATATAAATATCTATAACCATAACATATCTAATTATTTAAAATTGATTTCCTCGCCATTTTAGTTTACGATGTTTGTACAAAAATGTTTACAATTTATTTTTGTGCTAGGCATTATTTAAACATATTAAAAATATTATTTATAAAAAAACTTTATAGGACTATTTTATAGTAATTTTTTTATTAAAAAAATGTAATTTTTAATATGGGCCGGTCCGTTTAGCCCGCGGCTCGTGTAGGGACGGACTCAGGTAGTATAATTCAAGCCCGTTTTCCAATCGGGCTTTTTGGCCCGGCTCGATAAAATCCGAAGCCTGTTAGGGCCGGCCCTAAACGGTCCGGGCTGTCCGTTTTGACAGTTCTACTTAAGACCCCACTTTTAAGCGGGACCCGCACTCTTTTAATATTAAAAAATTAAAATATAATGATATAAAATTATTGATAGTTGATTAGTGAGTTTCATTTAAGAACTTTGTGTGACATCTGAGTTGGAGTGATTGAGTGCTTATTAGGTACTATTATTAAAAAATTATAAATGGCTGATGTGTACACGTGTAACCCATATAAAAACCGAAAAATGGATCTCTCTAATATGGATGCTCTTATTCGACTGAATTGTCCTAGTTCTGTTGATGAAATAAATCCTCAAACAATAAGAACATACAATAACTTTTCCTTAAAATATGCCGAACAAAAGTTAGCCTGAAGTCTAGTTCTGCACATTTGACCAAATGGCCAACATTAGTGCTTAGACCAACAACGTGGCATACATTTTCATGTGTGACAATACATTTGTTCCTATACACTTCCAACTTTCACACTATTCTATCCTCTATCATTCCAAATTGCAGAGGTCATTGGTGCTAAATTAACACATTCCTCAAAGAGATAGAAAGAAATGGGGCACAAAGAAAAATCAAAAGAGAAAAAAGATAAGAGATCGCAAGAGATATCGCTTTTGAGGACCATTCCTTATTCTGATCACCAGAGGTTGCATTTAATTTCTAACTATATGTTCGTTCTTTCATTTTATAATTAGGTGTAATTTGTGTGAGTTTAAATATAATTCAATTATCCAATAGTGTTTGGATGAGATGAACCGGAGCACATAGTTTAATAAATAATAAGAGGTTTTGGAATCAAATTGAAAATGCAGAAGCCTAAAAACTATATAATTAAGCGTATAATGGCATTGATTTTTTAATCAATAGTTAACAATCCTTAATTGATGGGATTAATGAATACTAGTATATTTCTAACTAGCATGTGTTAAATTTAATTTTGGGCTAATACATATCCATATATATAGGTGGTGGTCTAAGGAAACAATTGCTGTGGTTACCGGTGGAAATAGAGGAATTGGGTTCGAAATTTCAAGACAACTTGCTGAACATGGAGTAACTGTAATATTAACAACAAGAGATGCTGGTGTTGGCGTTGAATCAATTAAGGTCTTGCAAGAAGGTGGTCTCGATGTGGCATGTCATCAACTTGATGTATTAGATTCTTCATCCATCACCCAATTTTCTGAGTGGTTAAAGGAAAACTATGGTGGCTTAAATATTCTGGCAAGTTTATTAAGCAAATATAGTTAATTTCTAGCTTTCTGTCTTATAATCTAGTTTCAAGATAACTGAATTAAATTAAATGTCTGCATATGTATCTAAGCAATAATGTATCATATCTTTGCAGGTAAACAATGCAGGGATTAATTTCAATTTTGGGTCTGATAATTCAGTTGAAAATGCTCATACGGTTATTGATACAAATTATTTTGGAACCAAACGTATGATTGAAGCTATGATTCCATTAATGAAGGCGTCCGCTGCTGGTGGTCGTATTGTAAATGTTAGCTCGCGTCTAGGTCGACTAAATGGAAGACGAAATGTAAGTACTATATACACGAGTTTAATTATGTCACGCGGTCAATTTAAAAAGTTTTGTACTGTTAGCGTATCATAACCAATCATATGTGCAACTTTAGAACGAACTATGATTAAAAGTAAACATTTTTAATGATATGATAATTTTTTTTTTGAAGAAGTTAATGATATGATAATTATGAATGATGTTTCAGAGATTGGAGAATGATGATTTGAGAGAGCAATTAAGCAATGTGGATAATCTTTCAGAGGAACTTATTGATGGTGTTGTGACTAATTTTCTACATCAAGTAGAGGATGGAACTTGGAAATCGGGAGGATGGCCTCGAATATTTACCGACTACTCGTTGTCGAAACTCGCTGTTAATGCTTATACAAGATTTATGGCAAAGAAACTTTCAGATAGACCTGATGGCGAAAAGATTTTTATTAATTGTTATTGTCCCGGTTGGGTTAAAACAGCTCTAACTGGTTATGCAGGAAGTGTCTCAGTTGAGGCTGGTGCTGATACTGGAGTTTGGCTTTCCCTTATTCCTGAACAAGCAATTACAGGAAAGTTTTTTGCTGAGAGAAGAGAAATAAACTTCTAAGAAGGTTGGGATAGGGACTTGAAAAATAAAATTAGAATCAACTTCACATATTGCAAAGGAAAGAAAATTTGAAAATATAACTCAGTAGTTTAAGGCACTTTTTACCGTGACACACGTGAGATTATGTTAGGCACTTCCATGATGGAATTGTTACCATGTTGAATGTTGTTATTATGTATCATGCTTTTGAGACATGTTTCTAATGAGTTATTTTTGTTACCATGTTTAATATTTTTTACCAACCTCGGGTTGAAGGATATAAGTTGTCGCAAAACGTTGTCCCAATTAAGTTATATAAATAGGCATAACTCTTTATTTATTCAAAGAGGAAGGATAGGAATACTCTCTTTTTAACACTCTCTTCTACACTCATTCTTTTATCGAATAAAACTAATGTATGATTCACCACTTTAAGTGGAACTTATTTCTAAAGTGTGAGACCCATCATGATTTAAGCCAATTAGAAAGTGAGTATTGGAGAAAATGTTGAAAAGAGAGTGTTGCTAGCACTACTCTTATTCAAAAGATTAAAAGGTAAGGTTACACTTGAGTGATTTAGGCTTTGTTTGCGAGTTTGGAGGGAAAGGGAGGGGAAAACTTGAGAAAAAAGGAATGGGCAAATGAAAGAAATAGAGAAAATGGTAGAGGAGGGCTTTGAGGGTTAACTTGTATTCATAATACTAAACCCTCATCATTTAGGGAACTAAAAAATTGTATTGAATAAGAGTTTTGTAGGGTTTACATGAATTCTTCAAATTTAATCTATATTGTTATATTAATTTTAAAATTAAAAATATAGTAATCATATGTATTAATTTATCATTCTTTAAAAAACTAGTCTTTTAAATTTTTTGAAAGATTTATGCATTTTCCCTCGGATTTTCTTTTAATCGATTATTAATTTGAAATAATTTATTTATGAAAGTTTGAATGTGAGAAAATATATTTTTGGAGTGATGATATGATATGCGTATAAATCAAGGATTTTTGAAGTAGATGAGTTCCTTGTTTGTTGACGTGGGCAAAGAATAGAATTTGCGTTGGAGAAATAAGCCACGGTAGCAGAAGGCAGAAAGGAAGTGCAATCGAAATGGCTTCTCTACTTGCGAAAAGAGTTGCAGTAAGCGTTCACAGAGTCCTCAAATCAACCACACTTCTCAGGCCTGTTTTTGGATATCATAAGATTTCCCCATTCACTTCACACACTGATTCTGATAACAACTCGCTTCACATCGATTTATCAAATGAAGAATCCAAAAGAACCTTGTTCAACAGGTTGGTTCCCTTTCTCGATCTTTTTATTTTTATTTTTATGATGATAAATAAATTAACCTCATTTGTGTTACTACTACTAATAGGTTATTGTATAGAAGCAAGCAACGAGGGTTTCTCGAACTCGATTTGGTTCTTGGAAAATGGGTACAGAACAATATTCACTCCCTCGATGAAAATCATATTCGATCTCTCGTTCATCTCCTCCACGTGGTATTTTTTTCTTTCTTTTCCCCCTTTTTTTTTATTTTTTATTATAACTTGTGAATCTATGATCATGATGAATCCAAATGCTAATCATCTTTGGGTGCTCATTTGCGGATTATGTAAATATTATAAGTTGTTTTTATAAGCTATATTAGAGAATTTATGATAATAAGCTGAAAAAAGCTTTAGAAAATTATCATAAGCTCTCTTAAACAGTCTCGCAAAACTTATCTCAGCAGATGAGCTAGCTCAAATAAGCGATTCCAAACAAAACCTTAAACAGTCTCGCAAAACTTATCTCAGCAGATGAGCTAGCTCAAATAAGCGATTCCAAACAAAACCTTATTTCTATCAAAAAAGATAAAATAAAGGCAACTTATATTTTTATATATGCTATAAACTGTTTTCAGAAGCTATCCTAGAAAGCTTATGAAACATGTCATAAGTTGTTTCCATAAGCTGCACCAAGTGTGTTATCGGCCTGGTTTCGGGGGATGAACCTAACTCCATGTACAACGGGCAAGGAGGATGGAATGGAGATGTTGTTTGCCTGTTCTGTTTATAATTTTGATGAACTTGATATTTTGTATCATTTCTATACTATCCAGAAAATTCAAACCTTAAGACAGTGGCTTAAACAATATAATATAAAGTATAATATCACAAATTTCAGATGTAAGCGATGTATTTGTTTTAGTGGGCTAGAGTCTGGTCACAGAAGCCTGGATGGATGTTTCAAATGCATGTTTTTGTTCTGTTTGTGTATCCAAATGGACCTCATTCAATTATTTCATTTGTGCAATCGTCCCAAATTCTTCCCACCCCCCCAATGCACGAATGCTTCGGTTTGGTTATTTTGCCTGTCAGCCATTGATCCATCTACCATAATAGTTACATGTTATGGTTGTGTTTGTGTCACCATTAATTTTATGTTGCAAACCTTGATATTGCGGAAAACTGCGGCCACTATCGTGGCTGCATACTGCAATTTAGAACTATACCATCTACTCCAAGAGGGCACAATTGTGTTTGGAATCTTGTTAGCGAAAAGTTTAGTATCTTTCTTTGTACAGAGTAAAGTATGAAATGGTGATTTGCATTTTGCTTGTTGCTAAGAAATATTCTAATTTTTTGCCTCTCAAACCTACCTGCTTTTTACACCCTTAAAATCCAAACTAGATCCCGAGTCTGTAAATGACAAGGGTTTGTGTGACGAATGTAGATAGTGTGATTGTTTTGTCATGGGATTAATTTTGTAAGTCTTGATGGGAAACGGAAATGTGTTAGCAACTAGTTGCTTAACTTTGAGGGAGACAAATATCTTGATTTGAGTCTATGTTAACTTCAAATTCCTACTTCCGTTATGCAGGAGAATCCAGATTTATGGAAATGGTTATCTGGGCAGGAGCAACCCCCAGAATCAATCAGCATAAACCCTGTGAGTCTCATGTCAATAATGAAATGAAATTCCAATATTATTGAGCATGCAATGCTGATGCCAGTTTTTTGTTGCTTAGGTCTTTACTGCAGTGCGGGAAGGAGTTATGAAGAATCTTGATAGCTATTCTTCTCCTGAAACAAGAGCTATACCTGGGCAACCATGGGTAAGAGGCTGGGATGATATACAGAAATTTCGGGGAGGCCCCAGTGCTGGGAATCAGTAGCTTGGGAAATGATATTATCTTTGTAACAATAAATTGAATTCTTGTATACCATTTTTGTTACTATAAATAAGGGATTAGTGACAACAACTTGAAGGTTTGTTTTAGACTAGTAGCTACTAGAGATCAGTAAAAGAATAAAAGGAGTGAAAAGTAGAAGATTGCGGTTTCGCTTTCAGTGAACCTTTGTTCTGTATTCATCTATTATATACCTATTGCTGGTGGTTGTATCATATATGTTGTAGCTCAAAACAGTTGACTCATGATTCTTCTTTTCCTGTTCAAACGGTTGATCTCATACACCAATAGAACAAATAAATCAAGGGTATCATTGTTACTACAAGGAATGGTTTCATTAACTCAATGTAGTATCAGAACAGGGCCAAGATGAGACCAATATGAACATCTTGGATTCAACGTTCACAGACTAATGTGTTACGAAAACTTCACCGCAGAATAAAAAAAAATACATTCTGTGTATGTTTGAAATTGATGAGTTTGAAGAAATTTGGCAATGTGACTTTATGTTTTTATAGGCAAATGTTAGTTTTCAGGATTTTTAATACCGGCAATGTGACATTTTGTGACAACTCTCTCTTTTATACTCACATAATGTTTTTATTCTTTCTCTTCCTTTTTCTCTTTTCATTGTTTTTGACCAATAGAAAGAGAGGAAAAAAAAGTTGTTGTCAAAAAATTTAGTGGTGTGCGTAGGACGGATTGTGCATGCGATTATTTTCATTAGACCAACCAATTTTTAGGTTTGACTTAACTTGATGAGGTAAGAGTTCAATAAATATAAGTTTATACAAAGACAAGATCGGGTTTGTAATAATAAGGATCCGCCTCCTCTAATTGTTCATTTTAGAAGATCTAGGTTATTTGTAAGAAGCTGCCAATAATAAATAGCTATCCTTAACACGAAACTTGATGGGAAGTAACGGGTTCCGTTTTATTCACCCAGCCAAAACTAAAGGTTGAGAAACATTAAAATGTCCCACCCACTTAAACCTTATCCACGTCGTTCATACTATTCATAGTTCATACCTTCTGAAATCAGGCAAAGCAATGGCCTCTGCCTTTATGTGTCTGTGTCTTTGTCTCTTCCTCTTCCTCCATCTCTCAACTTCGACCGCAGAGGACCCAATTCCGGCGCCGTGGCCGGAACAGTTCCACTCAGTCCTACTCCTTAACAGAAGCGGTTCTCTTCGAAAACAAGACTTATGGTACGATTGGCCCAATGGACGAAACTTCAACATTATCCAATATCAGCTTGATGTTCTCAAATATGACCTTGAATGGAACAATGGCACCACCTTTCTCTACACACTCGACCCTTTCAACCACACTTGCAAAGTCACTCAATATGATGTTGGTATTCCACGACCCAATTGGCTTGATGGTGCTAATTATTTGGGTCAACAATATGCTGACAATTTTCTGTGTAATGTTTGGGAGAAAGTCGAATTTATTTGGTACTTTGAAGATGTTCTCACCAAAAGACCTGTCAAGTGGATCTTCTACGACGGTTAGTTGCTTTAATTTGACTAATTACTTGCTAGAAAAATATGTTATGTTTCTTAAATTCATTAATTAACTTACTTGGCAAGGCTGATATATATGATGATTGGTGAGTGCAGGAATGATTACTGATGTGATGACATTTGAGGTTGGAGCAGTACTGGATGATGCCCATTGGCAGGCTCCTGTCTATTGTTTTAGTAATGCTGAGGTTGAACCCCAGATACACAACAGAAGGAGCAGTTTCTCATTAGATTTAGAAGCTGCTATTGTTGGTGATTTTCGTTGGGGAGACCCTAGTACTTGAAGGTTTGTTTTAGGCTAGTGGCTACTAGAAATCGGCAAAAGAATAAAACGAGTGAAAAGTCGAAGATTGCCATTTCGTTTTCAATGAACCTTTGTTATCATCTACTATGTACCTATTGGGTGGTTGTATCATATATGTTATAGTTTAAAACGCTTGATTGTGGATTTTTCTTTTCCTGTTCTAATAGTTGATCTCAGACAACTAAAACAAATAATCAAGGGTGTCATAATCATTGTTACTACAAGGAATAGTTTCATTAATTCAATGTAGTATCACAACTGAGCCAAGATGAGACCAATATAAACCTCTTGGAGTCATCGTTCAATGACTTAAGTGTTGGGTAAACTTCACTGCAAAATCAAAAAGTACATTTCACAGGTGTTTGGAATTTTATGAGTTTGAAGAAATTAGGCACGTGACTTTGATTTTTGTAGGCATATGTTGGTTTTAAAAATTTGAATCCACCTCCTCTTAGTATTCCTTTGGCATTTTTCAGCTTATCAACCAAGTTATCTTCTTGGGACACAATGTGATTTTGTTGAAACTCTAAAGTGTAATTTTTGATAAAATCACAATAAGACACTGTGTTTTTATTTTTTATTTTTATTTTTTTATAAATAAATAGATTAATAGTCATTTCAAACATGGACTTTGAAAACCATATAAAGAATCATCAAGACATAAAAAATTGATGGGTTTTCTACACTTCTCGTTGTTTCTCCAACTTTTTCCCGGTATCATACTTGCTTCTCGTTGTTGATAATTTGTCAGTTCATGTTTTCTACTAACCACAATATCAATATGCCACCATGGCCATCTTTGTTTGTCGACGTTCCTCCAACTCTGCTTGATTTGTTTAATCCTTGGTCCGTTTATGATTGAGAATTGTTCCTTGATGTCCTCCCACAAATCTTTTACATCCACTTGGTTGGAGATAGGTATAATGCAAGCTCAGCTCCACCATATTTTGTATCCATGTCACCGACATGGATTGGACTGTCGACTAATCCTCTAGATATGACAAATTCTTCTTTATTGTACGACGATTCTTTCTACGAATCTCCATTGTGTCTCGCAAGAAAGGAAGTTTGTATCGTATAGAACACTTTCTCCACTTTCAGTTGAACGCAAAATATCAAATTCTCTGTTTTTATATGAATTCATGTCATAAGGTGCAGCTTACTCTGCTTCTTTCACACGGATATAACAAAATGGAGCAACAGACTATGGGCACAAGTCTTGAGCACACTCACACTTATATATCTTTTATTATTATTAAAATAATTAAAAGAATAAAATGTGAAAAGCAATATTTTGTGGGTATGCCTAAGAAATTTATACTTGATCTTGTGTTCATGGAAGAGGAATCCAACAAAATGTGGTGGAAAGGTACTATGTGTTCTATTTCATTGAACGAATAAGTGTGACTTGAACATAAATACAAATAAAAAATGATTGGGCATGGAGAAAAATAAATAAAAAATAATTTAATCTTATCATTCAATTATTTTCCTTTTTTCCCTAAAAAAAATTAATTTCCATTTTGTTTTTTCATTTATGTGCATGCTTAAGCATTTATTTGTGCTTGTGACCAAACAAATCAAGTATTTCTCATTCCAGTGAACATCTACCCAATCCATGCAATCAGAGATGCTAAAATTCCTCCTACAATTTCTGAATTACATCGATGATTGATATCCTAAAATAACTAGCCAATATTTACATTTACAGTTAATGAGAGAATCATGTACAGTTAAGAAATTAAATATGAATCCCAAAAATTGAGCACTGATTACGCTTATTAATATCTTATATAACCATTCTGTTCATATACTGATACTGCTCATACCTTCCTCTCTTTCCGAAATCAGCAATGGTCTCTGCCACAGAAGAACGTATTTGTTTTTGTCTGTGTCTTTTCCTTTTCCTCTATCTCTCAACCTCGACCGCAGATGACCCAGCTCCGGCGCCATGGCCGAAACAGTTCCACTCAGTCCTATTCCTAAACAGAAGCGGTAATCTTAGAAAAACTAACTTCTTGTACGATTGGCCCAAGGGACGCATCTTCAACATTTTCCAGAACCAGCTTGGTGTTCTGAAATACGACCTTGCATGGAACAACCGTACCTCCTTTTTCTACACTGTTGACCCTTTCAACCCCACATGCGAAGTGCTTCATTTTGATGTGGGTATTCTACCACCCAATTGGCTTCATGGTGCTAACTATTTGGGTCAACAACATTCCGACAATTTTCTATGTAATGTTTGGGAAAAAGACGATTTTATCTGGTATCATGAGGATGTCGTCACTCGAAGACCTGTCAAGTGGATCTTCCACGGCGGTTAGTTGTTTTATGACTTGTTTTTATTATGAAACACTAACGCTCACGTGAATACATGCATAGAGAAATGAATGTGATTGAATGTAATTATAGAGTTGGATAAGTTAATTGATTTGAGTTAAATGTTGAAGCTGTTAAAGTAAGGGAGTGTAAACCCTAATTTTTTTTTAATAGAGTGTAAACCTTAATTGACAAGAAAATATTAAACTTACGGTAAAATTACTTCAGGGTTATTTATCTTATTTATTTGAACAACCATTTATTGAGTCAACTTGTGGGACGACTTAAATATTCAAAGAAATGTAGGTATTAACACAAAAACCAAAACAATAAAGAGATAAAAAATACAATGTAAGTTTGAAAAAGAAAATTGTCATAAAAATTATCACAAAATAATTGTTCACGTATTATTTCTCGGTTTTTCCTTTAATTTGAAGTTTGGTGCTACTCGGCCAAGTTGCTAGAAAAATATGTAATATTTATTAAAGTCATTAATTAATTACTAATTGTGTTACAAGTGATTGGCTAGACTGATATATATGATGATTGGTGATTGCAGGAATGATTACTCATGTAATGACATTTGAGGTTGGAGCAGTTCTGGATGATGCCCATTGGCAGGCTCCTGTCTACTGTTTTACTAAGGCTGAGGCTGAACCCAAGCAGAAATACTTGAGAAGGACCAATTACTTATTAGATTTTGAAGATGCTGTTGAAGGTGGCTTTAGTAGCATATGATTTATAACTGTTAGGTTAGCGTGTGTATTTTACTAGTATGTATAAGGATTAAGCTTCTTCGGTTTCTCGGACACTTTCTAAAGATTTTAAATTAAGAAATTATTTTTGAAAATATCAAATGTTTTAGTTTTTAATACATAAATTTTCATAAAAACTTACTATATATCATTTAAAAAATATAAATAGTGTCTCGAGACATTTGTTAGCATTTTTTTATATATAATAATTTATTTAAATGAACTTCTTAAGGTATTAGTTAGCATGACACATTTTTAATAAAACCTTTGGTTTTTTTTTTTTTAAGGAATAAAACCTTTGGTTTTAGTGTGCGTAATTCTCCCGCATGATAGGTTCCCTTACGTATTTATATTATTTATCTATAATCTTCATCTTTTATAAATTTGTGCTAAAAATCTATCAAAATTCTATGTATCACTGCCTTTAAAGAATGTTCTTGGACAGAAAATTTAATTGCATCATAGCCAACCTTATTGAAGAAATCATTAATTATTGTCATCATTTTCTTGGAAAAAATTCTGCTAACTCTTTATATCAACTTGAAATTGACAAAAGATATAACTAGTTGCAATCCTTCAACCGCGGAAGTTGATAATAGGGATGAATCTAGCCGACTTGATGGGGTTCAATTAAGCCCCCCCCCCCTTCTTTTTTTTACAGAATAAACCCCTTGACCTTAAAAAATTCAAATTTTCTCATATATTTTGTATTTTGAACCTTTTTAATTTGTATTACTGGTCCAAGAATTCAAAAGTTTGAACTTTTGAACCGGAGTCTTGAATACGCCATATAGATGATATACGTTATCTCTCAACAATTGTACAAGTCTTCAATGATTTGTCAATCATAAAATCCATCTTATTGTGTTGTTATTACTCGTCATTTTTACGCTTCTTTTACCTTGTGTACTTGAATTTGATAATAACAGCATACCAATAATTTTTGGCATATCATATCTAACAAGATAAAAAAAAAAATGATATTTGTACAACCACATCAATTAAAAAATACATATTGTCAAATGTATAACTCTAGTTGGGAGGGAGTGTGAGACGAGTTATAAGTAAACAAAATTGTATCCTTACAAACTAATGAGACGGGACACATGATAACTGATATGTGTCTTAACTCAGACCCAATTCCTCCTTTCAATGGGAGTAAATTACCAGGCACCCTTTTGTTTCCATTTTCGGACGGGTTAGGGTCAGGCGCGACCCCTCTCATAATATGTGATTCATAGCTTCATGGGAAGTTGCCATTTTGCGTACGGAAATTATTTTGTCTACACCCAAACACCTCTAAACAACTTGGCAAGAAAAATAAATAGAGTAACGTAATAAATTGATTTTATGATAGGAAGAGAGAGATATAAATAAAAGAAGTGGTATATAATTGTTAGAAAAATTATGCATCGTTGTTGTTAGTTCATTCTACCAAAAAGAATTATATTTGGTAAGCATTCACGCACTTATTCCTCATCTTAAGAGAGAAAGAAATAAAGAGGGTGAAAAATACATATTTGGTCACAAATATTTAGATACACGTTATTTATATTTTATAAATAAACATTATTTATCTTTTTTTTTCTCTTTCTACCCTTTCTCAAATGCGTGCATCCAACTAAAGTGATCAAATATTCATGACCAAGCAATACTTCCTTTAAAAAGGATATATGTCGGTGATTTGATAGAAAAAGAAGTGTTGAATGAATGTTGTGAAATTAAAGGTGTACAAATATATTACTCTGCTACAAATAATGGTTGAAAAACAATAAAATATTCCTGGCATTGCACAAGTGCATATTGTTAGATTTTTCGTTGGAGGACTATTGCAAAACTTGAACAAAAAGAAGAAGATGAAAAAGATAATTATGATTTCACATAAATTTTAAAGCGTGTGTGGACACACAAAGCTTTAGGTTCGACTCATATCCACCAATTTATGTCAACCGGATGCAAATGAGTATACTAACGAGTCCACTTCAAGATGATTTAGAATCCTTAAATGTGACTTGCATATTCACACGAAGCATATCGATCAAGAGCCTTTGCAAATACAAAATGCAATGGTTGACACTAGGGGTGAGGATAGGTGAGGCCACTTGTCACGGACCTATGAACCGACCTACTTAAAGTCCTGCTCAACCTAACTCATTTAGTAAATAAGTTAAGTTCAGACTTTTTAAAAAGCACATTAATTTAAATAGGTCAAGTTAAGACTTATAGAAAAACATACTAGATCTACTTGGTCGACCCATACGTGAAATTACATATAATTCATTATATTAATAAACTTGCGGTTCCTTCAAATTTCCAACACCACACTTTATTTATTTTTTTTGCAATTTTTTATTCATTTGGGATTGCTAATGAGTTACAAAACTCTTGGTATTACTCTCTTATTGTTGTCATTCTCGTCTCATTCCAAATTATAAGGTAAGGAACGGTACTAAAAAAAACACAAGCAGTAGAAAAATGTACGTAATATATGCTTATTAGTCTTTACCAAATGGACGTACATGTACTACAAAATTTTATTTAATATATAGACAATATATACTTATAAAGTGAAAAAAATGGAAATTTTAAGTTAAAAATGACGCTTCTAAAGCTTAAAATTGATTACACAACTTTCAATACAATACAATAATACATTTGCGGTGAACTCGAATCAGCTAGACACTTGTTTCTCTCTTGCACTTGTTTCAGGGCTCTTTGACCTCTAGTCCGAGCTTGGATTGGTGTATCTACAACGGAGCCGAATTGTATTTCTGATCATTTTATCCAGTTCACTTTTTCAGTTGGATCCTTAATGGCGAGACGTTCGTTGTTACAACTAATTTGGCTTGCTTGTGTTTGAGTTTTGTGGAGTGAAAGAAATAATTCTTCAACCAAAAAGAAAAATATATAGAACAGTTATTAGATAGTGTAAAATTTCATCGGTTCTGATGGTTAAAGGCAGCTAATGTCACTTTTGTTTTTGGCCATCAGTGTTGGTTGTCTTGCCTGCTTATTTGTTCGGACACCGGTTAATCTTGCCTTTTGTTATCTTTTTGAGCAGAATGTGGTTGTAAACTTTAGTCATCTTCTTTGACACATCTTGTGATATTGAGGCACCTCGTTGGTTAATATATATCATTAACATTTTCCTAATATCTTTGTAAAAACAAAAAAAAAAAACATTTTCCTAATATCATTATATTGTATTGATTGAAAATTCCTCAAAAATATATTTGTAAATTCTCTCACCGTACGATATCTTCTTATCCACGTTGTTCACTCACAGTGATACTGCTCATACCCTTCCCATCCTTCCGAAATCAGCAATGGCCTCTGCCACAGAACAACGTATTTTTTGGTTTCTGTCTCTCTTCCTCCTCCTAAATCTCTCAGCGTCCGCCAAAACCGACCCAATTCCAACGCCGTGGCCGGAACAGTTTCATTCAGTCCTATTCATAAACAGAAGCGGTAATCTTCAAAAAACTGACCTATGGTACGATTGGCCCAAAGGACGCAACTTCAACATTATCCAACATCAGCTTGGTGTTCTCAAATACGACCTTGAATGGAACAATGGCACCTCCTTTCTCTATACTCTCGACCCTTTTAATCGCACTTGCAAAAAGCTTCATTTTGATGTGGGTATTCTTCGACCCAATTGGCTTGATGGTGCTAACTATTTGGGTCAACAATATGTCGATAATTTTCTTTGTAATCTTTGGGAGAAAGTTGATTTTATTTGGTATTATGAGGATGTTGTCACTAAAAGACCTGTTAAGTGGATCTTCTACTCTGGTTAGTTATTATGCTTTTACATGATATATACTATGTTAATTTACTATGAAGCATTGACACTGACACTAATACATATGTAGCTACCGGTAATAATTTGAAGAAATAGAAGGGATTGAGTGTGTAATTAAATGTGTCAGGTTGGCTCAACTAGTTTGGACTAATAGTTGAATGAATTAAAGTACATAAGTTTGAATCCATATGAAGAAGAAAATACTAATGTAATAATTAATATATCGAGTATTAACATTTGTTAATAAAAAACAATATGTGTTAGTATCTTGCGGGTGTCAGATATACGCCACCACATGCATGACACTGCTTTAATTTGAAGTGTCGATGCTACTGATTGATTAATTGCTAGAAAAATATTTTAGGTTTGTTAAAAAAAAAATTGAGGGAGGTTTGTTCAATTTGTTAATAGCTAGTTGTGTTGGTAAGCCTGATATATGATATTATGGTTGGTGAGTGCAGGAATGATTTCTCATGTGATGACATTTGAGGTTGGTGCAGTGCTGGACGATGAGCATTGGCAGGCTCCTGTCTATTGTTTTAGTGAGGCTGAGCCTGAACCAAAGATACAGAACAGAAGGAGCAGTTCCTTATTAGATTTAGAAGCTTCTGTTGGTGGTGGTTTTCATGGGACATTAATGAGTAAGATGAGATAAGCCACCCAGCAATAGCATATGGTTTATAATTGTGAGGTTAGCATATGTATTGTGATCTAGCTATATGTATGTACTTTGTTTTGGTGGGAGTTGGGATGATATTATTGATTCTTAATAGAAGCTTTGTTTTTGGTTTGCATAATCCAAATAATATGCATGTTTTATGTCTTGCCAAATATCTTCTAATAGAGTCTTGTTGGAAGCTGCACTATAATTCGGTGTTGGATCATGTTCTTCACTTCCTCTTCCTTTATTGCTTTTAAGGCTTGAGGGTATGAGGTAAGAAATCGTGGCTCCTATTAGGGGGTAGCGTTTGATGAAGAGTGGGGTGGTTTGGAGATGTTGCTTGATCACACGAGACGACGTTGGCCTTCATCACTAATTCACCTCTATTACACTCCTGAGTCTTAGGCGTGTTTGTACATCAACACGAGTTGGATACCTACACTCATTTGACACTTATTAGACACCTCAAATAAATGTCCCAAAAAACATGTCTCTTTTAGTTTTTTCTCAAATCGTAATGTTTAAATTTTGAATGAAAAACCAAGCATGTTTCAACTTTCAAGTGTTTTTTTTGTGTCCATTTTTGGTACACCAAGCATGTCTGACTTGTAGAAATCAGTAGGAAAATATTACAAAAAAACATTGACTACTATGATAGAATGGCTTTCCATCGGCATGTGCACAAATATTTGTTGCCATAATAGATGATTGCAAATAGAACCAAATGTTTATGCATCGATCTCAAGTTTCAATTGCATTTTTCTCATGGCCAGGGTTTTGTGGGGTTTACTTCACCAGGGATAAGGTTTTTCCTTGCTCGTTTTCTTTTATTGTTGACTCATTTATTGGCCGTAGTGCTTTGGTTCAATACTCCCCCTGGGTTCTCGCCTCTATGTTTTCCTCTATGCGCTTTGATGTTGTTGATGATGCAGTAATCGTAGTGCTTTGTTGTTGACTGTAGCGTGGGTTATGAATCTCCTTCTTCTATGACTTCGTCACTCATCACCATGGCTAGATTTTCTTTTTACTTGCTATGTATCTGACGCTCATTCTCCTACCACCGTAGCCATAGTTCCCTTGTTTTAGTTTAGTTTTTTATCTTTATGTTTAGTTTGATTTAAGGATGTATTTATGGTGTTTGATGATACACCCCAAAAGGGATTAGTTTGATGGACTAGAGCTTTGTGTGCAGAGCTAAAGATAAATAGCTTCTGAGCATGTGGTTAATTTTGACAAATTTGAGATCACTTATAGTCAAATTGTGTTCGTAGAAGCCAAAAATTTGATCAGTAAACGGATATAATTTAGATTACTGCTCTTCCCCCAACACAAAACACTCGCACCCTGCAGTCATGTCCAAAATGCCCCTGCGCTAGTTAACTAGCGCAAGTGTAAAATAATGCGCAAGTTAAGTTGAGTGGCGCAAGTTAAGTGGCGCAAAGTAGCTACTTTTTTTTAATTTATTTACTATTTTCAAATTATGTTATTTACTTTATTCTAAATTATTTGTTCACTTTATTCTAAATTATTTATTTGCCATATTCTAATTTATTTATGCACTTAAAATAAATTCGATTTTATTCTAATTCAATATTTATTCTATTTTATTTATTAAAATTAATTTATTTACGTATTTACTTTATTCTAATTTATTTATGAACTTAAAATAAATATTGATTCGATTTTAGTCATTAAATAAATACAAATATAAATAAAAGGAAATGAACTAAATTAATATTTATTCATTAAATACAAAATTAGAAAATAAAAGCAAATATAAATAACAAGGAATGAACAAAATTGATGCATATAACAATATCTCATTTTATTAATAATTCATACAATACAATAATTCATACAATAATTTATTTGAATTCACTAAATCTACTTATTTTCTCCTTGGGGTAAAAAGTGATCAATCTTCTTGGGGTAAAATAGTGAGCAACCTTCTTGGGGAAAATACATCATCAACCCTTGGGCTAAATTTAAATCTGGTTTTTTTTACCCCAAGAAATTCTTTTTACCCACGATAAAAAGTTTATGGGGTTAAAAAAAGCAGATTTAAACTTATCCCAAGGGTCGA
>Ga0228711_1003715_pt1 | contig 23700 bp, 9 predicted proteins | sample MedpolnodulmetaG_2_FD_177996 | JGI IMG/M metagenome (GOLD analysis project Ga0228711, IMG submission 177996) | Root nodule microbial communities from Medicago polymorpha collected in Santa Monica, California, United States - brown nodules | ecosystem: Host-associated > Plants > Roots > Nodule...
CGGAACAAAAATGAGGTATTTTAAAATACCTCTCTGCCGAATTTTTATTCTGAAAAGTCAGATAATATTCCGGATCAGAGGGTATATGAATGTAAGACCTTAGGTCAAAAATTGGGGTATGACAATATATAAATATTTTTGTTAGAGCTTTTTGAACCCGGCTAGTGACATTAAAGAGAAAATTATAAGTCTAGTTAAAATCCTAAGGATGTCCACTAGCAACAGAGGTGAACTAGATTGGAATAACTTACTCTTAGATAGTCCAACTCCTCTTAACAATTTGTCGCCTTCTACTCTTACCAGTTTTTACATACAAAACAGTAAGAGTTGGCATCCAACATTTGAATATTATGGTTTTATAGCTTAATTATACAGCCAACCATATTAGCTGTTTGACCACAACAATATTTTGATCAAGGAGGTTGAACTAACTAAAACTTTAAGTACAAAAAAAGAAAAAAAAAACCAACTTAAACTTGCAAAAGCTTTTATAGTTGTCCAAACCATCATATTTGTTGGACTAATATCATCCCTCAGATATCTCTTCTTCTATATAAGACCAAACACTATCCCCTTACTTCTCATAAAATCTCAAATCAAACACTCTTCTACAAATATATACCTTGGTTAGCTAGCTCTTGCAATTCATCAAGTCATGGCCTCAATGAAAACCTTCATCATATCTTTACTTCTTTTTGTTACCTTGTCAAACATAAGCCTAGAAGCTCGCAACCTTTTGCAAACAACCACACAACCCAATTTGCCAAAACCAACATTCCCTTCAATTCCAACAACTTTGCCACCTTTGCCTTCTATTCCAACAATGCCTTCAGTCCCAACAACATTGCCACCTTTGCCTTCAATGCCAACATTGCCTCAAGGCAATGTTCCTCCATTGCCTACCATCCCTTCAGTTCCTAAGCTCACTATGCCACCACTTCCTAGTATTCCTACCAATCCAACACTCCCATCTTTCAACTTTCCCCCATTGCCATCTAATTCACTTCCCAACATTCCTTCAATCTCAACCATTATCTCCTCCATCCCTTTCTTCTCTCCACCACCTTCAACATCTTCCCCTTGAAGCTTTTTTCACGTGTTCATTTCGTTATTGTGTGTGATATATACTGTTGGAGAGTATGATGATAGTATTATTATTGTATGGTGTGAAAAGTTTGTGCATTTTTCTTTTCTATTTATGAATTTGGCATTATTGTTTGTACCTTCCTTCATCTTATAGATGTTGAATTACACATTTAGATACAACTATGATGTTTTCTTTCTTCTTCTGAACTCTGTCTTATAATAGCTAAAAAATATAACTAGTTGAGGCATTACGGAAGCAAGGGTAAGCAAACGCTAAACTTAAAAGATAAATAGACAAGCTGCAAGCGACAAACCTATCAAATAAGGGTTTCCTGAATCCACCAAAATTGAGAGAAAAGTTTCGAATATTATTAATGAAATAAAAGTGTGTCTCTTAGGTTGCATAAGTTCTGCTTATATAGTGAAAGAAATAATAAACTCGTGGGACGAAATAAAACAAAACAAAATAATAATAGAAAGTTCTAAAAAATCACTAAGATTTGGCTAAAATAAAATACTACAAAATTACTAAGGAAGCCCTCCTACATCACTAGCCTTCTTATCATCTTTACATAATGGAGAGAAAATGAGACAGTGGAACACCGAAAGCCAACATAATGGAACATTGTGTTATGGAACAAAAATGAGCAACGAATATTGAAAACGTCAAGTGATGAATTAAGAATGAGTAAACAATGAATATAAGCTTATCATTTAAGATTTAAGTTTAACCATACTTTTAGATTTGCTTTAACAAAAACTATACTTTTAGTTGGATAAACTAATGTGGAATTGCTTGTGTAGTAACGAAGTTATTCTTAAGTAAAACAAACTTTCGTCAAATTTTACTTACCTTTTGATCAAACTCTAAGTAAAACAAACTTTCGTCAAATTTTACTTACCTTTTGATCAAACTCTAAATTAGTCAATACCCTTTTTCTCACAAAATCCAACATGGAATCCAGAAGCATATAGAGTCCACCTTGCTTTACTTAACACTAGGTGGAAGCTAGTGTGTTACACGAATTTGATTATAATATGTGATATGATGACAAATAAAAATAATGTCACAATATTAGGTCGAAACACTTGAAAAGATGAATTTATTTTTTAATACAAATGAAGTGACAAATAATTATACAGAAACATTTAATTAATAAATATTTATATTTGTAATCTAAAGAATGGAAATGAAATCAAAAAATACGTTGAGGCAGTGTTGTTGGAAAGTAATTCTATATGATGTATGTTAGACACTAAATAAATATGAGTATTTTGTCAGTTAGAAAACAAATTTTGGTTTGTCACATTGTGAGAGTATATCCTCTTTCGCTATAATCAGTTAGTAGGCGACCTTTTCAATATATATCGGTGTGTGTGCGCGCGCGCACGCGGGCATTTACGTGTTGAATATAGACATTATTTATCAATTGTTAGAGATCATAAAATAACAAAATAATATTGAAATGATAGAAATATAAATTAATTTTACTTTTGCAAATTTTAATTACACACTGCTTGCGTCAATGTCACATTTGGAACAAGTTTCGTTTCAGAATAACAAATTTGGTGGCCCTATTCCTGATTTAGCTAACTGCACTAATTTGCTTGATCTTCAGTTCCATAACAATCAACTAGCAGGAGGTATTCCGTTCTCGTTGATGGGTTCATCGAGTTTGATGAATATTTCGTTGGATATGATCAAAACACTCATTTGACTTTATTTTTATTCCTAAATGTAAACTCATTTTCAAATTACTAGATGTATTTTTTTTTTCTAAACATACCCCTAATTAATACTATTAACTTGTCTTGAAATATGAAAAAGTCAAATTTAATACACATAGAAACAAAGGACAATTTGGTAATGTTAACACACAAGGCAGACATAGTAATTACACTGATAACTTTTTTAAGAAATATGAAAAATGTAAAGGGGGCTTACATAAATGGACGGGGAAGTAATAAGTTGCAAGTTCCTTTTCCTTCTTTTGGCAATGTGTAAATGTTAGTCTTCATGATGGGACCAATAATTTTTGTACAAGTACTCCTGGATTGTGCGATCCAATGGTTAGAGCATTTACATTGGTAGGGTCTTTAACATTTAAGACCCGGTACCTAATAGGTATTCTCATTGAAGAAAAAAAAATTGGGGGTTTGTTAAGACTCAGGGTCTCACTTAAGACTCCAATCTTAAGTGAACCCCACACCACTTTTCAATAAAATAATCATTATTTGAGTTGTTTTTGTAGCTTTTCATTAATAAATAGTTATTGGAGGGTGTCGCGGTGATTTTTGGATATCAAGCGAATGATTAGCATTGACACCCAATTTCAAGTTCACCACCGAGCTTTTATTATTTTCAAGGAAAAGCGGAAAAGTTCGAATAACCCTAATAATTAAAAAATTAAAGGTCCGGGGGTTGGTTACGTTAAAGGAAGGTATTAGCATCTTAAACGTCTATAGTACTCTATATGAACCTCTTGTTTTTATTTATCTTGTGTTAAAATGATTACTTACTTGTAAAAAAGGCCTAAGTGTAAAAGGAAAGAAAGAAAATGTTTTTGAATTTTGTTGATTTGGAAAGACAAAGTCCTTTGAATATAAATATTATTTATCAATTGTTAAAGATCATAAAATAACAAAATAATATTGAAATGATACAAATATAAATTAAGTTTACTCTTACAAATTTTAATTACACACTGCTTGCGTCAATGTCACATTTTGAACTAGTTTGGTTTGAGAATAACAAATTTGGTGGCCCTATTCCTCATTTAGCTAAATGCACTTATTTGCTTGATCTTCAACTCCATAACAATCAACTAACATGAGTTATTCCGTTCTCGTTGATGGGTTCATCGAGTTTGATGAATATTTCGTTGGATAATACTCCCTCCGTTTCTATATCTAAACACCCATTTGACTTTATTTTTATCCCTAAATATAAACTCCTTTTCAAATAACTAGATGTATTTTTTTGAAGGAATTACTGGATGTATTTATTATTTTTTTCAAAACATACCCCTAATTAATACTACTATCTTGTCTTGAAATATTTAATACACATACAAACAAAGAACAATTTGGTAATGATAACACACAAGGTAGACACATTAATTACACTGACAACTTTTTTAAAAAATATAAAAAATGCAAAGGGAGCTTACATAAATGGACGAAGGGAGTACTAAGTTGCAAGTTCCTTTTCCTTCTTTTGGAAAGGTGTAAATGTTAGCCTTCATGATGGGACCAATAATTTTTATACAAGTACTCCTGAATTGTGTGATCCAATAGTTATAGCATCCACATTGGTAGGGTCTTTAACATTTAAGACCCGGTATCTAATAGATACTCTCATTGGAGAAAAAACAATTGGGGGTCTATTAAGACTCATGGTCTCACTTAAGACCCCCAATCTTAATTGGACCCCACACCATTTTTCAATAAAATAATCATTATTTGAGTTGTTTTTGTTGTTTTTCATTAATAAATAGTTATTAGTGGGTGTCGTGGTGATTTTCGGATATCAAGCTATTGATTAGTGTTGACTCGCAATTTCAAGTTCACCACCGAGGGGGAAAAGTTCGAATAACCCTAAAAATTAAGAGATTAATGGTTCGGGGGTTGGTTACGTTAAGGGAAGGTATTAGCACCATAAACGTCTATAGTACTATATAGGAACCTCTTCTTTTTATTTATCTTGTGCTAAAATGATTACTTGCTTGTAAAAAAAGGCCTAAGTGTAAAATGAAAGAAAGAAAATGTTTTTGCATTTTGTTTATTTGGAAAGACAAAGTCCTCTGCCTACGTACCCGAAGCAGGATCAAAATACTGTAGTTCAGGGTAAAAATCCGAGTGATTTGTTTGATTGATTTTAAAGTTTGAAAATGTTTTTAAGAAGATAAGAGGCCGAAATGACATAGAAGAATAAAGTGTGATTGGTTGATTTTAATTGAAGAAAATAAAAGTCTAAATATGATTAAAATTGATTGAAGTTTGATTTAAAAAAAGATGAGGAATCACTTGGTTTGAAATCCAAGGTTTGTTAATAAAAGACATTTTTTGTGATTTTGAATATTTGAATGTTTTTGAAATTTTGGTTATTCTAATTAAAGTCTAAAAAATTAAGCGTGATGAAATAAACTAAAGCGTGAGGGGTTTCATAAGGACGTTGGATCCAAAATGAAGGTCTCATTTTCCTTGGATTTGACTACACTATTTTTTGCGTTTTCGTTTTTTGACGTAAAGCGGAATAAATAAATATGCATGAAATGCAAGATTCTCATTTATATTTACATTTGTCCCTAAAATACATTCTAAGGCATAATAAATAAATAAATATGAAATGCATGAACTAAAATAAATAAATATGCATGCAATGCAATATTCTCATTTATATTTACATTTATTCCTAAATACTTTCTAGAAGCATAAAGAAATAAATAAATAAAATAAACATGATAAAATAAAATAAAAATGCACATGATGATGTTGAGTGTTATATATATATGTGTGTGTGTGTGTCAATAATAAAAGAAATAAAAAGGCAAAATAAAAGAAGATGAAAGTGCAAGAAAAAATATGAGATGCAGGGGGTGCAATAGTGAAATGGGGGTATTGGTTTAATCCAACGGTGAAAACTGGGCCGTTGGTTTGATCCAACGACCCCTGGTCAAGTCAGACAGAGAAGCAATAGTGGCCGTCAGATTTAAGATCTGACGGCCTAGGTTTAGATGTAGACACTAAGGTGTGGGTAGGCGCATATTTTTAAATCAAACTAAAAGTCCTCATCCTGAATTTTAAAATAAAAGTCAGATTTTTCATTTTGAATTTCTACTTCTCTCTCTAACATCAACAACTCTATCCTCTCTCTAAAAGCTTCTCCGATCGGAGAAGAAGGTGAGTGGTAGCCGAAGTTTCTTTCGGCACGGTGGTCGTCCGGTTTCCGGCGGCGGAGCCACCGTGCCGGAGCTAAAAGCTCCTCTTTTTTTGAATTTTTTTATTGAAAACACTCTCCTTCTTCTCCTCTTCTTAATTCTGAAAATATTTTTTGAAAAAAGGATCAAACGACCTAGATCTAAGAAAAAGAAAAACAGAAATCCACCTCTTTGTGGTGTGGTTTTTAGACCAGTTGGTGGTGTTGTTTCAGTTCTTGAGAAATCTCGTTCCGATGTGGTTGATTCAGTTTGGTGAGTTTGTTTGTGTGGGTTGTTTAGTTGTGATCTGGAAATGGATTTTTATTGGATGTTTAAGGCTATTCTTGGTTTTGTTTCAGTTTAGAGTTTATGATGTTGGATATGTTGGTGAGCCAAGTTTGTGTGGTGGTTTGATGTTGTTCGGCTATGAGGTTGTGATATGGTTTTCGCTTTGTTTCGATTTCTGGGATTATTGTTGTATTTGATGTTCTTTGTGACATTCTGGGAAAGAAAGGTGTTGGTTTATGCGTGTTTGTATTATTTGATTTGGTGAATATTGTTTCTGGAAAATTGTTCTTTGAGGCAAAATTAGGGTTTGTGGAATTCTGTGTTCATTGGGATTTGTGCCAGCCTCCCATGGTTGATCTGATGCTTGGTTTAAATAGTGGTAGAAATTAAGGTTGAGATGAAAATATTGGACAAAAATGCCCCTGGACCTTGAATCAGCATCCTATGCACTTGGATAATATTTGGGACTTAAAAAGATTAAAATAAATAATAATAATAATAATAAAAAACAAAAAACAGACATAAACATAATAATAATAAAAATCAAAAATTAATAAAATAAATAAAATAAAAACTTAAAGTAAAATAAAAAATAAAAAGTAAATAAGATAATAATAAAAAAACTAAAAATTGTCGCCTTCAGAACCAAGATGAGGTACTTCAAAGTAACCTCCTTGCCGAAATTTCGTTTGAAACGACGAAAATTCCCAGCTTTTAAAAGACGAGTAAAAATGAGAAAATTAGGTCAAAAAATGGGGTATGACAGTGGGACCCATTTATACCTTTTGATAGAGGATCTCCATTGAAGTGTTTGAGTACTTATTAGGTACTATTATTTAAATAAAAAAAATGATACGTACATGTGGGACCCGTTTAAGATCTGAAATGTGAAGGTCTCACAATGCTCTTAGTAATTTGATTGATGCGGCTGCTTGTTTTGGGTATCCACTTCTGCTGGCAAATTCTTGGAAAGGGAATGATGCTTGTGATGATTGGAGCTTTGTTGTGTGTTCTATAGGGAAGATTATTACGGTTAATTTAGCCAAGCAGAATATAAGGAATTTGTGTGTTCCAGAGTAACTCTTTCGTCTGCATTAGGAAATTTGATTGATCTAAGGAATTTGTATTTGGGTGGTAATAATTTAAGAGGTTTAATTACGGGGAACTTGACGGCTTTGACTCATATTGAGGTTTTGAATGTCTAATAGATGCCGTTTTTCTTTTTCATTATTAAATAAATACTACTCCCTCAGTTCATTTTTAAGCATCTTTTTAGAAAATTAACACCAAAATAACAAAGTGTATTTTTACACATTTTCTTTTTATTATACCCTCATTTTAATCCACCAATAAGTTTCTAATTTTTTGCACACACTTTATCTTTCCAATAAATTTAATATTTTATCTTTCTCTCGTAACAAACAATTGTCAGTTATTATCTTTTTCTCCAACAAATTCCTAATTTTTTATGCACTTCTCTCATAATAAACAATTGTTAATTTTCAAAATATTGCGCTCGTCTTTTTAATTATTTTAAGTCAATATAAAAATTATATTGATGAAACTTCTTCTTCTTCATTGCATCTTGTTCTTGTTCTTGTATCTTCTCAAACGAGTCTTTAACTATTGCTCCCTCTTTCAATTCTCATCAACAATTCCAACGAGTCTTCTACTTTTTCCTTTTGAACATTCATGGAGTCTTTTATTTTTCTTCTCTCAAATCTCCTCTTTTACTTTGCATTTGAAATGTTTAATAATTGCTACTCATCTTATTTATAGAATTTTAAATTTTGGAACCATTGTTTGTAACAAAATTTTGTTTAAATTTAAATATAACAAGGAACAAACTTTGTTTTAAAAAAATAAACATAGTTTTCCAAATAGATAGCATTAATTAGTTTTATTGAAAAAGATAAGAGTAATTGACAAAGGGTATAATAGACAAATCATACTCTTAAAATACCAAAAAGACAGTTAAATAGAAACGAAAAATTCACCCTAAAATGACATTTAAAAAGGAACAGAGGGAGTATAACGAAAGGAATTTTAACAACCATGGAACTCCTTAAAAAAAACATGGAACTTAAATCAAAATCATTGTAAAATTTTATTGTAATATATTTTGTGGTCAAAAAAGTGTTTTATATCCTTTATTTCATGCTTGATGTACTAATTTTTATCTATTTATATAAATTAGAAAAGATGTTCAAGTAGATAGCCTAGACTAGTCTTATAGAAATTTCTATAAAAACAAATGTTTTTAGATTAAATTTTTTTTATGTTGCAATTCAATAGCTAAATCAATCCAAATTCATTGGTTGCAACATGTAGGAGATATTTAATTTATTTAAAGGAAATGTTATTTTTTTAAAAGAATAATCTTGAGTTTAATTTTTAAAGAATAATTTAGAAAACTCAAGCTTATTTAAACCATACTTTGATTTTAGAAAACTACGTAAAGTTTATTTTTAGTAAATTAATTCAGAATTTCTTTTAAGAAGATAGGTATCCTCTAATATGACACTGCTAAAAAAACAAAAATTAGTGAGGGATATTTAGTGAGGGAAGACGTGAAATCCCTCTCTAATTCCGTCGCTAAATTTTGCGACCAAGGAATTTGTGAGGAATTTTATTTTTTTCCGTCACTAATTTCCTTCACTAATTTTGTTTTTTTCTAGTAGTGTGAATAGCGTTATTTTAAGGGATAGGCAAAACTCACCTCTTAAATTCTTCAATTCTCCTCAGTTTTTGAACATGAGCAATCATGGTGTTGCTTCCTAATATTAACAAATTTAATTACAATAAGTTTACAACAAAGAACAAATAAACATGTTGGTAAAAAAAAGTATAGAAAATGTTCCACTTATCTTGTTGACATTGGCGCATAACTTAAATCTGCAATATATGATCTCGTATTAGTGTGAGTGAAAGCGTCAAGTGGAAGAAGGAGATGAGTCAAGTGGAAGAAAGATATGAAAATAGGTGTGTTATGTGGTGGTTATAAAAGGTTAGAGTGAAACTGAAAAATTAAGCACTATTTATTTTTATTTTTGTCTAGGTTACATTTGCAAGAATATCAAGGAATTGAATTTTGTTTGAATCCTTTTTATTTATTTTTATTGTGTAGGTTACATTTGCAAGATCATTAAAGGACACAATATTAATCTTGTCTTGTAAGTAATTAGAGAATTAGAGATTGTTTAAATAATTTTTAGATGCATGCACAGTTATACTATGAAGTTTTTTTTTTTTATGTTTTTATCTGTAGGATACTAAAAATCTTAATTGCTATTTTCGTCAATTAACTATTTAATTAGTATCGTTTTGATTTTATAATTAAAATTTGTTCCGTTTTGGTATTTTAAGTTTATATTGTTACACATTTTTGTCCTTTCCGTTAATTTTATTAAAAAAAATGTTAGGGTTTACATCATCTTTATCTTCATTCCCCCTTCTTCATCATCTCTTCATGCTACCTTCATAAAAAAAAAACTCATGAGAAAAAGGCAGAATTGAATCGGATCAAGTTATTCAAGCATATTCACAATTGTTTTTCAACATGTTCATAATTACAATCAATTTTTATCATTTCTTTTATTAATTCCTTCTCAATTAATTCATTCAACCCAAATCACTACACACCCTCTTTTATTTATCCATTCCCTTATGATGTTAAGAGCTTTGACATGATTAGTGTTTATCTATCAACATGAAATTCATAATTTTCTGAAAATAGCAAGATTGAATCATAAACCATTGAGTTACTGAACTTGTCAACAACCATGGATGCTTGTGATGGTGAATTTTGTGAAAATGTTTGAGTACCAAGATGTCATCAACATTCAGCAGGCACCGTCCAAGTGGACGAGAAATTTGCTAAATCTGGAAAAATTAGAAAATGCAGAGGAGAGGAAGAGTTTCATAATTCATAAACGAGAGCGCAATCAAGCAACAACAATTACAAGAATTTGGGAGTAAAATAAAGTTAGGGTTTGATAGAAATTTGGGGATTATGTGCAATGAAAGGGAAGAGAGGAAGTGAAGCTCACCAAACCTTATATAGAATTATTCATGTTATGGGACAATTTGGTGAATCGATTTTGGGTTTTTCTCATGAGTTTTTTATGAAGGTAGCATGAAGATAATGAAGAAGGGGATTGAAGATGAAGATGATGTGAACTCTAACGTTATTTTTTTAATAAAATTAACCGAAATGATCAAAATGTGTAACAGAGATAAACTTAAAATACCGAAATTGAACAAATTTTAATTATGGGGTAAAAGTTATACTAATTAAATAGTTAAGAGACGAAAAAAGCAATTAAGTTATACTAAAAGAAACATGCAAAGAACATTTTGTAAAAAAATAAAAATCTGCAATAGGAGAATTTTGGAGCCTTTTACATATAAATCTAAAAATCATTTTTTAACAAAAATTATGTACATTTTGTAAATTAAGAATGTTAACAAAAATTAATATCAATTTTTTTGTCTTCCATGTCTTTATGGTTATATGGCTAGTATGTAAAATAAAACCAAATGAATGGAAGTAGGCAAATCCTAGCTTAAGAAGAGGTTTTAAGCAAAGTGTGTTACATGGAGGTATTGCAAAGGAAAGTTCATTTTATATATAGAAGATATAGATACATAGATTAGAGAGACAAATACATATAAATAATAAGTGTGTAGTATTTGTAATTTAAGGAACTAAAGTTGTAAATATTTGTAATTCAAAGTATGAAAGTTAAATGAAAACAAAATATACATGGATAAAAATGTATTTTTTTTTGGTGGTCGGGGTTCAAACTCTGGACCTTACATACTTTATGCATTGTCTCTACCAACTGGACTAAACTCACGAGGACGAATAAAAATTTATTTAAAAGAATATTATGAAACTTGTAAATAATTTAAGAGACAAAAGTTGTAAATTAATCCTAAGAAAAAGTACACGTAGATTGGATACTATTTCTTGCCTTTTTGGTGGATTATTTAGTTACTCATGTCTTCGTCGTGTCTTCATTACCATGTTGAACATCTGAAACTCAATTCACCAAAACTTTATTTCTATATAAAAAAAGAGTGATAAGTCATAGTTAAATATAGAAACACTTTTTTTTTTAGGCATATCCAATCCCCTTTTATTTATTTCAATAAATCTGAAAAAATAAAAAAGCAATCTCAAGGAGAGATCAAAATATGCCCTCTTTAGTGTTAAATACAAAAAATATAAAGAAAATATGTTATTTTAGGCTGAAATTTTTATTCCAAATGTATTGTTTATCTAAACTATTTTATATTTTTTATAACAATGTTTAAATTATTGAAGTACTTAGTTTCTTTTTATTATTTTTTCAGTATTTATCATTTTCATCAATAAACAACTTATTTTATGTATCTAATTTTATCCTTTTTTTTTCATTTCTCTTATACCAAACTACTAAAAAATCATCAAGGTGTATTTAAAAATCATAAGTGGTTTAAAAGCTCTTTTTGTCAAAAAAAAAAATGGTTTAAAAGCTCTTAATGCTCACTCTACATTTTTTTTTTTTGCAATTCGATTCGCTGCCCACACGTGGGTTTGCTGGATTGTCCGTGGTAGTGATTGTTTAGAGTTGTGTCCTTTTTATATCACTTATGTGTTGATTTGTTGTATCCCCGTTACAGGTTGTTTTTGTGGTTTACTGGGTGAAGTATATGCCACCCTAGTCTTGTACTTCCTGATCTTCTTTTTTTAATATATTTCCTATTCTGGCTTTAAAAAAAATTATATTTTCTTCATTTTCTCTAATTTTATCCTTTTTCTTCATTTTCTCTATTCATTTTGTTGTCTTTTTACTTTTTTTAATTAATCTATTTTTCATCATCAACCAATCAAGGTGTAAAGAATATAGAAATTAAGCTGTCTTGTTAGAAGCTGCTATTATTTTTCTCAAAGAATAAATTAGAATATCACAATTTTACAAAGAAGTTAAAACACAATGTAATAAAGTTATATTAGTTAGCACAATAACTCAATTGTAAATTTCAAAACTTTCATAACATTTCTATCCACACTAATTCCAACCTAAATAAGATGATTTTGCATAAGAAAACATATTTTACCGAACTGAGCAAAGATCGATCCTTCATAAATTTGCTTCCAACTGAACAACCTATTTGTTATTTCCAAACCTTTATACATTGTTATTCAATGTATAAATTTTATTTATAATTTTTTTGTGGTACATGAATTATTTTTTTCTGTTGTGAATAGAACTGTTTTTTCTTTCCAGAAATTGATTGTTTTTTACTTGACTATGAAGCATTAATTTCAATTATTGAAAAGACAATAGAGAGCTGTCAAGTAGGCAAAATCCTAGTTTAAGAAGAGGTTTTAAACATAGGATGATATTGTTACATGGAGGTGCCACATAGGCAAGTTTATTTTATATATAGAAGATTTTATGTATAGAAGATATAGATATAGATTCCACTTTATTGGAAAAGCTCATGAGATATTACATCTTTACAAATAGGTACTAGCATCTCCAAGTTCCAAATTTTGATCATATCCACAAGTTTAAAAGTGTGATGGAGGAGAGGAAGATCCAAAGGTACATAAGGAAATTGAGTCCCAACATAAACGTATTTACTAACAACAAGCCACATATATACAAGTGAAGCTTGAAATATAAACAAGGAACTACTGCACTATGAAGCATACATAGATAAAAACATCGGACACGGCGTAGTAATAATTTGAGAATATGGAAATAATTTGGACATAACTACATGTGTTTGTGTCAGACATCAGACACATCTTCAATCTGATGTGCGGATGCTAGATAGCTTTAGCACCCTCGCAACAAATAATAGCTAATATTTTTTCATGAATACACTTAAAGAGGAGGACACATAAAATCACCAAATGTTTCTATATCTTCAAGATCTGCATCAAGATCAAACTCATCCAAGTCCATGCTGCCTACACTAAGAAGTCCACCAATCTTAGGGTTGTGAAGAGGTTTTCTTGCCTCTTGTAGAATGGACAGAACTTCATCAACACTTTGTGATGGATTATTTACATCATTGCTTTGCCAGCTTCCACCTTCCATTAATTCTACTGGTAAGTTCCTCAAAAACCATGGATGGTTTTTTATTTCTGGTATTGTTATTCTCTGCAAAAAGCATAAAAGACTGAATGATATTCAAAAGGAGGAAGCTACATGTATTTCAAGGGAAGATTTTCATCAATATGTCCAAACATGTATTGGTAAGAGAAATAACTTATACGTAAGCACTTATATGATAAGTGTTTGTGCTAATAAGCGTTACATTGAGTTGTTTTTCCAAACATGGCCTAAGTCTTGTAGCTTTTAGGATTTTATCAACAAAGAAACTAAAACTAGATTTTCAACATCAAACAAACCACCTACCTTTTCAGGATTAGCCACAAATATTTGAGATAGAAGATTTATACATTCCGGTGAAACTCGTACGAAATCAGGAACTTTGTACTGGACACTAAGTATCTTCTGCAATAAACCAAGAGAGATCCAATTGAAACATCAGAACTGAGAGTAACTAAACAATTCAGTTTTATTTCAAGACTTCATTCTGCTTAGGAATTCAATAAGTTTGCAGTTAACAACACTCACAGCAATGGTTTTCTTAAAGTCTTTTGGATCCGCGGGGTCTTCAAAAGGATAAGCGCCGACTAACATCACGTATAAGGTGACTCCACAAGACCAAACATCTGCAATCTATAGCTTTCAATGAAAATATAGTTAGCAAATAAAAACAAAAAACAGCATACAAAAAGGACCCTCTTCATTTAAATAACAAAAAAAAAGGTAAAAATTTGAGACAAAGGATAAGTAAGGATTTGGGATGTGTGCAGTCACAACCTCGTGATTGCACGCAGTCAGCTACATTTGGACCGTCTGACAGCTTTCAAGCAAGGTATTTTTTATTTATAAAAAGACAAGACCTGCATTGAAATTTGGACTCGTAATCAAACAGCTTTCAAGGACGGTCCAGATGTGGTTGACTGCAGCCCGACTGCTCATAATCCAAATCCATAATAAGGAAGAATAAGACTCGACCTTTCCATCGTATTCTTTCTTCGTCAGAACCTCAGGTGCAATGTAAGCTGGAGTTCCTACCGTAGACTTTGGTTGTGAGTGCAACACAGATGACTAAACAGCAAGGTAAAAACAAATGAGCATCACTTGACAAAAGGATTCTGGAGCAGTAATATTTTGTTAACATGTTACCTTTGAGTAACCAAAGTCGCAAATTTTGACTCGTGGTGCGGTGCTTCCGTCTAAGAGTGTGTTTTCAAGCTTCAGATCTCTATGGCATATTAGCTGCATAAAACTTCATTGTAAAGATTTAACTTGCAAGATTAATCATAAAGTTTTGTTTAGTTTCGTACCATTGAATGACAGTAACTGACTCCTGATATCAATTGCTGAAAGAAAAACCTTGCCTGATAAAGAAAAATATCAATGACTGGACCAAAACTTATGAATGTAACAATGACTATACAAGCTTGACATAAACTCTTGTTAGACGTTTGGAGAGAGCTTACGGAAAAAAGCTTATGGTATGTCCATAAATTGTTTTCAATTATTTCAAAATAGTTTGACTTGTATAAAAACACTTTAACTTTGTTTTATCTTTTGTTATAGAAATGACTTATACATAAGCACTTATACGATAAGCGTTTATGGTGTAAGCACTTAAATAACAGTATTTGAACAGAGGCTTTGTTCAACCTTTTCATCAAAAGGGCAACTTTACACAAGACAGAATAATGAAATACATAAAATATTTCATATAGTAAACTCTAGTTTCGAAATTACCTCATCTTCACTAAATCTACCAGCACTACATATCCTCTCAAAGAGTTCTCCTCCAGCAGCATACTCCATTACAATGGCTAGATGTGTTGGTGTTAGAAGGACCTGTGATGCAAGTCCATGCATCAAAGCTCGTGCATAATTGACTAGAGTAATATTTCGATAGAGGTATGCATTAATATAACAACTAGCACAAGGTTCAATATCAAATTAATTCAAAAGGAAGAAAACAGAAAATTAACGATACTTCCATGAAACTTAACTATATGATAACTATAAATCAAAGAGCTTCTATAGTAAGGTCTCTAAATTTCATGAATGAACTACATGAAATAACTGTTATATGAATCATCCGACCAATCTCAAATCAACAGTTGAGATTAATTTGTGTGTATAAATACCTGCGTTTTCTAATGCATGGAATCCAGATTCATCATCCCCACCACCACACTAAAAAATATCATACAAAAACGAACAAATAGGAAGAAAATAACTTTAATACCATTTCCAGGTAAGTTTGTGGGGAGCAATGTATCATTTTAAATCCAATTCCTACTTTTAGCCCACTTTAGTTAACTATAAAATACATAACTATAATGTTTCCACGGCTAACTTCCATCGTTTGTGACAGTATTGGTAGCTACGAAGCACTAATACATACACGGACACTAGACACAATACTGAAACTGATACAGACACCGGTAAAAAGTTATGAAAGCGATTGAATATAACCGCATGTATTGGTGTCGCGTCGGGAGTCGGACACCAGACACGTCTTCAATATCAAGTGTTTGTGATACATAGATTGCTGGTATTTCGTAATTATTTTCCACCACCACCACACATATTCTATGTACAGCTCACAAAACTCACATGCTCATCTATGTTTCTTTTATGTGATATTCACATTCCCAATCCATAAGACATTGAGTTAAACCAATAAGCTAGAAGAGTACATAAGCACAAATTAGCAAAACAGAAAGCAGGACCGATCCAATAATTTTCGATAGTTGGTTAGGCCTAAAGCAAATTTGGAAATATAATGAAAAATAATTTTTTTGTTGGTGGGTCTAAACTAGGGCTTTAGTAGCCTTACCCTTGAGTCGGCCCTGACGGAAAGAAAAAAAAGGAAGAAGGAGTCTTGAAAAGCAAAAACTATTGTCATATTTTGCTGAGTTTTATACTGTTTAGCAACTAAAAAGAAGAGACCCTTCAATGATTAGGATCTTTAGTGTACTAACTAACCTCTTTGAACCTAACAATATTAGGATGCTTCAATGATCTATGGTTCATGATTTCCCTCTGGACATGCTCATCAATCTGCATCACACATCTCAACAGTGATCAAACACAAACACACACACAATACAAAAAATGAAACTGAAATATTGAAAGGGGTTTGAAGGTGAAGTATATATATACCTTTTGGCCTCTCTCAATAAACTTAACAGCAAAAAGCTCTTTGGTAAAGATGTCCCTAACTAGCTTTGCAACAGCAAAATTCCCAGAACCAATATCTTTGACAACCTCATAGCGATCCATCTATTGCAAGGCTTTTGATCACAGAAATTCTACAATTGTTCTGTTCTTTGCATGTAATAGTAATAAGAAGGAATGAAAAGTAATAAAGCTCAGAATAACTTTAGAGGAATTGTGATTCCTTTTTAGACCAAACAAGAACAAAAGTAGGTTCTAGGGGTTTTTGAAAAGCCCCCAAAGTCTTAAACTTTACCAATACGCAACCTACTAATTGACTCTTATGAAGGGAACATAGTGGAAATGGATTCTCTATTATTTTGTCACTTTGCTAATTTAGTAGGTCGGTAGAAATTTTGAAATTGAACGATTTAAGTTTTAATTTTGATATTTTCATTTAAAAGGATTAATACATTGGATAAAAAAAAAGTCTAATTAGTTTATATGTCCCAACTCAACTGATAAATAACAAAATTATTAAATTTTATATCGTAATCTGGGTTCAAACTAGTAATCATTTATTTGTGTATGTAAATTTCAAGTGAATATGTCTATTAAAAAAAAGTCAATTTGACAAAAACATTGAATAAAGTTTTTTTTTATGTTATGCGGTTAAAAAACAAAGTATGTATGTTTGTTTTCTTAGTAGTATGTATGTTATGTCCTATGCCTAATCAACACGTATGTGTGAACTTCCAACATCTTCAAAGGAATCAATACGGTAGATATTGAATTGATAGGTCCTATATCCCATGGCAACTTGGTTTCTTTTTCTTTTGTCTTAACCCTTACATCTTTTTGTAATATGTATACTCTGTATTGGTATGAATTTACAAAATTTCAACATGATATATGTTCTTCGGTGTTAAATCCAACGTCACTTTCTCAAAATTTCCTATAGAACATGTTATATAAGCCCTTCAAAGTTGGATATAACTCTAAATCTCACTCCCTCTCATTCAAACTCAAATTTGAGCTTTTAAAGTATTTATTTATAGATCTTCTTTAAAAAAATGTATTTATAGATCTAAACTACTACGTTGCTTTATGAATGATATCATAAATTATCCTACATTATCTTCTCCGGATCTCTGATCATCTTTCAAAGCTCACTATAGGAACTATTTTTATTTTTTTTAAAGAAGGAACTATTATATCTTAAGATTCACTAATAAACAATATCAAATACAAGTGTTAAATATATAAAATATTACAATTATATTTACTAAAATCTTTTTTAAGTATTCCTTTTTTTCCTATGGTCCCTGAATTGTTCCTTACTTTTTTAGAGAAATAATTATTCTTTACTTTACACGCCAAAGCAATGAATTATAAATATTTGTTGAAAAAGAAAAGATAATGCATGAAAAAGCTTTGACGGGAGAAATTAATGGATGAACTTATATTAGGTAGCGATCGTTGGTGTTAATTATAAGTTAGAAGTTTAATGTTGGTTGAAAAAATGAATGTTGACTTGACCAAGAAATAAGTTGAAAGACCCACAAAATAAATATACTTACTTTCTTAAAGATTTGAGTAGTGTGATGTTAAGTTCTCTTGTATGTTTGGATTGAGGGTTTAGGAGTGGAATGAATGAGAAGATTTACTTTTCTTTTTTAAATTGCAGACAATATATAAAATGTGTTTTTTTAAATAAATTAAGTGTGATTAAAATATTTATGACCATTTATCATATCAATATTTCACCTTTTTAAAAAATATTTTATAGTATTCGTAATTTAAAAAATAAAAGTAAATCTTTTCCTCTTTTTTCTTCCTAAACCATGCATCCAAACACAAGCAATTTGCAAGTTTTCAACACCATAAATCGATTTCTATCAAGGCAAAAATTGATTATTAATTCTAATCAATTTTCCATAAAACATTAAAGTTCTTCCTATAAATCTACATGACACTCACAAATATTTAAGATTAGTTTTGATTACTTGTGCTATTAGGTGAAACTTGTCTATTTATCTTCTTTTGCTTTATGGTTAAATAAGAGTGTGCATAGATTATAGAAATCTGAATCTAGCTATTTCTAAAGACAATGATGCAATGCAAGTAGCCGATATGTTAGTCGACGTTGCAACTAGCCATGTAATTTTCACTTATGGATGAATATTCAGATTATAACTAGATTTTTATATTCAAAGATGACACTCATATGACAAAATTTGAGATGTCCTAGGACCCTCAAAATATATGAACTTGTTTTTTACAACATTGTTTCTTAAAAGTCAAAGGTTAGTTAAGTCCACCTTATCACTTGATTTGGTGAGAGCTAATGAGCTATATAATAAAATAGCTAATATATATACTTGGTCTCTTAAATTTTTTCCTTTGAAATTATATACACACACTTGTTAATTTACACATGGTTTTCATCACCGGTTTGATCACTAAAATCATAATCATCATACAAGGTTATAATTGAAGGTCCAAGGTATGGCGCACCATAAACGACTAAATCATCAGGCAATGGTTTCTCCTCAAGCATGGAATAACCTATAGTAACACAACACAATTTCAGCCCATGAATCAATCAATAGGTCAATCTGAATTGAAAAACATGATGCATAAATGAATGAATAGAATAATTAATTAGAAGGTACAAAATGAAATTATACCATTAAGGTAAGGGATAGGAATGTCATAGTAGTAAGTGGAGGGTCTTCCAAAATCTTCAGAGTATGGTGGAGACAGCACATCTAGTATAGCACATGAAGTCAACGCTCTAAAAGAATGAATATTTCCACCACTTCTTGGAAATAATATGGATGGTTCATGTGGTGCTTTCATCACTTCATCTATTACCTTACCCGCCAATCCTACTGCAACCACATAAAATTTTCAATTTGAATTAATTAAGTTTGTGTAGGTCACAATTTATTCTAATCCATTCTACTATATAACCTTTATGCTATAGACACAAAAATTATTCTAATTCATCTAATATAACACATAAAAGTTGTCAATTTCCACTTCTACTATAGACATTTTGGATTAAAACCAAATTTCGTGTAGACACATGTAAGTATTATAGAAATTATTCTTACTTGTTTGGTCTTTGGTGCTATTTAAATTGATCCAGTCATAAGCTTTGACATAGACAGAGCCATATAAAAGTTTGCTCAACACTGTCATTTCTGGGTGATCATGAAGTGGAAATTCTTTTCCTGCTGGAAGACAAAACACCCCTATCTGCATATAATCATAAACTTCATTAAGTTAGATCACATGGTTTACCATAACTAAATATAATTATGTACATAAGGTTTAAAAAAAAGTATACGACCGCGATTTGAGTCGTGACATCAAAAAATTTAATATGTTTGTCTCATTTTATTTCAATTTTCGAAAATTAAAGACTGTGACGTGACTGTATTTGACGTAATTCTCAATAATATCAAAGAACGTGATGAGACTACATGTAATTTAGACAAAGCTAGCCACATTATACAATAAACAAGACTTTATATTTTTTCTTATACGTACAGAGAAATCATCACATTCATGAATATGAATGTATGTTATTTCAGAGAAGCTTTGTCCATAAAGCAATCCCCTGCTAGCATCATCAAAAATTGCATCTGATGTAGGAGAATCGCAAAACCCGAACTCGTCGATTCCAACATCATTTGCTTCAATTTTGTCTGCAAATTCATTCATCTTAAACGTATGAATCAATCTTTTCGTTAGCAAACTATATTGAATCAAATATATGCATAAAAGTTAGGATAAAAATATAAAGACAAACAAAACATGTGCACTGTTCATATATTCATTAAGAAACTCACCTAGTAGATTTTTCAGGTAATGGATTTGTTGAAAATTTGGAAGTCTTCCTTGAGAAAACAAAACATGGCAAGTATCATAGAGTAGTTGGATTTTGTTCATTTCCATTGTCTTAGTGTTATGTTAATTACTAGTCCTATAATTGAGTTGTTTGGAAGATCAACTTTTAAAGCATATCATGTAAATGGACGGTGACACCACCAATAAAGGAAAGGACATAGAATAACAGGAAAAAAGGGGACTATGTATAATGTTTACTAATTAAACCTTGGGCAAAATCTTATAATATTACAATAGATTTTTTTTGTTCAATTGTTTCTCTTTTGGGAAAGGGAAAGATTTTGTTATTAGTCAAGGTGGGGACGGAAGCTTGAAACGGTCAATATTTTGAACATAGCTACTGTCCTGCCCATGTTTAATGATAAAATATGGGCCCTTATCAACAAAAAGTTAAAGAAGATAAAATAGGGCATGTTGACAAAGAAAGTGACAAAAAGAAAACGGTTAAAATATTTTTAGTTTGTTGCAAAAAATTATTCTCTTTTACATAAAACTTAAGATTAGGAGAGAAATCATATGTGTCAAATTACAAGTGTGAGAAGTCAAATTACAAGTGTGAATAGAAGATCTGATCATATGTAACAATTGCAATTGAATCAAATATTTTAAAAAATATATTATATAAGCTTCATCCTTCTTTTTTGACGGAATAATCTTCATTCTATTTTTTATTGTATATATAAAATGTTTGTATATGGTTTCTGTAAAAAAAGAAAACACACACTGTTTAGTACTTAACTAGACTTTATTTATTTCTAATATTTGTATTTGACAAAAACGATATAGGGTTTACAAAATTTAGTTTTATTTTTAAAAAATGAAAGAAGTAAAACTTAATTCATAATGTAAAACGTCAAGTATATCATAAACATGTATTATAACCAATCAAAGAGAGTGTGTTAAAAAGTGTGTGTTAGAATGTGTGTTGTTAGCATTTCTCTTAGATTTATTTATGAATGTTAAGAATACACTCATTAACACATACTATTCAAATCTCAAACAAAGTTGACGTACTATGTTTGGTAAAAAAAAATAAAATTGAACTACGTATATATAATTTTGTATGACTCTTTTTGCTTATATTCGCTTTTTTGTCGAGTAACATATTCTATTATATTAATTAATATCCATATATCCCATTAAATTTATGTGTAATCTATATTGTTTAGTGGGATCAATATAAATTTAGACGAATAGAACGTGTATGTTAAGATGTTTGTGTTAGAGTTAGTTTAGTGGGATCCATATAAATTTAGACGAATAAAACAATGTATGTTAAAATGTTTGTGTTAGAGTTAGTTTAGTTGGTAGAGAGATTGCAGTATTTATAGGTGGTCGGTGTTCGAATTTCAGATTTATCATTTATACATTTTATAATGGTGGAATTTTAGTTATTAGACTATTTGACAAAAACTAAAATGTTTGTGTTAGAGCTTAGTCGTGTCAAGCTCTTAAGAAACAAACAGTGATGCTTGAACATTAATTAACTTAATTAACTACTCGCCTGTTTTGTTCATTCATGCGGCAAAAGATAAGATCAACTGAGTTCCTTCAAAAAAAAAAAAAAAATAAATTGAATAAGAATTACTTCCACCCTTCAAAGATGCTAAAAAGAGTAAAATGCGCACGTTGAAATTAGTGATACTGACTAAAATACTATCAAAGAATAATGTAATAATCACTATCTAGATGGAAGAGGCCATATTGTGGATTCTTAAATTGTAAAACGGATTATGTTGTTTTCACATAGTGATGAAATGATAAAGGGAGTTACTTAATTTGTTCTCAATCCCATTGGATTGACTTCTAACATTTGCACCCTCATCTGGGTCATGGACTGATCTTAGGTCTATTTTAAATTGATTTATTTAAGCGTATCTATTTGTATAAATTTTGTGAAGTTGTTTAAGAAAACTTATGAAAATAACTTATGATATAGTTCATAAGTTGTTTTAAGTTTATTTTCGTAAGTTTTTTAAGATAAATTATGGAAACAACTTATATATAGTTTTCAAGGTCGTTTCTATGAATTTGAAGGTTCGGCTCTGTAAATAAAAAGAGATCTGTAATAAAATAAAAATGTATTTTTTTGAAAGAGCAATGTTCTATTTAAATTGAAAATGAAATCCGTAAACATAAGAAATAATCATCATTGTAACTAACACAAAAAATTTCCATATTCTAATAAAATAATTTAAAAATATAAATTCTGGCAAATACCTTTATCAACCTTCTACTCCCTCCATTTTTAATTATAAGCAAATTTTGACATTTAGGTTCATTCAATTAATGATGTGTGTGATCTATAATATAGACTGCATACATCATTAACTGAATAAACCTAAAAGTCAAAATTTGCTTATAATTAAAAACAGAGGAGTAGTCACTAAAACAAGTCTTCCTTCGCACCAAAACGAGTCTTCCTACTCACATTTCCAACATAGCATTCTCAATTGCTATCATTGTTAAGCCATTAAGTCTTTCTTGTAGCATGGTAGACCGCATGTAAGACTTCAACAACTTCAACTTTGATTTTTAGCTTCAAGTTATTACTAATTCTGTGATTTTTAGCTTCATTAAAATCAACTAAATAAAAAAATAGTCAATCTATGCTCTATTAATTATAATTCTTGTGATTTTGAAATTTAGCTAATCTCTGTCAAATATGGTCACAAAAACCAGTTAATCTCTATCATTATAAAAAAAAAACCATTCAATCTATATCAATCTCTTATTTAGCAATTTCAATATTTCATGACATTATACACCGGAAAAAAAATCATGAAAGAAAGTAAAAGAAATTAATGAAAGAGAGGTAAAATTTACCGAACAATGTTGTTTCGGAAAGGGGAAAACGAATGTTTTCTGCAAAAGAGGAGATGATTGTTGTGATTATATAGCTTCCTGAATTGACTGATTAAGTTATTATAACAAATTGGGGGTGGTTTGACGATATTAATGGAATCATATTCGGACGAAACGACGTGTGAGATGGAGGTCAAAGGTGGTTGAAAAATGGTGGTCGGAATCGGTTGAGAGATGGAGATCGGAGGAGGTGGGAATTGGCTGAGAGAATATGTAGCTCGCGTACGAAGGAAGAAGGAAAATCTGGAACGCGCGCTATCAGAGAATAGAAAAAGTTTTTTTTAGTGGGGGCAGTAGTATTGGGCTATAAAAAAATTGAAGCCCATACCTTGGGGAGACCCAGCTCGATTAAGTTGTTTGCA
>Ga0228711_1003716_pt1 | contig 23697 bp, 17 predicted proteins | sample MedpolnodulmetaG_2_FD_177996 | JGI IMG/M metagenome (GOLD analysis project Ga0228711, IMG submission 177996) | Root nodule microbial communities from Medicago polymorpha collected in Santa Monica, California, United States - brown nodules | ecosystem: Host-associated > Plants > Roots > Nodule...
GCGTTTTAAATAAATTCGAATAAAGTTGCGTATTGAATAAATTCGAATAAAGTTGCACAAGTACACAAAATCAATTCAAAAAATACACAATTTTATTTAGTTTTAATTTCATCTACATTGCATTACATTCTCCCTAAATATGTGGTATCATCATGATATTGAGTTTAAATTATATTCTTGAAAGTTTGTTCAAAATGTTGGTATTAAAGTGTCTTATACTTAACGTAGAAATTTGCAGCATCCTTTGAAAACTCAAAAGAATGAAGAGAACACAACTCTTGTATTCTACCAAATCAACTATATATGTTTTCACATCAAATTCCCTCATATAAGATGAGTGGGGACGTAAAGGAATGCATTACAATACATTCTCTTGAATTTAATCCTACTGCACTGCCAACTGACAAGTTTCAATTGACATAGGAGCATGATCAAGCACAAAACATCTTAGAGGTGCATTCCCTTACGTCCGACTCATCTTACACAAGGGAATTCGATGTAAAAACATATATAGTTGATTTGGTATAATACAAGCTGCATTCTCTTCATTCTTTTGAGTTTTTAAAGGATGCTGCAAATTTTTACGCTAAGTATAAGACACTTTAATACCAACATTTTGGCAAACTTTCATGAATTAAATTTAAATTCCAACAAAATAAAGACACTACATAATAATGACGCTACCTAAACATAACCTTGTTGCAGAATCAAACTCTTGAGAATATCGAGAACATGCACTTAACGTCGTCGTCGTCGTTCGTTAACTCTGGTTGACTGAACGTTATTCTCCCGTCGCCGAACGATGAACGTTTATACCAAACATATTTCACTCTCCTTGTGTTCCGGGGTTGAGTCCTTGGTTGATTTCATTTAGTTGATCCTTTAGATCATTTAGCATGGCAGCGACCCGAACCTTGCACAAATGAAGGTTTCCACCGCTGAAGCGTACTTGAGCGCTTGACAAATTGTCCATTGTTTCAAATATACACCATAAAAAATTAAACAATCAATGAAAAACTCATTCGAACATTTCATCAACACACTTAGAGTGCAAATTATATATAAACCCTAAAACTCAAAACTACAACATAAACATGTAAACATCTAAACAATTAAGTTATATAAGTCACTTACATGTAATCGTTGTATCATTTCTTGCACACACACAAAAAAAATTAAACAAACCCTTAAACTAAACAATTTCTCATTTAAGAGGAAAAATCTAACATATAAACATAAAATGTTAATGGTGTTTGATTGTGAAAATTTACTTGTTATTGAAGTGTTGTTTGATTTGAACTTGAATTATTTTTGGATTTGGTTGATTTGAAAGAGTTTTTGAAGATTTTAGACGTGAGAAAATGAGTTGTTATATGGTCTTTAAAAGGACACACAACTTGGCTTAACTCACGCTGATCTTCAACGTAACTTAAGTCACGTAGGTTGTATTTTTGTGTGACTTAAGTCACGTTGTGTTTAACACCTGCGTGACTTAAATCACGCTGGGAGCATTTTCGGAAGTGTAGTTAGGAGTGAGCAAAAATGATGGGAGAAGAGTAATTTTCTATACGTTTTTAGTCATTTTTACCCTAATCAATATCTAAAATAATGGGTCTTTTACAAGAGCAATTTAAGTGCATTATTTCTTCTTGTCGTACGCTGTTCAACTTTTATTTTAAACATTAGGGTGTAGTTTGTTACGAGACAAGTAAATGTGGTTGTTCATACGCTTGCAGGAGAATTCGTGTTTCTTGTTAATCCTGATGTTTATTTTAACATATTCAATTGTATTAAAATTATTATCATTAATGAAATGATATAAACCTACTTCTCTTAAAAAATCTGAAATATTGATACAAATAAAAAACATAAATTACCCGTAAAAGAAACAAAGCATATATATCCGTCAAATGGAATATGCTTTTTCAGCAATGCAAATATTATAAAAATATTATCTCCGTCAAAAAGAATATGCTGGTGATAAAAATATTAAAAAAGAGGCATGCACCATGAGTCAGTGTTGGAGAAACGCATGCTCTGGAGGGCGTCAAAACTGAGTGCGAGAACATGCGCAAGTGTTACCGTTGAATTAGTTCAATAATAATTTATTTATTTTTCATGCCACTTGACTTGTGTTTTTTGATAAATTGACTTGTGTTTTATTTTGATGGTAAAAGATAACCACTTACCGTTTGCAATTGCAAGTTGTTGACATACGTAGCCAAACATTTCCCTCACACATGATTTAAATTTGGTAAAATCACTACTGTTTTTTTTTTCTTCTTCAGGCTAACTAGTGCCTTGGCCACTAGTTTAAAAACAAAAAGGGTAAAATTTGTATTTAAAAGATCATCTTTTAAACTCTTAAAAGTTTGAATATGCGAGTTTTATGATATTTTTATCATATTTGTTTTCTTAACTAATGTTTCAAAAAAAGTATTTGTTAGTATTTTTTAATGCAAAATTACATTTTTTCCATGAATTGAATATCATTTGCGCACATTGTAGATACTTTGTTAAACCGGAAAACATGTTTTATCATCTCATCCAAGCATTTTTGAGTAAGAAAATATTACACTTGTGATCATTAACTTAATTTTCGATAATGATTTGTTTTTCTTAATTTTTATTAATGTTTTCTTGACTCTTTTAGTCTGTTTAGATATAAATTTTTAAACTTCAAATCTAAATTTTACTTGCAAACATGAGTGTAGAATCATTGATTGGAATCTGAGAGCTCCTGAAAAAATAAAATCATAAATTTGAAAATTCATATATAAATGAACTAAAATAATATGAACGATCAAATTGTTATTTGGAATTAAGCCAAGCGACTGTATGAGTAAATTTTATATAAATTTTAATACAAAATTTATGTTTGATAAATTTTACAAAATACAAAGAGAATACATAATTTTAAGTTGATTTTTTCACTTTTAATTATACCCTTAAATAAATTTGTCCATAAGAATGTTTTATTGCTGGTGTCATTAAAACATACGAAAATTTATTTTATATTTTTTTTGAAGAAAGAATTTATTATATTATATTGTTATATTACTGGTCTTATTAAAAAATACTAGTATTGTTTATCAAAATATTTTTTTTTTATAAAAAGTAATGTTTGTAATTTATTCATATTAACATATTAAAAAGATCTAACAGACCAATACGGAATGTTCTTTTAAATGCTAGTTATACATAAATTTCATTATATATTTTCAAGAAAATTAACATATCTCTCGAATGATGGTGTGCCTCCAACCCAAGAGCACTTAGATGAGATGACATGAGTTTCTTCTAGCCTAACCAAAGTCTTATGTTCGAATCCAGCCTTAGACATGCAGCAATGTTAAAACTTTTAGGGAGAGTTTGCCGCCCATTTGAGTCTCATAATGCTCGAGGGATTGGTAGGGATGGCAATTGGACTCAAGCCCAGTGGACACCGGCAAAAAATACCCATAATGGATGGGTAAATGCCCGCATTGTTGGGTATGGGTATGAGCACGGGTAATTACCCACAAATTTGAACGAGTATGGGTGCGGGTACGGGCACTCTAGTGTCCACCCCGCCCCATGCCCACACATTATATATACTATACTAATAATTTTATTTATATTAAATTTAGTTAATTAATCCAAAGTCTTTGATATTTATTGTAATATGCACTTATTTTTTATATTTAAAATCTTTTTTTGGCTAGATAATATGATGCATAATATTTGATATGTTGATTTAGAATATTTCATATCATATTTTAATTATGTTGTGATATTTTTTATTATTTATTATCTTTTTGTTTGAAAGTGCGGGTAATGGGTTTGGGTACGGGCACTTAGATACCCATAGGGTATGAGGACGGACACCAAACTTATTGCCCACGAGGGTATGGGCTCGGGTATAGGGATTTTTTTAAAACGCGGGTACGGGGATGGACACTATAGTACGCTACCCAATGGGTACCCATTGCCATCCCTAGAGATTAGTCTCTATAGTTGTACGCGGAGGATACCCAATTTAAAAAAAAAGAAATGAGGGTGTACCTCCTTAATCAAATTATTTTTCTAGTAGCAAAAGATTGAATCACTTGTTTAAAACTAAACAAAACAAACAAGCTCACTGTAATTCATAATACTGGCCCTGGACCACATGTGTGCACGTTAACTTTACCAAACCTCCGTGTTTGAACAACACTTTGTAAACTGCGATGCATCACATGCATCAACCAAACCACTGAAGAAACAATAAGTCTCACGTGACGAAAATAACGAGAAAAAAGAATGAAATGTTAAAAACCAGCACCCAATTCTTCAGCTGTGTGCCCGTTGGTTGGGACCGCACCCTTTCTTGCTCATAAAGTATACGGATGACAGTTGGTCAAAAAAACAAGTACATACGGATGACAAAATCATTTTGTGTTTTTCAACACTTGTGGAGACTAATTTAAACAAAATTATTTGATAAAATAATAATAATCAACTCATTTATGTATTGAAAATAGACATTTCATAGTTCAACTTAGATATTGTGATATAATTAAAGTGTAAAATTATTTACAATGACAATATATTAAATAAAATGTATTAAATTGAAATAATTATATTTAGTTACAAATATATGATTTTACTTACGATATATGAACGGTGAATACATATGAAAGAAGCTATATGATACCAGAGTGTTCACCAAGAAAAAGAAGAAAAATAGAAAACTTTTTCGACAAGAAATAAATAAAACGTAATAAAATTAAATAACCAGATTTAGTTAAAATTTGAGTACCTAAAAAAAGAATATTCTAGATTAATTTGTCTAAACCTAAAAAGAAGCGAGAGTTGATCGGGACTATAAGTAACCCATAAGCAGGTGTCTGAGCCTCCCACACAAAACACGCACTCTTAACTTCTTTTCTTTTCTTCTTCTTCTTCTTCAGATCTCAATTTTCACATCGATTACTTCTCATCCATGGCTGCTATTACTTCCATCAAGGCCCGTCAGATCTTTGACAGCCGTGGCAATCCAACCGTTGAGGTTCGTCCTCTCTTCCGCTTCGATACGTTCGAAGTTTCTCTTATTTCTCCGATCTATCTCTCATCGATTTCTCGATGTTAATTTTTATTACTGTGAATTTGAATTTGAATCTGATTATTATTATTATTATTATAGGTTGATATTACTGTCTCCGATGGTACTTTTGCTAGAGCTGCTGTTCCTAGTGGTGCTTCCACTGGTATGTTTTACTCTTTTTTCATTACTTTTATTTTGTTGATTCGTTTTTGAATGGTTTTCTTCAATAATTTTGATAAAGATTATAAAATAGATTACTTATTTTTATATATCCATGGATATTTAGGTAGATTTCTTAGATTTAACTCTAGTACTGATCGTAGCTTGCATACTTGAACTATAAAACTTGTTAAACACCTTTAATTTTATTTTTGAAACGAATTATTAGGTATTTACGAGGCTCTTGAGTTAAGAGATGGAGGATCTGACTACCTTGGAAAAGGTGTCTCAAAGGTAATAACTCATGTTTCATTTAATAACACTTCTTGCTTGTGAAATAACCTTAAATTAACCTCACTTGTTTTTTGAATTAGGAGTATTATGTTTTAGAAACTCATTGTCTAATTAGGAGAAATACTTTTAATCTGTATTTTAGTTTATGAAAAATTTATGCACTCCAAATATATATCAACTTATTATTCATTTTTTTGTGTGTGGATGTTCACTAAATTTAAACATCAACAACTATGAAATGGAGTAATTGCCTCTGTGCTTTTTGGTTATTAACTTGCTTGTTTTCATTTTGTTATATTGTCTTTTATTTTGTTTTTCCGAAGGCGATGATGTTCTCAACTACCTATTTTATGAAGGAATGGAAAATTTTCCTTTATGATTAGAAAACTACCAATGGATCCTTCTGAGCCTTCATTTCTTTTTTCAAAACTGGTTTGTTGTGTTTTGTTACTTCCTGCATTGTTTCGTTTCTATGTTTCTTTCATGGTGGATTTGAAAAATATGATGAAAATTGCTGCGTTTTTTTTATTTATTTATTTCTCATACCAAATAAATAAGTGAGAGGGATACTACATGTTGTGAAATGTTGTTATGTTGATTGATTTATCAGTATGCTCACCTGGTTGTTTTTCCTGGTTCGTGCAGGCTGTTGCCAACGTGAACACCATCATTGCCCCAGCATTGATCGGCAAGGTATGTTCATATTTGTTTTACAGTAGTGTTTTCTTTAACTTGTTAATTATGCCCATTACAGTTTTTTTTTTCCATCTCCCCATTATATTATTAATTCCATGACTAGTGCTTATTTTGTGATTTACTTGCCTTTCTGCAACAAACAGGACCCAACTCAGCAGACAGAAATTGACAACTTCATGGTTCAGAAGCTTGATGGAACCGTTAATGAATGGGGTTGGTGCAAACAAAAGGTGCTTAACAGACTATGCATGTAAATTGTAATCGATCACACTTTTAAGTTCGATCTAATCTGTCTAGTTCTGATGGTTTTGTCTTTGGTTTCAGCTTGGTGCCAATGCCATATTAGCAGTGTCTCTTGCAGTGTGCAAAGCTGGTGCTAATGTCCTAAAGATTCCTCTATACAAGGTAATTTATCCATGACCTGTGGTACTTCACTGTATTTAAATGCCTCTGTTAGTTGGATCCATGTTGTGTATTTGAAGTTGTTCATTATTGAAAATATTTAGTACTTGATGACAAACTTGTATTCATCTATTTTTTTTTTTGGTATTCGGTAATTAAGAATAACATGGTAACTATGTAATTCTACTGTCAGATTGATTAAAATCAATCTTTTACAATGAGTTACTATTATAATAGATTGTGGAAGTTTGCTAATTCTTACAGCCGCAACATAGTCGACACCCCAGTTTTCTTGTGTCCTTCATTTTTAGTTGAGACTTTTTGTTGTTTTTTGTATCTAACTTCTTTATGGCCATTCTGTGGATGCAGCATATTGCAAACATTGCCGGTAACAAGAACTTGGTTTTGCCTGTTCCCGCTTTCAATGTGATTAATGGTGGATCACATGCCGGAAACAAACTTGCAATGCAGGTATGTTTTCAAAAACTGTTCTCATGTGCTTGAGTTTGAGAGAGAGAATACATATTGAAATTCTGATATATAATACATATGCAGGAGTTTATGGTTCTTCCCGTGGGAGCCTCCTCTTTCAAGGAAGCCATGAAGATGGGCGTGGAAGTCTATCACCATCTGAAGGTCGGTTTGCATCTTACATTCGTTTACCTCTTCCAAAATGCATTATCTGAATTTTGTCAAACCTCAATAATATGAAATGGAGCCTTTTTATTATTCAGTTGCGATGCATTGTTTTTTACCAGTAGTAAGTGGGTTTTCCTTTATCGTGGCCTTTGTTAGTTGTTAATGACGTGTTATACTGATACCATTTCAGGCTGTGATTAAGAAGAAATATGGTCAAGATGCAGTAAATGTTGGTGATGAAGGTGGCTTTGCCCCCAACATTCAGGAAAACAAGGAAGGTTTGGAATTGCTAAAATCCGCAATTGACAAAGCTGGTTACACCGGCAAAGTAAGTTTTTTGTCCTCTATTTGAAATTCTGTTTTGTTGCTTTGGCTTTTCATATTTATTCATGTTGTAAAGGAGCTTGACATTTTGTATAATGTTCTTAGGTTGTCATTGGAATGGATGTTGCAGCTTCTGAGTTCTACAAGGAGGACAAATCATACGATTTGAACTTCAAGGAAGATGTGAGCTCTTTTTTTTTATTGTTGTACTGCCAAGTGCTTCCAGTTGGTCTTAGCCGAAAAGTGATGGGAGCCAGATATCAAATTAGAGATATTAAAATAATTGGCAATTACAAACAGAGACTAAGAAAGCATGATACTAAAAGAAAACAATCAGAAATAGCACAGAAAAATGTAGATTGAGAAAACTTGAACGGTCTACCAATCTTTCTGCTCAAAAATCTCAAAACTTTACTCCCTTCTCTTCAAATTATTTTCACTTACCCCAACTGACTTTCGTTTCTCACTTTTTGAAGCTTGATTATTATCTAAAACATTTTTCAATCCATCCTCCTTAAACCTCTTTTGCTGATTATATACGTTAGTACCAGAGTTTCTATAAGAAAGCCTAGTTAACAATAGCAACAGTTCTTTTGGCAAACACATGGATATAAATTATAAAATACCCACCCCTTTTTAAGAAGGGTTAGAATTGAATCTCTTCTCTTTAATTTTGCCGCGTTGTTAGCCATTTTATTTACATATACAACTTGAAAGATGAATGATTCTTTTTATAATAATTGTTGCATACAAATTGTTATATTATATTGGTAAACATATAGTATAAGCTGCTAGCATTTATGTGTCAAAAAAACACTTATGTTGATGCATGTTAGATTATTTATCTCTTTGGCATTGCTGTTTGACAGAACAATGACGGCTCACAGAAGATCTCTGGAGAGGCTTTGAAAGATCTCTACAAATCATTTGTGTCAGAGTACCCAATTGTTTCAATTGAGGATCCTTTTGACCAGGATGACTGGGAGCACTATGCTAAGATGACTGGTGAGATTGGAACCAATGTACAAATTGTTGGTGATGATCTCTTGGTTACCAACCCCAAGGTCTGTACATTATATGAATTTTTTTATCTTTTGGGTGATATTAGAAAGATTGCCTTCTGACTTGTTGCTTTTTTGTTGTGTCCACAGAGGGTTCAGAAGGCAATTGACTCAAAAGCATGCAATGCTCTTTTGCTCAAGGTACTCATTTTACTGGCAAATATTTTCTGCAGAAAAGTTATTAGACCTAGGTAGATAAATGTATTGATACACTATTGCTTGACATACTTGAAACAAACAGGTCAACCAAATTGGATCCGTGACTGAGAGTATTGAAGCCGTGAGGATGTCCAAAAAGGCTGGATGGGGTGTCATGACCAGCCACAGAAGGTTTGAACTTTCTCTATAAATGCAAATGACTACATTGAAAACTACTCTATAACTGAGATATTTAACAAGGTACTAAAATTCATATATTTTTGTTTGCAGTGGAGAGACCGAGGATACCTTCATTGCTGATCTTGCTGTTGGTTTGTCAACGGTACTACCTTATCTCAGTTCAACAAGTGCCATGTAGCTTTGACAAATTCCAGTCCCATGTCCAATATAATAACGTTTCCTTTTTGTTAATTGTATCTTGAACAGGGTCAAATTAAGACCGGAGCACCTTGTAGGTCAGAGCGTCTTGCCAAGTACAACCAGGTTAGTGTTTGTTGATTACATTTGCTTCGGTTTTCATAGTTAAGCTAAGCTCAAACAGTTTCTAATTGGGTGGTGCTCACATGGCAGCTCTTGAGAATTGAGGAGGAGCTTGGTGCTGAAGCAGTGTATGCTGGAGCAAACTTCCGTACCCCTGTCGAGCCATACTAAAAGCTTTGAAAGTGGAAAAACCGGATAACCAACCTTAGTTTGAGCAATGAGATTTGGCTGCGGCAAGTTTTAGTTGCAATGAATAAATTATTTAAGTTAGATTGTTAGTCAGTCTTGTTTTAAAAGACTTGATACCAATAAATTTTGACCTTTTTATTTTATGGGGCTGACAAGTTATGCCCTGGATTTTTAAATTTGTGCGATTTATGGTGTTTAGCTTTTGATGTTTGAAGCCTACTTTCAATGTCGTTCCAATTTTTCAGTTGAGTAGTAACGATTTTTCTTGGTGTCACATGAGTTAAATTATTATTTTTCATACTTAAAAGTATCACAGCCCAGTACTTACGTATACAACAAATACAACCAAACTTTACTCCACCGGTTGCTTGGGTTGGCTATATGAATAATTAGACGTCATAAAATTTGCTTAGGTAAAGAAACCATCTCCCACCGAACTCTGGTTTTATTGCTTGTACTTACGCTTACAGACTCGTTCACAAATTACTCTATCTATTCACGATTAAGTTGAAAAGAGAGATGCATTGTGGTTGCACAATATAATCTTGAAAGAGAAATGTAATGTGGATGCACAGTTTGACATCCGACGCCGTATAAATATATATGGTTTGGGTTTTTTTTTTCTTTCCCCTATCATCTGATACGATAAACAAATTAGATTGGGAGTATGTTTTGTACGATCTTATTTTTTTTGTTGTATTTTGTGCGTCCAAATTGCACAGGTCAGCTGAAATCATCCATTGATACTATACTGTTTTTTGGTAAAACGCTATTAATTTCAAACAACATATGCAGTCCTAAAAGTACACTCTCCATTGGGTTTTTATTTTTATGGAAACAAATTTTGTGAGTTCCGAAGGGGCGTTTTATATAACGTTGTCTTATGTCCATGGTTTCATATTTTAAATATAGTTCATACACTTTTTCATAGAATGCTCCTTCGGAACTCACAATGGGAGATAGGTAATTCATTTTGTTGAGCTAAGAGATTATAGAAGTTAGGGAGTTAAATATTTTCACGGTTTGAATCTTGATAAGGGGAAAAATACTAACAATCTTCCGACTTACTTGGAGTTGGGTGATGCCAAAAGAACTTCTAATTTACTTTTATTCCTTTCCTCGTGATTTATTTCATGACGGAAAAACTTTTAGAGTGTGTTTGGATGAGGTAATTGAGAAATTTTAAAGAATTTAGAATTTTAGGCAATTTAAATGATTCAATTAAATTACTTTCATTTCTCAATACTTTTGTTTGGATGAAGTAATAAATAAATTCATTATCATATTTTTGGACAACTTTTATAAATTTTAATTTTTTGGGGCCAAATTTAAAAATTGAAATTAGGGGTCAATTTGTAAATTTCAAAATCTTGAGGGGTCAAATTATAATTATTGAAAATTTTGAGGGGCCAATTTGCAATTTTTGGAAATTTATTGGGGTCAAATTGAAAATTTTGAGGACCAAAATGCAAAATTTGAACAATTATAACAATGAAGAATTTTATAGTTCTTACCTTTTAGGTGTCATTTCAAATTCTTTAAATTTGATTTGAACAAATAAATTTTCATCATTTTAAAAATTCTTCAAATTATTATCCAAACAATGAAATTCATCTCAAAGTATTTGAATTCCCTCAAAATATTCCCCCATCCAAACACATTCTTAGGGATCACATGGATGAGAAAAGAAACTCTCATGGTGCCGGTCTCGAACTGTGTACCTCAAAGGTGAAGTGTGACCTTACAAACCATTTGGCTTCACAGGAAACTTGGCAAGAAACTCTAAAAAGACTCTTGTTATTTGAGTTTGACTTAAATATGTTTTTGGTCCCTATAAAATTTGAAACTTCTAAGTTTAGTCCTTACTTAATTTTAATAGCTTTTTTAGTCCCTATAAAAATAATTTACATGTAGTTTTATTCCGTAGTAAAACAAAGTTTCTCTGATTATCCTTAAACTTTTAAAAATTTTAACGATTTTTTTTAGACAAGCTTACAACATTACACAAGGTTTGTTTACTAAAATTTAGATTTTTTTAACATGAAATGAATTAAATATGAATATTTTTAAAAGACAAAAGTTCAAGATAAAAGTAACAAAAATCTAGACGTAGAAATAAAATTTTGAGATAATTTTTTGTAGATGAACTTTTAGTAATGTTCTTAACACTTCTACAAAAATTGTTCAAAATCTTTAAAGTTTAACCTTAATAAAATAAATTCAGATTTATTAGGGACTAAAACTGAGTACATAAATTTTTTATAGGAACTAAAAACACTATTACATTTAAGTAAGGACTAAACTTAGAGGATCCTAATTTTATAGGGATCAGAAACATATTTAACCCTCTAAATTTAAACACTGTCGTTCACACTCATTTTATTGGAAACTTCAAGGTTTGGTTCAATCGGAGAAGCTCATTTTGCCTACTCTACTCATGATTGTTTTTTACGTTCTTTTATACAAGTCTAAATTATTTTAAATGATATTCTACAATCTTCTTCACCATGTTTTTCTAAGCCAATATCTTCAATCCTTTTTTTACTTAAATGACTATATCAACAATGAGATAGATGAGCATTATCTTCAATTGCAGCTTGGAAACAACATGCATTATCACACTTGAAATGATTGCAAACATTCTGTTATTTGACATTTTTTACTACAAAATTAAGCCTTTCTCCACATGATTCACTTTGCACTCATCAGTTTGAAAAATGAAGGTTAACTCATTTTATTGTAACTGTCCAATACTTAGAATATTGCTCTCTAGTTCTGGAATGTGACAAAATATAGTGATCACTTGCACAATACTCCAAATTTCGAGCTTGATACTACACTTTCCCATAGCCATCGCTCTTAAATTACCTCCTAATTTTACAGACACTATAAATTCCTAGTTCAGATCAAAGAACCATCAAGCATATCAACACATATGATTGCTACAACCTGGATCAAGGAACAATACCTTATTGGAAATAGATGATTCCTCTTGAGTGATAGTCAACGATAAGAGCTTGTCATAATTTGCTTTTTCATCTAAACTGGACCTTCATTTTGGAAATGCCCTAATTTATGACAATTGTAACATTCAATTAGTTTCGTTAAATGTTTGTCTTTCTCTACCACGTGTACCTCTACTTTAGAACGTCCTCTTCCTTTTGTTCCACACCATGGCTAACCTCCAAAGCTTGTTCTTATTCTTTATGTTCCTTCATCATTTGTTCATGCACCATCAAGTTGCTCTAAAGTTCATCAAATGACAGTGTAGTGATGCATTTGATTCTTCAATTGAACAAATGACATAATCAAATCTTGGGGTCAACGATCTGAGATATTATTTTAAAATTATTCCTTGTTCATCTTTTTCGCCTTGTATATTCATCTGATTCATAATGGATAAGGTTCTTGAGAAACACTCATAAATTGATTCTCCATCTTCCATATCCAACAATTGAAATTTTCCACGTAAGGCTTGTAATTATGCTCTTTTTACCTTCAAAAATCATTTGTGCTTCTGCCTTTATAGAATCCATGTGTTTTGAACTTTGAAGTGGTTTTGTCGAGGATTGTTTCCAAGATCGTTTGATCCATCACTTAAAAGATCGTTGTTTGCCTATAGATTCTTCAATTTGCTTTCTTAACACCTCTTCGTCTCTTACAGCGTTGCTCCGGCTGGAGGATTCTCAATTAAGATGGACTAATGATTGTAATGTCCATCAAACTTAGGTATTGGATGGTTGCAACAAAAAAAATCACTCTGATTCCGCCGTTGAGACACTTTTTGTAACCTTTTATTTCTTTTCACATACTTTTCTTCTATCATGCGAGGTCTAATACCAATCGTTATCAAGAATTATGTTTAAAGTTTTGATTGTTATCCATTGATCAAGAGTATTATGCTCAACTCTACAGAGCCAAATAGGTCCATCCCAAACAAATAAGTGCAATGAGTCTTCAACAAGTTTGGCTATGAGTTCTCTCTCTGTTTTTTTTTTACCTTACACAGCATAATAGTTTGGATTTTACATAAGTGATTTCTACATATCTTTAATTTTTCTATTTTACTTTTTTATTTTGGGATTTTGTCGGTGCGGTATTGTTTTAACATTTTCTTGACCGAATACTTTGGTTGTTCCTTCAAATTTTATTGACAATTTTCATAACATGGCAAAGCTCAATGTGCAATAAAGTAATTTTTTACATTTGAGACGAGTTTGTGTATGGATTGAGGCTACTAGATACATATATCAATGTTACTCATCCCGTACACGTGTTTTAAAATTGGAGAAAACTCAAACTCATACCCAAATACAGTCAAATTAGGAAAAATTCGTCAACTCAGGATGAGTTCGGTCGGGTAGTTGCGGCTACGGATTTCGCTGCCATGCCTATTTATAATATTGTTGATGAAATAGTTATTTATAAAATTAAGCTTGAATTTAAAAACAACATAAAAAAATGTATATAAGTAATCATATTTGATGTTATGAGCACTCTCAAAGCTGCCACTTTAATGTTAAACGATCCATAAACATTTCTTAATGAAGTTGGTTGAAAAAATAGACTACCATGTAAATATTCCATAATTTAAAAGACCAATTTTAAACAATCTTTTTAAAAGGACCAATTGTTAATAAAAAAACTAACTTGTTATAAAGATGTATCTTAAAGGATCATAGAAGGAATTTGACATTTCATTCTCAGCAACTTTACATTCGTGTTATATAGAAGGATCATATAACAACACATGTATGTCTTTGTCAACTGAGTTATGCTCATGGGATATGTATGGATGTATTTTATGGATTTAAATGAATGATATCTTACATGGCGTTGCATACTCAGGCATATACACATACCCAAAAATACCCTTAATATAAAGAGGTGAAAAATAATGGTAGAGGGAAACATAAATAAATCTCGAAAGGGGTTCGTAGAGAGTGGCGAAACGAAACCCTAATCATAATCGATGGCGGAGCATTTAGCATCGATATTCGGAACAGAGAAAGACAGAGTTAACTGTCCATTCTACTTCAAGATCGGAGCTTGTAGACATGGTGACCGCTGTTCTCGTCTTCATACCAAACCCACCATTAGTCCTACTCTTGTTCTCTCTAATATGTATCAACGTCCTGATATGAACCTTAACTTTATCAATCCTACTCCTAATCAACCTCAACCTCCTCAACCACCTCAACCTGAATCTCTTGACCCTGATAAACTCCAAGAACACTTCGATGTATGTATTTTTATTATCATGTAATATAACCCCTTTTCTCTTTTTCTATTTTTTTTTTATTTTTTTTTATTATTTTTTTTAGGATTTTTATGAAGATCTATTTGAGGAGCTGAGCAAGTATGGTCAGATTCAGAGCTTGAATATTTGTGACAATTTGGCTGATCATATGGTATGTTTTCTAATTCCTTTTTGATTTATGAATTTGTTTTTTTTTAATTTATCTTGCAACCCTAATTTTTATGATTTTTTTTGTTTTTGTTTAGGTTGGCAATGTATATGTTCAGTATAAAGAGGAAGACCATGCTGCTAATGCTCTTATGAATCTCACTGGAAGATTTTATTCAGGTTCTTTATTTTTCCCCTTTGATTTCATTTGTAGTTACTTAGGGTTTTTAGTCACACTATTGTCGTAATTCGTTGTTCATGGTTTGGTTTTAATTCTATTGTTGTGTGAGCTATTGGTTACATCTGTGAACTAATTGTGCTATAGTGATGATAATAATAAAGCCATGTTTCAATATATATGTGTGTGTGTGTGTGTGTGTGTGTGTTTTCTTGTACATATTTCAACATATATATAACAACGACCGGCAATGTTGTATGAGCTGTAAAGAACCAGCGTGAAATTAAATTAAGCGTAATAGAGATGAGCGTGTCACACTGGATATGTGGTAAAACTAAACGAGATATGATTAGAAATGACAAAATTAGAGAGAGAGTTGGCCTAGCATTTACAATAGAAAAGATGGTGGAAACTAGGCTCGAGTGGTTTGGGCATGTAGAGAGAAGACCTCTGGATTATTTAGTGAAGAGAGTAGATCAGATGGAAGGTGGTCAAAATCAAATCACTAGAAGGCGGAGGAAGACTTTTTTACGACAAACTATTAGGAAAGATCCATAGACTAATGAGTTGGATCGAAATTTGGTACATGATAGTTTCATCCATTTAGCCAACCCCGCTTAGTGGGGTAAGGTTTGGTTATTGTTGTTTGTTGTGTGTGTTTCTTTGAATCATTTGTGTAACTAAAGGCAATATTCATATTGGTTTTAGTTCGTTAGATTGAGATATTCATTTGGTTTGGCATTAGCTCTCTATGTTTACCTTATTGTACCCACTTTTATTGGCCCTTCTTATACTCATTTTGGGAGTCCTTGAGCTCTATCTGATGGAATGATTTTTGGATAGGTACCTTCTGTCACACATAGTAGTTCTTATTTTCTTCTAGTACATCTGCTACTGTCCAATGTTGGCCTTACTGGTTGTGTTGTTTGCATTTAGTTTTTTTTTCCTTCCTGGTACGGTGGTACCCACAATTGTAATTTTCTTTTTCTATAGCAATTAACATTGCTACCGAGTTCAGTATTGTTTTGCCTGAGATGAGGCTATTGTATTATTCATACTTGCAAGTACACAAATTGTAATGATTATTTCAGGTAGGACTCTGATATATGTTAAAAAATTGTTGTTTCATGTAACTCATACGAAAACCCGTGCATTGTCTATCATTGCTTGTTTCTCCCCGCTCCCCCCCATCCCCGATTGCTACTGACATTGTGATTTGGCTGTCATTCTTCTAGGCCGACCAATCATTGTTGACTTCTCTCCTGTTACGGATTTTCGAGAAGCTACTTGTAGGCAGTACGAAGAGAATGTATGCAATCGAGGTGGCTACTGCAACTTTATGCATCTAAAGAAGATTAGCAGGTTGACTTATCAACATAGCCTATTCATGCTTTTCAATTTTTTTTACTGTTGCATTTATACTGTTCTTGTGTTAAATCCTTCCCTTTGATATCAGAGATTTGAGGAAGCGATTATTTGGAAGAAGTAGTAGGCGTTGGAATGACCGTAGTGGAAGCAGAAGCCGGAGCCCCCCGAGGAATCGTAACTATGAGGGGCGTTCATATTCTGGCCGTGGTTCTGGTAGAAGGGATTTGGACAGGTCTCATGGCTCCCATGGTAGAAGGCCAAGAAGCCGTAGTCCTCGGCATAGAGGAAGGCGGAGTAGAAGTCCGGTGGGCAGAGACAGGAGTCCAAATCCGATCAGAGGAGAAAGAGAAAGTAGTGTAGAAAGGAGAGCTAGAATAGAACAATGGAACAGGGAGAAGGAAGTTGGAGATTCTGGTAACAAGGACAATAAGAGTAACAATGATTATGAAGAGGCGGGCTTAAAAAATGGCAGTGATTCTGGCAATCATCAGATATAGTAAAATCAGAGTGATTTGACCCAAAATGAAACCCTGTAATAATTTCTGCAAGTAATCTGGTTTGTTTAGTTTGCACCTATTGAGTTGGCTGTAGTTTTTTTTATATAATTTTATTCTGATTTCCGAATTTTCTATTTAGATGAAGTATTAGTTTTGATATAGTTCAGCAGTGGATGTTTCATTTCTGTATTTGGATGAATGTTCGATGGTAAACTCTGTTGGAGATTACCTGGGTGAAATAGAGGGAACCATGTTTGAATTTCAACTATGCAAATTGTAAGAGATGTTCAGAATGTGAAACAATTTTGGATCGAATCATGTTGAGTTTTTTTTTGTTCTGTTGCAAATCACTATAAATGGTTAACGGAAGAAGCGGAGGTGATGAACCTGAACCCATTTTGTGGAAATGGTGTAGTGGAGTCTTCTAAATGAAATTTTGGTTGTATAAAGGATCACGGGGAGTGTGTTTTCTCTTTTCAGCATCTTCAATGGTAGAGTTGGTGGGAGTTTATTCACTTTTATGATTTATTTATTTTTAAACTATTTACAATCTAGATTTTTAAGTATGGATTTCAATGAATTTATAACAGATTTTTAGAAAAACTTGAAAGTTAATAGGACAAGGAACTTGCTGATTTTGCCAAAAAGAAAATAGTCAGCGAAATTAAATTTCAAGCCTCAAGCCAATACTAGTAAAATGATATGATCATTTTATCAAGTCTCCACTCCACATATTACAAACTATCTATCTGTATAGTAGATCCAACTACATACATTACAAACTAACTATCTATCATTGTACACAAGTATTACGCTCTTCACTCTGCAATATACTTTTCGTCAAATTGAAATACCTTTTCTATGCTTAACGTCGCCTTGCGATCGAAGCTTCACAGCCTTTGAAAATTGCATCATGCCACGTTTATACTTCTACGAGAGTACCCCCAGACAAATGAGCCCCAGTTTGATACACTATCCCCTTAAAAAACCTCACTACATAATAAATAGAAAATGAAAAGAAAAATAACTTGAAACGCAAGGATGACTAGACAAAAAAGTTGGGAGTGTACGAGAGTCTCAACTCTCAAGGGTTTGATTGTTTTAACTTAAAAGTCTCACAAAATCCACTTCACAAAACAATCTTTCAAAATCTAGATATTTTTAAATACCGAGATTTTTTTTATAAGAATACCGAGATATTTTATTAGTCGTAAAAAATCTCAATTGAATATTACCGAATTTCGTTATCCTCACAATAAAAGAATCTTGATAATCTTGTTTGAATTCCACAAAACATTTCTACATTTTATAAGTCTTTCTTGAAATCCCAATCCAATACACCACCCAAAATTAGTGGCTTTGATATGATTCATTTGGTAGAAACATTGATGTGGGACTTACTCCCAAGCATGGGAAGCATACAAGCTCTAAGGTTCTTTTGAAAGAAAAGGCAGGGGAGGATGTTTGAGGCGGAGTCATCAGTCCATACAAAAATTCACCACGAGACAATAGGCGGTGCCGTTGAATTGAAAGTTGAAACTGCTCCATTTCTTAGCATCTCGTTGGATTATTCAACCCGAGTGTGGTTCCATTAAAATTTCTCTAAAAAAGACAGCTCATTTAAGGACTACCACAAAGAATCTAAAGCCTCATGGCAGATCGGACAAAATCTATCAATTGATTTAAACCATGGCTCTCTTTCAAGTCATTTACTTCCATTTCAAGAACAATTTTGCATTCCAACAAGGTTGAGAATGTCTAAGCAGCAGAACAGAAACCTTACCACGCAGAGTTTGTTGCATGCAACGACTTATTACACCTAAAGATCATGTTCTAGGGGACATAGACATCTTAAAGCCTTTATCATGAGACATTGTGCACATGGCAATGACTTGTACTAGCACCCCAAACAAAAGCCATTCACTTTCGATTAATTTCATCATAAAGGGATCTAAGGAATGGGTTGTCTGCATTGCATAACTAGGTAAGACTTGTTTAACTAACTCAGCTGCTAAGGGTTGTTTTCAACTTTTAGTAAGGGAATTCCAAGATACTTTACCAAGGTCACCAATGCTTCGGATTTCTATAGTCTCACTCATTTTCTTTCATAACATGCCACGTTCTTAAAAAAGAAGACCATTGACTGATCTAAGTAAATTTTAGTCTGAGTTCTCAAAAACAACAAAAGAATGAATAAACAGTCAATTTAATCCATAAATTATCACCCTCTCACCAATTTAGTCTTCAACTATTAAAATCAACTAAAAAGTCTCTAAACTATGAAAACAACCAATTTTATTAACTAAAGGACTGACTAGTCTGGATGGAAGAATAGTTTAGGAAACTTTTAGTTAAACATCGAAAATCATCTTGCAAAACGACTCCCCCACCAAATCCCAATAACAATGCTTGAAAACTACTTGAAAGTCGTAATCTCAGAGCTTTGTAGCAGCACGTTTGAAAGAAAAATATAACTCATTTTATAAACTACATAGACTATTATTCCTTTTTTAATTAAGAAAAAGCTATTTTTTGCCAGAAAAACAATAAAAACTATTATTCTTTAAACATTCATATTGTAATTCTATTCAATTTTTGCTTCTGGCCGGAATCTTAAAATTTAAAATTAAAGAGCCAACACATCCATCCTAATATGCCTCAAACACCTAATCATACTAAACCGCCGGTAACACATGACCATAAAACCAACGTCAGAATTCGATCTTAAGTTGATAATCCAAGTTATTGATAATCCAAGTTTAATAATACTCTAAACAATAAAAACATCAGCCAGTTTTCCTAAATCAACAACTGTATTTTCAGGTCACCCCAGATCCAAAGAAGATCAAGATGCTAACTTTTCTGTCATAAAGCTAACAAAACCCTTCACTTGGCACTGTGCTTGGCCTTATTATGAGAACCTAAGGCATCTTCAGTCTTAAAAGACCTGCAGTCAAAATAAAAATTGCGTAAGAGAATAAGTGTGTAAAGAACGATGAGGAGGAGGCAAATAGATATAAAAAGACAACTCCAATCACCTATTACAGGGCTTGCAGCTGTAATCTCCACTAGACTTTGGAGTCTCCTGCTTCTCTGGCTGCTTGTTATTTGCAGCAGATTTACCAGCCTGCTTAGGGTAAGGAGTATCAACGTGGACACTACTCCTGCCACCTGAAAATATCATAATTCTCATCATTTCCTTTCAGTTCAGCTTTGTTAACAACATGCATGCATGACAAATTAACGAGTCCAACGAGGTTAAACTATCAGTCTCAATTTTGTTTTCTAATTGTACTTCGGTCTTTCATATTTTATTACATTTTATTGTGATTCAACCAAAAGACAAAATTGTGACTAAAAAATATAACAATGAGTCAGAAAATATTTAACACGTGGTCAAGTAGTTTAACTCTATTCAAGTCCAGCATAAGTCACAGTAGTTTAACCATAAAGCAATAGCTGCTCCATGAATAGGCAAAGTGGTGAGAGAACATTGTGGGGAAAGAGACGCACCACAACAATGCAATTTTATGCAATAACAGTGCAAAGGGCTGTATTGGATTACTGTCAAACCTTATACATCTAGATGACAGTATTCATGTCTTATATTATCAATGTTGGCGTATCCAAGATGAGCAGCATTAGTACCGTACACAACATTAGTGTCAAATAAGGCTTAGGGGTGAAATATCATAGACAATTTTTTCTAAAAAAAAAACTAACAAACAAAGTACAGGAGAAAAAACTAACCAGTCTTCTCTGGAGTGACAAATTTTGCCTTCTTCACAGGTACAAGTGTTTCCTTGGAAGATTCAGCAACCCTCTTGTTGCTCCCTTCAGTCTAAAACAAAACTCAAAATTAAATTCCAATACGGAGACAAATCGAAGCACAATATAGTCTCCAATTACCTTCTTCGGTGTCTCCTCATCAGAATCTTCATCGCTTTCATCTTCACTACTACTTTTAATTTGACCATTCGCCATGAGCTAAGCGACAAATTACCAAAACAAACTAAAAGATGAATTACCTAAAATCGTAATCGGAAAAACCAAGTCTACATCGTATATTAAATAATACCACCAAGACACAATAGCCCCCTGATTCAATCATTAAATTAAAAAATATATTTAAAATATTTAATTGGTCCAGATAGTTGATAACTCTTGCCATTATCATGACCGACCATGAAAAACAGGATTATGAGGACAATTTGGACAGCAAATAATAAAATTGAACAATAATAGATGCATTCTATAGTCACAAGCTGTTATCTAAAAACTCATTCACATAAAGGAACAACTTTGTGTATCGGCACAACATCTTTTTGGCAATAAGATTTAAGACAGTCTGCTCTCCAATATCCATTATATATTGAAATCCACTTTCTAGATTATACGGTTACCTCATCTTCACTAGAATCCTCATCAGATGAATCTGAACTGTCGTCAGTACTAGCATCCTTCTGATTCTTTTTCTGTTTTGATGCATTTACACCGGGTTTGGCACCATTCACCTCCAACACAGGTTTCCCTACATAAATGTTTAGAACAATATGACACAGGAGAAACTTATTTATGACAATAGAAACGCATAAGATGGATAATGAAATAACTTTACCATTAGCAGCAGTAAGTGGAATATCTTCCTCTTCAGAATCAGTATCTAAAACAAAGATGATAGAATAAATTGAGAAGAAAATAATAATAATAATAATAATAATAATAATAATAATAATAATAACAACAACAACAACAAAATTAAGAAGAGTATCTCACCATCAGAATCTTCATCTTCACTAGTAAAAGATAAAAGAATGTAGTTAAGGATGTGCAAAAATGTTAGAAGATATTAGAACGCATTGTTGTCAGTGAAGAGAAAATTAGAACACATGACAATATAAAATAGTATTAAAAGGATATGAATCATGTTCCGGTTCGCATTCGATTCTAAATCCAGAAAAGAAGACGCTCCCATATTTCCAGTTATGGGATAGCTCAAATTTCTTCCCAAAAACCAAATCAAAAGATGTCTGAGGAAATTTTTCTGAAGAAAGTGTTCCAAGTTGAAGCTTCTGACCATCAAACTTCACATACAGGGATACCGGGTCACTCCCTTTATCCTTGCTGACCTCCCCCAAACATGCCTGTCATATAAAGATTTGAGACCATTTATAAAAAAACAATAACGATTCAATGGAAATAGAATGACTAGATGTTTATTTGACATGATATAAGCATATACCGATGAAATGTGGATAAGCTCGCTATTTTCTGGAACAACCTTGAGTGATTCACCAAGTTTTACCTCAACACCTAAAAGGATAGTGATTTGTGAATATACACATCCAATATTAATTTAGCAACAAGATAAAAAAATCCAAAGAAGGAAACACAATATTACTTTTGCCGCTGAAATAATTTGATATTGCAAAAGACCCATCTTAAAAACCATGTTATTATTTAACAAAATAACAACCCAGTGATATAAAACTCCTTTCATGTGGGGTACAATGTAATAGAAATTAAAGAGGTTGAAAGAGACAGAAGCGGAGAAAACAAAGAGCAATTAACAGAATTTCTTTTTTTGTAAATTGACCAAATGAAAAACTGAATAACAAATGGTAGGGGTTTTGATATTTAGAGTAAGCGAACTAACTGACTGTGAGACCAACTGGCTACTTCTAAACCGAGTTCTACAACAGAACTAGCATTCTGATTTCTAAAATTACTCATTAACTGACTCAGCATGAAGTACAGAAAAAAAATCTGTTACAAAGTCAGAGACATAAGGATCTAATAGAGGCAGCCTTTACAAGCCAATTCTGCGATTCAACCAGTGACCTTTTATAGGTCCAAAACAACGATCCCCGAAAGTGTAATAAAACTCTCATTTAGTCCCTTCAAGATGATTCTAGGAACTAAATTGATTAACTAAAAATAACTAATACGATAAACTATTCTCAGTTTTATGGATCATTTTGATTTTCAGCTTCGCAGATTCTAACGACAAACAGCAAAACAGTGTTATTAAATTGCAACTACAGCGGCACTATCATAGCGGAATTTGGATTAACCACTATTACTCTGCGATTCACTGCTTAGTAGTACAGAATATTGTCAAATAGCGGCTATACTGGCTCTGTAACACTACAGCCTAGCGGAATTTTAACAATCCACTAACCGCAATTACACAACATTGAATTAAACAGGTTTATACTAATACATGCTTAAACAAAATTAAGTAATGTGATGAAGTAATTATAGAAACTTCATAACTTGAAAAAATTACCAGTGACCTAAAGTACAAAAAGTTTTGTGGAGTTTTCATGAGGATGATGATAATTAGGGTTTAGTAATACATGACTAAAACGGGCAATAATTACGATAGCATTTCCGCCATTTTTATCCAAAAACTGCAAAACCTAACGATATTTATACATGAAAAAAAAATACGATCGTGTAATATGCGAAGTGAAAAATCAAATATAGCGATTCTATAGAAATTAAAAAAATGATTTCGTCAATGATTTTTGTTTTTTTCAAAAAAGAAAATCAAGTACTATACGAATGTATTTTGTAGTAAAATAAGAAAAAATGTAAGTGATAGAAAGGAGGAAGAAACGGTGTTACCCCAAAACTCCATGACTGCAGAGAGAGAGAGAGAAGCGAAAGCTTGATCAGAGAGAAATGCGATTTCAGTTTCTTCCTGCTTGCCGTTTGCGATTTGCGATTTGCGATTTTGTTGTGTTTTTTTTTTTTCCTAGTTAATAAGGTTTTAC
>Ga0228711_1003717_pt1 | contig 23696 bp, 12 predicted proteins | sample MedpolnodulmetaG_2_FD_177996 | JGI IMG/M metagenome (GOLD analysis project Ga0228711, IMG submission 177996) | Root nodule microbial communities from Medicago polymorpha collected in Santa Monica, California, United States - brown nodules | ecosystem: Host-associated > Plants > Roots > Nodule...
AGAACGAATGACTACTGACCCTAGCTTTCGACTTAGACCTAATTGAATTGTTCTAATAAACATGGTTAGTCTAGGAATGGATAATCCTTTATTAGTGATATTAGGTTAACGTGCTTAAACCTTAAAAGATTGTTAGACCACCTAAGGAATTAGGGGCTGTAATCCTAGAAGAGGGTCCTAACTCATGGGATTGATTAGGACTATTTTGTTAACTATTGTGGAACTAGTGAATCATTCATAAGAATAGGTGCAGTATACCAATTAGGGGAACATCGATGACTCGAAAAACCTAAACTCATCCCTCTTATTCCTAAAACCAATCTTTATTTTATGTCTTTACTTTTATGCAATCAACTGCCTAGTGGAAAAAATAAATAACTTTTTATACATCCTATTTTACAGCGTAATTGAATTATTGAGATTAAAACCAGTCCTTGTGGGAACAATATTTTTACTACTTCGATAGTTTTTGGTACATTTTCCAATTTTCTATCAATTTCCACCATAGCCTAAACATCATTCAATATAATTCACATAACCTAAACTAATTAAATAATCAATAATGAATATACAACTTATCAAACTACAACTACAATTAACATCATTTCCATAACCAAATCTAACTAAATAATCAATATAATTGTCATTGGGGTATTTTATCAAACACTTTGTGTGCAAAGTATCAAACATATTCAAATTGTGTTCATTTGGCACCATTCAAAACCACATTATTATTAAACATCATTTAAACAACATAGGCAATAACTACATTCATTTATCAATACATAAACTACACATGCAATGTTCAAATTGTCAATTCATTCATAAACCCTAAACACATAAAAACTAGTCAAATTTTTTAAAAAACTTAACCTAAACAATGTAACATTATGATTACAATGATTAATGCAACTTGCTTGTGATAATGTGAGGTTGATTGGCTTGCAAATCGTGAAAATGTATTTGGTGAGAATTAGAGAGAATTGGAGAAGTTTGGAGAAGTTTTGAAACTGATATGTTTGTGCTTCTGTTTCTGCATATGTTCAGGACGCATCGGCAGTTAACTGCCGATGGAAACGGAGGCAGTTAACTGCTGAGGAAAACTTCGATAGTTAACTGCCGCTGTTCTTTTCCTCGGCAGTTAACTACCGGGGGGCATTGTCGTCTTTTATTGGTGTTTTTCAGCCTTATACGATGTGTCAACAACATTTTTCCATCGTAAATTTGGTTTGGATCTTCGAATGAGTCATGTTGAATATTTTTGGTGTCACCAAAAAACTGATTGCAAACTCATATCAAAGTTATATATTGATGTTAATAAAACTGATTGCACTTCTATTAATGAAAACTGACTATTGAATTTCACAATTGTAAAGTATACTTGAAAATTACCATTTGCTATGTTTGGCAACTACTTGTACACATGCTTTTGAGAAAGAAAATTCTCATATAATTTTCGTAAGTAATAGTTGTTTGTATTGTCTTTATTACTGTTGACATGAAGTATCTTCAATATGTAAATTAGATTCTTATATAGGTGAATTATTACTTTTGTGTTTTAAATCCTTGTTGAGAAGCTAAATATTCTTATACCGACTATTTCAATATATTTCTTTTTATTTGCAGTCCAATGATCTTAAAAGGGAATTACTCCGTGATATTATTTTTAAAAATTCACAAGAGGATGGTTGGTGCTTAGGTTGATAGTATAGTGAAGTCAACCTATGCAAGTTATTGGTTGTGTGTGTATGTGTCTATTGCTACTGTCTTTATATTATACATTCATTTTGATATTCATTATTATTATTATTCAATTGCTAGATATTTTTTGTAGTTTTTTTTCTTTCAAGCAGACAATCTCATGACATTTTTTTTTTTTTATCAATACATACCATGCAGTTACCTATAAAGAATTCCTTTTTTCAAACCCATAACTGATCTATAAGTGTTCATTCTTTTCAAAGATGTTTTTTTATTTTAATTTAATGTTGAATGCATTGAATGAGTTTAGGCCCACTTTAGGTGTATTGGTTTCATTATGTTTAATAAGTTTGTTTATGTTGTTAAGAGAACCCTTAATTTAGATACTTGGATGGAAAAAGTTCCATACTAGTCAAACTCTTCCTTAGCGTTGGTTCTTGTTATCTAATGAAAGTATGTTTATTGTTAAGTTTTAAATTTTAATATTTAGAATTGATGTAATATTTTTGTGTTATATAGATTCCATAATAGTAATAGTATACAACTACCCAATTTAAATGTGATTACTTAATAGTTAATACTAATTAGAATAGGTTAATTATTCCCCTTCTAAAGGATTGGAATAAGGATACGTCCGGAAATATCTTCAAAAGAAAGAAGGAGTTGCTTGCTCGATTGAATGGTATTCATAATAGCTCAAGTTATGGTTATAATTCTTTTCTGGATTCACTTGAAAAAGAGCTTCAAGAGCAATTGGCCATAACTTTATACTAGGAAGAATGTCTACGGTTTCAAAAATCAAGAGGCAAGTGGATTTCCAATGGTGACGTAATACTAAATATTATCACTCAAAAAACATTATTAGAAGAAGAAGGAACACAATTCTTTCCTTGCGCAATGAGGTAGGGGATTAGATTGAAGAAGTCGAGACTCTCAAAGCCATGGTGCGAAATTTCTACATTAACTTATATAAAGAGGAGCAACCTATTCGGGATCTAGTGATTTCTTGGGCCACTTATCCTAAGAATCTTGAGGAGAAACATAATAGATTGAGTGCTCCTGTCAGTTTTGTTGAGTGCAAGCGCACCCTTTTTTAGATGGGTCCACATAAGGCGCCTGGAGAAGATGGTTATCCAGTTTTGTTTTTCCAGCAATGTTGGGATACGGTAGCAGATTTGGTCTAACCCTACTCTTATATCTTTTATGAATAATACTCTGATTGTGATGATCCCCAAAGTTGATAAGTCGGAGTTTGTCTCCCAATTCCGTCCAATTGCTTTTTGTGTAATGTGACTTACAAAATTATTACTAAGTTCATGTTGATATAATTAAGCCTTTGTTGGACGGTATCATTTCCCCTTATCAATACAACTTTATTCCAGGACGTACCATCCACCACAACATCATTGTGGCTTAGGAGATGGCACACTCCATGGCTAAGAGTAAAGGTAAATGTTCATGTATGTCAAAATTGATCTTGTAAAAGCTTATGATCATCTTAATTGGAACTTTATTGAGAATTGTATGACAGAGTGTAAGTTTCCTTATAAACTTATTAATATAATTCACCATTGCATCACCTCTCCCTCATTTAAAATTTTATGGAATGGGGAAAAAACTGATGATTTCTCTCCATCGAGAGGCATTCGTCAAGGAGGCCCGTTGTCCCCTTACCTCTTTGTGATTTGTATGGAAATACTCTCTCATATTATTGCTGATCAGGTAAAGGCTAACTACTGGAAGCTTATACGTGCAGGTAAGTTTGGCCCACAAATTTCTTACCTTCATTTTGCTAATGATCTTCTTCTTTTTGCAGAGGCTTCAATTGAACAAGCTCATTGTGTGATGCATTGCCTTGACCAGTTTTGCGAGACATCGACCAAAAGTTTAACATTCAGAAGACTCAAATATTTTTCTCCAAAAATGTGGACTAACAGCTTAGAGATGACATCTTGCAGCATACGAATTTCACACAAGTTGATAGTCTTGGAAAGTACCTGGGGGAAATATTGCTACTGGTAGAACAACAAAAGGGAAATTTAACCATACAATTACTAAGATTCAAAATAGGTTGAACGGGTGAAAGCATCAATGCTTGAGTTTCGCTGGTAGACTTACTCTAACAAAATTTGTGTTGAGCTCTATACCTTATTATCATATGCAATATGCTAAGATCCCTAAGACTCTTTGCGATGAGATCGAGAAAATTCAGAGAGGTTTCTTGTGGAGAGATAGAGACCAAAGACGTAAACCTCGTCTGATTGGTTGGGATGTTTGTTGCTTGCCCAAGAAGGATGGAAGGCTTGGGATAAGGAGCCCACATCAAATGAATGAGGTATTCCTCATGATAATACTTTGGAACATGATAAATAGACCTAAAGACCTATGGTGTAAGGTCCTTTATAGTAAGTATGGAAGAGGCAATGATCTTCGGAGTGTTATTAGTTCTCTGCCTTATGACTCGCCTTTATGGAAAACCCTTGCTGGAATTTGGGAGCAGTTCCAGCACCACATTGTGTGGCATCTTGGATATGGGAATGATATAAATTTCTGGTTGGACAAATGGTCTCCTTGAGGTTCATCTCTTTTATCGAATGCTAATAATCAGTTAATTGACACAACTCTCAGTGTGAAAGGTGTTTCGACGGTTGATGGGTCGTGGAATATTGACTTTCTAAATTCCCATCTTCCTCTACACAAGGCTAATCAGGTTTTCGCCCTTCCAACACCCATGGACGTTGATGGTCCTGACACTATTGGATGGAAAGGCACTAACATTTGCCATTTCACAATCTAGAGTGTGTACGATCTTCAATGAGGAAATTATCATCATATTGGTGGGATTGGAAAGGTCCTCTTACAATCCATACCTTCATGTGGATAGTGGAGCATGAACACCTCTTAACAAACAAGCGGCGAAGTAGATGGGGAATTGGAGTTTCGCCCATTTGCCCTATTTGTGATAATGGAGACGAAACAGTCATCCATTGTTTTGCGTGGCTATGTTTACGCAACCTAGGTTTGGATCAGGTTAGTGGCATCAAATCATATTACTAATTTCTTTTCCTTGAATTGCAGGGTCTGGATCTTCAATAACCTCACCCATGAGAAGCACGGAGCACACGAGGAGGAATGGCGATCTATCTTTTTAGTGACATGTTGGAATCTTTGGAAGTGGAGGAACAAGTATAGTAGCTTTTGCTTCTCCGACTTTCTTGTTCCCTTCATAGTTTGCACATAATGAAGCAAACATTGCTTTAGCAGTAGATTTGTCACTCATCTTCAGATACTCAGTGCGAGGTAAAGCAGCAACAAGAATTCCTCTCATCTTGTGATGTTTCTTATACAACTTCTTTTGAGCAAAGTGTGTTTCTTTCTATCAATAACAGCTCCTTCTTCATCAAGGGCCAAATCACCAACACCATCCTCAAGAACATCCTAGAGTTCATCATCTAAACCCATAATGTGACTATACATTTTGGTTTTCCACCAAGAGAAATCTTCAGGATCTCCACTAAACTTTGAAGCTTTGCTGGAGTCAGACTTCTTTACATCAGAAGTACCATAATCATAATGAACAACATTGTTTCCAGGAGTAGAACCTTCAGCACTTTTCATGTTTTTCTCAGATCTTTTATGTTATCAGATCTTTTATGTTACACTGTTAAGTGCAACGATAACACAACCAAGGCTCTGATACCAATTGAAGGTGAGAAAAACACGGGGTTGAATTGTGTTAGCTTTTTCTTCTCCTAAAACTGAAATCACTGGTCAGAACCTGATATAGTTCAGCTTCTGATGTAATGTTCAGAGTCTATATGCAGCGGATAAGTACAGAGAGAGAGAGAGAGACACACACAGAGAGAGAGAGAGACAGAGAAGACACAAAGCAATTTATAGTGGTTCCTTCCACAATCCGAAAGTAGTCCATTCCCCGTTGCACTTCCAAGGAGAGTTCACTAAAATCAATATCTGATTACAATTGTTCAAGCACAAAAGCAAGAGACTTCAAACTACTCAAGAAAAAAAGCAAGAGGTTTCCTATGCTCAAGTAGAGGTTTGGCTATTGTAAAATTGTTATAAGAGTCTTGCCAATCTTCAGGTCTTCACTCCTTTATATAGAGGTGTGAGAGATACGTTGGAAATTGGCAGCACATCAAAAGAGTCATTGGGAAGCTTTATCAAATCATCAATGATCTGTTGCTTGATTTGGTTATTGTCCTATGAAGGAACAATTTCAAATCCATTCCATGTATAGAGCATAACCAGCGTAGGTGCAATTGTATTCTTGTACTATAGTAGACATGGAGAGTGGAGTAGTGGTTGTACAATTGTACTATTGTCCTTTTCCAGCGCTCTTCAGTGAATAAACATCCAATGCCTTCAAATTCCTCTGAATTAGCCGTTGCTCCAGGTTTCCATTCCTTCAGCAATCATATGCATAAGAATAACAACTTTTAACTACTCTAAAGCTTCCATTCTTCAGCTTCTGATGATCTTCAACTTTTGATGACATCAGCTTCTGGTAGACAGCTTCTGATGATTTTAGCTTGTGATGATCTTCAGACGCTCTTTTCTTCAAATGATTTCTTGCAACACAAGCTTCTTTTGTAAATTCCATTGCTCTCATTTGTTCTTCCAGAACCTATGCTTGATATAAAGACACTCAAATTTTTGTCTATGGTCCTGCACACTTGAACAAATATTAGCATATCCAATTGACATTTTTAATACCTTGTTATCATCAAAACTTAAAGGGTAATGTTAAATACATTTTGTTCTAACAATCCGGATCAAGGACAAAAGCACATCTTCCAACACCTTCCCATAAATTTCATCACTTTTGTCATTATATTGTTTTACGTTGTTGGATTATGTTTCATACCTTTCCTTTTCCCAATGTCATTCACCATAAAAACTCTCCAAAAATCAAACTTAAACGCAATCTAGGGTTGTTTGGATTATTCAATTCGAAAATGTTATGAGAGTTTCGGATTATATAATCTTAAACCTCCCAGACTGTGTGTACGGTGGCGTTTCACCCAAGGTTTGGACAGTTTGTGGTGTGTTTAATACATTTTTGGTCGGTTTATGCATTGTAAACATTTCTTTTGATTGTAGTTACAAAAGAGGATAAATTTATGACTATAAATAGCCTTGCATGCTTCAACAATTTCATCCATTCTTCATTTCTCATCATTTCTTACTTGTTCCTTCTATTGTTTTAGTTAGGAGTGTTTATCATATCATGGTTACTGCTGACAACTCATACAATCCCTGAATTTAGGAGGAGATTGTACGGCAGTCATGAAAAACATTTGATATCAAATATGACATGCTTTTTGGAATTATAGAAGCCAGAAATATCTAACAATTTTTTTGGGATTATATAATCCGAACAGAGTAATTGAACTCCGAAAGACAAACTAAACAAAACATTAGTTTTTGTCAAACCTAAAAGCAGCAATATGGCTTTCCTTGAGCCTACCGGTCAAAGTTTTACAATTTTGGACCCTAAATTTTGAGAAAATCTGCTTTTTCTTCATTAGGCTTGGTTTAGACCCCAACCGCACAATGATTTTCAATCATGAAAAGGTAATGTTCGTTTCATTTCATCATTTAATGGGATCATAGATTCGACCAAAAAAAAGGATCATAAGTAAACAAAGTTAGTCCAGTAAATAAAATAAAGTTCATTGCCTAAATTATCCCTAAAAAAAAGGTAATGTTCGTTTCATTTCAAGTTGGTTTTCTTTTATAATAACTATAGTGGTCCATAAATTATCCCTAAAAAAAAACTATAGTGGTCAGCGGCGAAGTTAGCCAAAAATTTACGCAGGGACCAACTATAAATAAAAAATAAAATATTTTAAAACCAACATATTAAATTTAAGGATAAAATATTTTTTTAGTCTTATAAATTATAATTTTTTAAGTTTAGCCCTTTAACAAAATTTATTCAATTTTTGCCTCGATTTTTTAAAATTTTACAAAAAAAAAAAGTGTTTTTAGTCTTGGATTTAATCTCTATAACAAAAATTAATGACTAAAATTAAACAAAATCTTAGAAAATTAACTTAAAAATCACAAGTATTGTAGAGACTAAAAACAAAATAATCTGAAAATTAGCCGATACATAAAAACTAACTTAGAGTAGCAACAAATAATAAATGACACTAACTATTTAAAAAAATCGGACAAAATGCGTTTCAAGAAGTCAATTTTATCCATAATTGACTATTTACAAAATAGAATGATAATGCCTTCTTCAATGTAAACAATTAGTAGATTATTTGCAAGAAACTCATTGTTCATTTATTATGTTTATGACTATTGTTGAGATAATTTTAATGAGTAGTGATATTTGTACAACTTTTGTGACAACATTATTTTTGTCTCTATTCTTATTGGTCAAAAACATTAATCTCTCAAAATAGATGTTCAAAAGAAGAGATAGAATAAGATCATAATGTGAGTATTAGAGAGAAGACTGTTCAAAAATTGTTACAAAATGAATGTTCAAATATCATTTATCAATTTTAATTGTTAAAAAAGTTTTCTCTATAGTTGTTATTGCGACCGGAAATACCAAACCATTACAGATAAATCTATCAATCATGTAGTAATTTTTTCCTTTTTTATTTATGCTAATTTTCGACAACTAAACTTTATTGCGGTAACTTAATATTTATTATTTAGGGTACCTGGATATAAATACATATCAACTAATTTAAGAATATTATATTTATTTATGAAGGGCTACACCCTTGATAGTGATCTATACATCTTAACTCAATTGGTAATAATATTTAAATTAATAGGTCAGATTTGTGATCGAGATTCAAATACCGACTCTTCCACTCATATGTGTGGGTTCATAAGTGAATATTATCATTTTGTTTATTAAAAAAAAGGGAAATGCTAAACATTGCTCTTAGGGCATTGGTTAAGAGAACAATAATAGAAATATTGTGTTGGGAAGTGGTAAAAAGTGATGGATTTAACTTTTTAAAAGTTTGAAAATTGTAGTTTCCAATATAAAACTATTATTTTTACTTTCCTTAACCATTGCTCTGAGTGTACTGGTTAGCAAGACCCTAAAAAAAATATTATACCAAAGTGAGGCTCTACGTACGGTTCTTTTCTATTGTCATTTACAAATAGATCTAAGACAAGTTTTATTTTTGGACTTAATTTGTTCTTTGTTTTTCCAATTTATTTTTATTTTTTTCTTTTCATTAGTTGATTGATATATATTTAATAATCCTTGATCATGTCTAAAAAAACTAGGTTTTTATAATTTTATGTAGGTATACATGTTTTCCCTACTTTGTCAGTTTTAGTGATAATTCTTTGGAGGTGGCTCCTTTTATATCTTCCCATTTCCATTTTTTGTTTCGTAGAATTATTGTTTAATCAGGTTAGTGTATGTTACTTGATTTCACAACTTTATTAAAATGAGCTAATCTTTATGAGTTGTTTAAGTGAGAAAGATTTGTAGTAGAGGATGATCTTGCATCATAAAATAGGCAATTTCCGATTTCATATTTGGATGATTTGAATGAATCTTAAAACTACTAATTTTCATATTTGGACGATTTCGTGTACTATCAATTATCCTTCTTTCGTCTTATTTTTGGTTGGGTATTTAGATTTTCTGTGTATTCAGAATTTGTGCTGGCCTTCTTTGAACTGCATATGTGTTTGATTTCGCTGCATTTCTTTCCTCATAGTAATTGGTTTCATTTTTTTATTTATGCCGACTATTCAACTCTCTTGGCATTGTCGTGAAGTTTTTACGTAAGTTCTGGAAAAGAAACATATTAGTACCTCTTTAAAGAGTTATCCACGGAGTAGTTGATGTTCTTGAAGGGTCTACATTGTGAAGAAAGCAAAGACTAAAACAAATGGCAAAGAAGCTTAAATGTGTTAGTTAAACGAAGCCTGTTGTATTAAAGTTTGAAAGAGTGAGAATTAAAGAGAGTGTTTAAAAGAGAGTGTTGTTACCATTACTCTATAATATATATTTGACGATGAATGCTTCTAAAATATAACTTTTTTCTGCATTTTTCAAAATAGATACTTTATGTTCATAGTTTGTTTGCTTAAAATGGAGTATGTTTATAGGATAGGATTTGGCTATCTATTGGTATAAAACTACAATTGATTTTTCTGTCTACATTAATTGTTTGTATTAAAAGTACATTTGTGCTTGCTATTTCCTAGCTAACTTTGATGCGGACAAAAAAGAGTCTAAATGAAAGTTGATTGTGCTATTTTAGTGATATGTTTACAACATATGTGTGAAAGTTGAGGTATAGTATACTCATTTATGTGATATTTAAATAAATTCTAGATAGGGAGCATTAAGTAATTTACTTTTAATTGCATTCAAAAACAATTTTCCCCGTGCGGGTATACACACTAGTTTATAAGCAAAATATGACTTTTTAGATACATTGAATAATTAATGTATCCGGTTACATTTATAGGTTAAATACATTAATTATTTGATGTACTTAAAAAGTTGTTTTTTACTTATAAATGTGATCGGAGGGAGTAACTTTTTCCAGACATTAAATGCAGATATTTATCTCAGCTTTCTTACTCGGAATTCAAGCATCGAGTCGCCGGGGAATCAAGTTCTGTCTATTAGACCAAAGCTTCATTGGTTCATGTCATTAAATTTAGGGCATTGTTAAGGACGGTCTTCAAGAGATTTTTTAAGGATTATTAAAAAAAGTTAAACACTTCAATTTTTAATACATCAAATACATACATTTTCATAAAAATTGCAAATTTAAGATCTTTAAAGTTTAAATAGTATTTTAGAGACACTCGTTAACATTTCCTTTAAATTTAATCTTAAAAGATACATTCTTCGGTCATTATTATAAGCAAAATTTTGCATTTTAGATTCATTTAATTAATGATGTATATGGTCTTTATCACATACATCATTTAATGAATGAATCTAAAATACAAAATTTTGCTTATAATAGTGACCGGAGGGTGTAAAATTGATAACATTAATCTTTATGAAATGACTAGTATTGTTTTTTTGTGCAAACTTATTATACTGAAAAAAAATTATGTTCACCCACCACAGTTCAAAGCATGACCTGCAAGTAACAGATTACACTATATAATCAGGGATTTGTCGATTTGTCTGCCTCTAAAATACAGACGACATAGAATAATACATACTGTAGTACATTGACAAATATATACACAACAAATGGTGAAGTTAACAACATTTTAATCATTGATTTTCCGATCAACAGTTATAACTTTAAATTTTATCCTATTTGCTTTCTTATTCCCTCACTTTATAAAAATTAAATGAAATTCCTATCATCTGTATCATACAAAACGTATTTAATGTGTTTAGTGCACAACTCTCACCATCTCACTTATGTATTTGTGCATAACTATATACAACTTTGCAGGGTTCTGTTGACTTGACAGTGTGTTTCCTATACAATTAGCATCACTCCATGTCCCCCCGATTCGTATAAGGTTTATCTCAAATTCAGGTAACAGTACAGAGCGTGCGTTTTAATTGCATAAATGTTATTTGAACAATTTGGATACAGATATGTTAATCAAACTTATATTTATTGAATTTTATCTCTTATTTTTTATCTTCTAGAACTTACAAAATTCAAATACAGGAAAAAATTCAGAATGTTGTATTTGAGATCAAAATTTTGATTACCAATAGTTAGTTCCATGTTTCTATTATAATATGGTACACCTTCACCTGTTCACCAGGAGAGTTTTTTTACATCAAATTTGAGGCGCCTCATTGTTGGTCGGGAGTTTGGAAAACCATCCATGTTAGGCAAGAACAACCACATAAGCGAGAGAGAAACCTTATTTTTATCCAATACCTTAAGACAAAGAGTTTACGAGTCATCTCATTTATATAGTATTCAACTTTCATTTTTTTAAATTATCTGAGATTTCAAACTCACACTTATACAAAACAGTCACTACCCAACTGCATAATCCTGAACTATAAAAACGTACAATATTACCAATTTTCAAACGTGAATTTCGTTAACTACTTTGACTAATTCATTACCTATAAAAAAATTGCAAGGTATTAACCATTTATTTTACTTAAATATATGAACGTCAGCCAAAAAAATCAAATATGTAAAATAATTAATCAATGACTTGCATTTTAGTGATTAATGAAATAGTCAAGGCGATTAATGAAATTCATGTTAAAAAAGTGGTTAACAATTTATATTTTTATGGGTTAATTAAGTTTTTAGTCCCTGTAAATATTTACAGTTTTGTTTTTAGTCCCTATTAAATAAAATCACACTTTTTAATCCCGGTGCCATTTTCCTTAAGCATTTTAGGGACCAAAAGTGTTGATGGAAATTTTTTACAGTGACTAAAAAGGCTGATGAAAATTTTTTATTGGACTAAAAATGTTGATGAAAAATTTTATAGGGACTAAAAAAGTGTGATTTTATTTTGTAGAGATTAAAAACAAAATTTTGAATATTTATAGACCCTATTTTTATTATTCCTCAAAAAAAAAAATTGTTAACGAAGTCGTAAAATTGATTAATGACACAATTTAAATTTGGTGTAATAGAAATTGATTAAACCCTTGGCTCAACTAAGTGAGTTATCCATCCCCTCTCCCAATAGCATTTTTGTTTTTATTATATAAAAAATGTCTAAATTTTGGTTCAGCAAGTTTGAAGAAAATAAGCATTACTCTGTCTAAACTATTTACAATTCAATGTTAGAAAATCAACAAGTTCTGCATTTCATCCTTGACGCGAAATGGTTCCCATGGTTATTCATTACTAATTTTAAAATGTGCGACCATGCTATACAAACAGAAAATTGCTTTATACGCATGTTATAAAGCAGGAAAATACTAGTAAAAAACGCAAATGCCCCCGTGACAGTTAACTATTGATGTAAAGAACCGGCGGCATTTACCTGCTGATGAAAAAAAAAAACCTCCATCGGCACTTAAGTACCGAAACAGAATCATAAGAAAAAACAGAGCACTTTCGGTACATGGAATGATGGAAAAACAAGTGGAGAAAAGGCCTAATAAAACTGAATTCAAAGGGGAAAAATTACATAGAAATGCTTCTTACACACCACTTTCTGCTTTACACTTTTTTGTTACACACACTTTTGGTATTAAGAAGCATATTTATCTTTTTTTATTACACATGAAAAAGTAGTGTGAATAATGTGTGATTGAAAAAGTGTACACATAACATAACCATGTTGAAAAATAAATGCCAATCAAGCCAGTTCAGCTTGAAGCCATTATTCATACTTTACCACAACCAACCTAAACAAAAACAAACACTATTGTAACCCTACAAAATAGCACCATAACCATGATGCATACAACTCCAAAACAAGTTCAATCAGAGCCTCACAACCCTCTTAACATATTAGTATTTGTAGTCCTTAACATGAAGAGACTCTGAAGCACCATCACCAAGGTTAGCATTACCTTGATAAGTTCCAAGAGTTGCTTCTGAATTTGCTTTACACCTAACAAGTAATGCAGCTTGAGCTTTAGGAATGTTTTCATCTTTTCCACCCCATGCCTTAAGAGTACTTTGCTGAAGTGCCCTTCCATAAGAGAATGTAAGAGTCCAAGGCTTCTTTCCCTTAAGTTTGTTCATTGCATTAAGGTTAATAGTTGCTTCCTCTTCACTTTGTCCACCAGACAAGAAAACTATAGCAGGAACCGCAGCAGGAATGGTTCGCAACAATGCTCGGACGGTGTGTTGGGCTATAACCTCAGGAGCAACTTTTGGAGAATCTGATCCTGGTGTAACCATATTAGGCTTCAAAAGAGTACCTTCAAGAAGAACATGATGGTCACTTAGAGCCTTGTAACATGCTGCAAGAACGCGTTCGGTTACATCAGCACATTTTGCAATGTCGTGGGATCCATCCACTAGAATCTCAGGCTCTACAATTGGAACCAAACCATTCTCTTGACATATGACGGCGTAACGAGCTAAACCGTAGGCGTTTTCATGGATTGACAAGGGAGATGGTTCATTTGGACCGATCTTTAGCACGGCACGCCATTTAGCGAACCTTGCACCGGCTTCATAGTACTTCTTGCACCTCTGACCAAGGTCATCCAAACCTTGAGTTGTGGTTTCTCCGTTTGTGCCGGCAAGTTCAACGGTTCCCTTGTCAACCTTGATACCAGGAAGAACTCCAGCTTTCTTCAACACATCCACAAAGGGTACTCCTATACACAGTTGAGAAATAAGTTAGAGGTCATAAATAACATCAATTGTAAAAGTGAGTATTTTTGTATTTAAAATTGAGATGCAAATGCATCAGGGGAAAGAAAAACATTCCAATTAAGTTGACACCTCGGACCTCATCAATCATCTACAGCACGAAGAATGTTCATCTACCGAACGAAAGAATTTATTAAAAATTAGAAAGAAAAGACATGGAGGGACTAAGGTCATGTTTGTATAAACAGTTTAATTAAGCGCTTATCATATAAGTTCTTAAGTAAACATCTATTTCTATAACAAAAAATGAAATAAAGTAAAATTGTTTTCATATAAGCTTTAAACTGTTTTGATATGCTATCCTGGAGAAATATGGAAATAAACTTAAAAACAGTTTAAGGATGTTGATTCTTTAAGCTCTCCCAAATAGTCTCGTAAGTGTTTATTTGAGTAGATTAATTTAAATAAGTAAATCCAAAAAGGTTTTCAAGCCAATACCTATGAAAGATAAAAAATCATTGAAATCTAAAAGCAGGAAGGTAGTCCTGCCTAATGCAAAATAAACATTGAACTGAAGTGCTAGCACTTGCTTGATTGCAATGTATCTTTGAAATGTTATGAACAATAATAATCTATAGTACCTGCAGCGGTTTTTTGGTATAGTGTTTCTTCGAACAAGATAACACCACTTAGGCAGTCTAAACAACCAGGGGCAGTGAACAAGAGTTCGCGAAGAGTACGTCTGTTTGCTTCAACATTCTCCACATTGATGCTGGCAAATCGCTTGCCGATTGTGCCAGTAGATTCATCAGCAGCAAGGATACCCTTTCCAGGAGAGCCAATGTAAGCAGCATTGGCAATGAGTTCATCTGCAATTCATGTTAAGTTCTTTAGAAACTTAAACAAATAGAATAGATAAATTTTGAATATTTCAATATCAGCACACCACAAGAAGTAAGGACAAAATTAACATCACCTAGCACTCATTTTGATTCACAAAGAAGAGAAAATTGACTTTAACTTTTTTCCACAATTGAGTTAAGCTTTTCAGTACTAGTTACTCTCCGTTTGTTGCACGGATTATCAGTACGAGTTACTTTGCAGATAGGATATCTAAGTCATGTACTATATTGCTTTTTGTCGTGTTTTTTTAGACATCGTAATTAAGATATTTGACTCTTTGGCGAGACCTTAAGTATCGCCACAGTTTGCAATCTACTATCAGATTAAATTTTCATGTGGCTTAGTCACACTTAAACCTTTTAGACTTATGGAAATCAAACCTTATTTCTTCCGCCACAAAATTATTGTATGTTTGAATTGACGGTGATTATGGCAGAATCACTATTTACCACGGTAATATTGGCAAAAATTACAATTTAGAATTTCAGCAAAACCACATTCGACCGTAATTTTGTCAAACAAAATGTCAATTCAAACATGCACTAACTGCTAGTTGCTAACAAAACCACATTCTATCAGCTAGTGGTGTAACCAATCCCAAGCAAGACCGGAATCTTGCTTAAAATGAATTATGTTATTTGAACATCAAAATATACACATGTATGTGACACTTGTTTATCTCTATCTTACTTTTACTTTTTATATTTTACAACTTACACACATTTCAAAAATACACATAAAAATCAGAAGACACCCCATTTGACATCAAAATTTCGATGTCAAAATATCATTTCTCTCCTTTAAATTAGAGTTTGTCCTTTTTCCTCTTTTATAGTACTTTTAGAAGAATGATCTTGTTCATTTACCGCAATATAAGAGTTTGCAGGCTAAACCTAACCACAATAGTACATATTTTACTTGAGAACCAAAATATTCAACTAGTTCTGCAATCAAAACACACAATTACGAAGAGAATTGTTAAACAAAGATCTAGATCACATCCACACACTCTTCTCTATTCATCTAGGATCATGAGAGTATAAAACAGCATGCAACGTATGAGAAAAATAAAAATATTATTTTAGAAACCGATACCTAAATGAAGCTATGGTGTAACATGAATGATCAACAAACAAAGGTAAACTAATCTTATAAAATGAAAAGAAATGAATATTAACCTTCATATTTGCTCTTGAAAGAAGACATGTTAGTGGCTTTTGAGATGAGAGAAGAAAAAGAATAGTTTGTTTTGTTATGTGTGATGTTTGGAAAGTAGAGAAGACAAGTAAGAAGAGGTGTTTGAGTTTTGAAGATTTATAAAGGTGTTGTTTGAATATTTAATATTAAAGAAATGAGAAAGTAAAAAACAATGGGCAAATATAGATTCTAGATGTGTTTGAATGTTGAAGTTGAATTTAAGACCGCAAAATAAGTTCAACCTTTGCATCTGTCTCAAATTAACACCCCACACGAGGTTCCTCTTTCCACTTACCAACTTCTTTCTTCTTTTTCCTTTCATTATCATGCCACTTTCATTTTGCAATTTTTTTATTCTCATGATATTGGAATAAACTTTGGATTCGCATTATTTTCTAAAAAGAAATCATTGATTAATAATGGTGACTAAGCTACACCTATTAATGATGGTGAAAGAGAGAGGAGAGTGAGAGAAGGATGGGGTGATTTTTATTTTATTTTTTACTTTAAAAAAGTTAGGGACGTCAAAATAATTTATTAAATTGCAAATATGAAGTTCCTCTCAAGGTGAGTGATATGTGTAGTTTACTCACCCTGGAATAATAGGGATAACAATTTCCAATCATCCTCATACCTAAGATCTCAATGTGGAATGCCCTCTTCGGGTCTCGAATTTGGGTTTTTTCCTCCATAGAGTCAGGGATGGAGAGAAAAATCACCTCAAATTCACTATGTTGATGAAGATGGAGATCATATACTTCGTCTCGTCGGATCTTTATTTCCAATAAAATTTAAAATAAAATAAAAATTTACCTTTTAAATATAGGGTTAATCGGTTTTATAATGATTTGGTGGCATATGGGTTCTTAAAGGGATATAAGATGAAAAACTATCATTGTATAATAATAAGATCAAATGTACAGCGTTTAGACACGTAAAATGAGATACTTCTTTTATTAATTAAAAAAATGTGTACCTAAGCACCATTGGTATATTCTTGCGACAATATTTCCCATTTGGGGCCACCCATAGGACATACTTGGCGGCTGGTAGTAGTATCTTGAGGAGCAGGTTGCCAATATGGAAGGGGCGCTTTCCCTTTCCAAGGAGGAATGGTTTACTCTCATTGATTCAATACTTTGTACCTTGCCGTTGTATTAGTTTTTTTTTTCTTTTTACCAATGGTCATGCTAACTAGTGTTTTTAGAGTACTAGTTAAATAAATCAAACAAAATTGTATTGAAAATCGTATATTTAACACTTTTAAAAGTTTGACTACTTAAGTTTTAAGATGTTTTTACTATTCTGTATTATTAACTATTGTCTTAGGGACACTTGTTAACATTTTCTTTTTACAAATGTTAATGAGTATGAGTGTGATAATGATTACTCATCTAATATAAAAGCAATGTTCCCTTAGCCCTATAAGACGACTTGTTTTTCTTAATGACAAATGTCAATGTGTTAATTTCTATGTTAGTATTTTCTTTTTTGTCAGAGTTTCAACCCTAATGTTTTAATATTTTAATTCTTTTAATCCCTTAACTCAATCGAGTGAATATTGATGGATCCTTCACGGAGAATGGGATAGGTGGTTGTGGTAATATCATCCGGACGATTGGTGAAGAGTGGTTTGGTGGCTTTACTAAAACTATTGGGTCGTGTAGCACGTATATGGATGAGCTTTAGAGAGTTTATGAATGGTTGAAGTATGCTAGAAGATTGGGGTTCCAAGTTGCCAAGGTAAATGTGGATTCTTTAATGGTCGGTAACATTCTTAAGGTTTGGTAACAAATAAGTGTATCATTTAAGGATTTTATTAAAAGAAATTTTGTCTTGTAAATAAAAGTTGTTTATTTTGTCAATACAATAATTATATAACTTTTTCAACACTTTAATGGATGCCTTAAGGGTATTTGTTAGCATCCCCTTTATGTAACAGAAATAAGGATGGAAATACTACGGATAGAGCTTTGTTGTAAATATTCTTCTTTTGGAGTTGGATTGAGAGGTTGCACGACACTCTTATCAAGAAGCTAATTAATGTTTAGATGCTTTAACCAATTTTGGTTGTTCCTTGGATGTTTATATTTGTTACTATAAGTATTGTCTGACTCAATTTAGTCATTTATTAGCGGGTAATATTATGGAGATATACATTCCTTAATTGATCTCATTGTAGTTGTCTTGTTTCCGGGTTTTTGGATCTCTTAGGCTTTGTTTGCGAGTTCTGAGGGGAGGAGAAGGGAAGGGAAGGAAGGGAAGGGAGAAAGGAGGGAAAGTCTTCCTCTTGTTTGGGAGTTAAAGAAACCAACAAGGAAATGAGATGGAGGACTTATGTGATAATTTTACCTTTTTTTTTTTCTCTGTAAATCAATACATTGTGTTATACATTGTAATTTATTCTGTAAATTATAATTAGAATTTTGAATTATTATGAGGACAAAATTGTCAATTTGTATGATTAATCCCTCAATTTGGAGGAACTTTAAAATTGGACAAATAAAGCCCTTCAAAACCCCCCAAAACTTTTCCCTTTATTTTTAAAATTCTCAAACAAGGGTTTACCTCTCCATAAGTCTTTCATTCCCCTCCCCTCCTCTCCAAAACCCAACTTGCAAACAAAGCCTCAGCAGTAAAAAAGAAACCCTCAATGATTGATTAATATACTACCAAAATACTTCATTGATATAAAATAATTTTAAAAAAATATTATAAATGCCAAAACCTTCTGTAACAAAAAAATGCCAAAACCTTCTTAATAAAAAATGTGAAAAGTCAACTATCCACTACTGATTTTTTTATTCATACTGTATTTATATTTGACTAATTTTTTTATTATCTGTAATTTTGTATTAATATTTAACTTGTTAACCAACCACTGATATGATAACGGGATAAAACATGCCTCCACTGTATAGAGTCTGTACTGATGATCATATAAGCATGCGTAGTCTTTTCTTTTTAATACAGATAAGCAAACGTTAGCTTTATAAATGACAACCAAATGCATGCACATATGAATACCAACTTATTTTCTAGATGGATACTAACTAAAATTTGTTTATCTAGAAGTGTACAATTAAAGACCTCTGACCACCATTGTTTTTTTATTTTAAAATAATACTTACTATCAATAATTCAATATACTATTTTGTCAAAAGATAATAATTCAATATACTATGTGAAGACTTTGTGTTTTTATTATTATCATCATCATCGTCGTCAACAAATAAAACCTACATTTCCCTAAATAAAATAAAAATAAAACCTACGTTATAGACATTATGCCCGACAGAAGAAGGTAAAAATATAAAATTATGTAGTTTTAGTTTTCCTATTTTGGTCAAACCACAATTTTGACCCCTTGCCTTTAATTGTACAATTTTTATATCCATTTCAAAAATATTAACAAAACCATGATTTTGACCTTTTAATTTGATTACGTGAAGATATATTAAGTGACCTGATATGAAGACAAACGCCTGAGTGTTGAAAGTCTTTAAGAATGGATGTTAGTTGAGTTGTGAGCAAGCAAACATATCCAAAAGAAGATCAAATGAAATGATTTAAGAGACTAAAAAGGAACCTATTACTAACACATGACACATCGTCAAATTAAATGATCAAAATCATCGATGAGTCAAGCTTTTTAAAATAGGGGACTGCATTTCCAAATGAAGGAATAATAACAGCAATTTTCCAATATACAAACAACAAAACTACATCTAACCCAAATTTAAATATAAAATAATGCGAAATGATGATCATTATTCATCACCATTTGACGCCCAATTCCATGCGGTATGCAAACTTGTAAAATTTTATCATATTTTCATTTTATTTTAAAATGATGCCTTATATATTGACAGATTATTAGGATTCAATGTGGGCCAAATCATAAACAAATTAAGATTGCCTTTCAAGCACAAAATTAGCATACAAAGGAATTGCTGTAACGAATTTTTTTTTTTTATAGAGAAGGAATTTATACTGTATATAACGAAAACTACTCCTTTCAACACTTTTGGGTTGAACTTTTCTTTCTAGAAATACCCTCAACTTTTAATACAAATAACACATGTAACAAATAGATTAGAATCAATTTAAATATTGAAACAAATTTAACACACATGATATAAATATATGTATATATATGTCTGATTTTTTTTTCCTTTATCATTTAAAAAGTTAATAAACTATATAAGTATATTTCTACTTACTTTTTCATTATCCCAATTATACCCTTAAACAACTATATTATGTTGTGTTGGACACTTTCTCTCTCTAGGAAAATCCTCTAACTTCTCTCTAACAGTTCATCTTCGTCGTGTTTCTCCCCCACCAAATCCAACCTGCCTGGTTCCGATGTAGCTCCGACGGTTGGTGGTGCGAAGAGGTCCCTCCTCCGCGCCACCTCCTCACCCCTCCCTCCTTTCACTTTACTCCGCCGTCGTCGTGGTGCTTTACTTCGCCGTTTTGAGTTGTGTTTGGATGGGTTGATTCAGGTGCATGTTTTTCTGGTGTTGGTCGGTGCTTCCTGGTGGTGGCTGCTGGATTCATGGATTGTGGGGTTGCTAAAACTTTGGTTAACAGTGGTCCTCACCGTAGCCTTGGTTTTCTGGTTCCTTTAGAATCTACTGAGATCTGCAGATTTCTTGGCTTCTGATTCGCCGCCATCACGCCCGCGGACTTGGGGTCGTTTTGGTATTTAATTTTGTATCGTTGTTATTGTTGTTTATCGTGTTGTTTGTTGTTTCTTCGTGTTTTTGTTTTTAGTTGAAAGATTGGGAGGTATTAGACGTGGTCTTTTTTGCGGTGGTTCGATTTCTTAAACCCAAAAGGGTATGTTCTACTAACCTGTAAGGGCTATTGTTACTAACGTGTGTTGGACTCATCCCTCGATCTGGGTTCAAACACACGTCTGTTTGTTACTAACGTATTGGACTCATCCCTCGATTTGAGTTCTTACGCGTCTGTCTGATGCTCGAAAGAGCTTTTATGCTTGCTGCTTTGTTTAGGGAGCTGATGGCACTTGAATTTTATACCATGTTGGCAGTCGATCCTTTCGCCAGTTTGAAACCCTAATTGCTATTAGCGCAGATTTTACTCTTCATCTTGTTTGCAACTTGGTTTCGCGCCCGCACGCGTGTTCGCTGGGTTGCGCTTGTGATGAGTGAAGTTTTGTTTTGATAGATTAAGGTTGGTCCACCTTCTATGATTTATAATGTCGTATCCCCGAAAGGGTTGTACTTGGGTCATGTCTAATGTCCCCCCAATCTTTGTATCTCTTTCTTTTTATTTAATATAATTTTCTTTTACTTAAAAAAAAACTTTTTATATAATAAAGATTGTTGTTGGTGCCATTTAAAAAAAGAATTTAGATTTTTTTTATTTTATATATTGTTGGTTTCGTTGAAATACATAATCATGGTTAGTTTGGTTTGTTATAACTAACAAACATTTATATTTTTTGTTTTAATTAAAATCAAAATTTCATAAAAAAATACCGTTTATAATTTTCAAACGTTAATGCAATAAAAAGAGCGGAAAGACGGGCACTCACGTGCCCGTCTTTTCGCTAGTTATTATAATGATTTTCATGTCATCTATAATGAAACAATAACTGCTAAAATTATTTGTAGTACACAATATATATTATGTAATAAAGAGGAAAAATAAGTACGAGATCGACGGCAGAACTCAAACGCAGAGATCTTAAAGTCGGTTTTATGAAATGAGTAAGGAGAAGCTTGACAGTATGGAAGTGAAGATTGAGGCTCTTGTTGGTATAATCAATGTGTTGGATTTAAAAGGTAAAGAGACCGGTCCTTTTTCTAGAGTGGTTACGATTTAAAATAAGACCCTCATTGATCTGTAAGCGCTCTTGAAAAGCAAAGACTTGCAGATATTTCAGAGGTCTAGATCGAAAGGGCTTAAGAAAGATGATTGTTGCAAATTCGTTAAAAAATCACACCAATAAAATACTTGATGTGTGGAGCAAATTAATCAAGCAACCAATATCAACGTGGATAACAGTTATAAGCACAAGCAAAAGTAGAAAACAGCCAGAGAAAGAAAAGAGAGAACACATGAAATTTGTTTACCCAGTTCGGTCCAAAATTGACCTAATCTGGGGGAGAGAGCAGTCATCTGTTCCACTATAATGATGAGTAACTTTACAAAAGAGATATCAAAGGGTTACAAGAATAAGTCTTCAAACCTAATTCTACCCAAAGTCCCAATCTCTTCCTGTGACCAACAGACTCAATCCTAATAGTGTTTCCCAAGGTTAATCAATCGCAACCTTGGTGTTTGTTGCCAAGAGCAAATTCTATACAAACCATAGTTTTCTTGTTGACTTCTAAACCCTTGTTTTCAGACTCTTTACCGCAAGGTTTACTCTGATACAAGGTCTATATTTATAGTAAAAGTATCCCTCAAAAATTGGAACAAATCTGAGCCCAAAAATACGATTCTGTTTTATTTTCTGTGGCAAAATCGGGCCCCGATTTTACCCCTTCGGCCACCGATTTTTCACGTATGAAAAGGCTGAAAAAACACTGTAAAAATTGGCCACTGATTTTACCAATTCGGGCCCCGATTTTGGCAGTTCCAGAAACCAATTTTGAGTCACTTTCACAACAGAGATGTTAACACTGACTACCTTCATTCTTGTGTTAAGAGGAGGGGTAAAAGAACAATATGATGGTGTTTAGAGTCGGTAATAGTTGGTCGAAGCATTCTTATTTTACATAACATTTTTACGATGATGTTAAGGATAGACCCATTCTTGATGAGATCACTTTCATGACCACCAAGTGACGGAACTAGGAAAAAAAAGTTAAGTGTGCCCCTAAAATAAACTTTAATATATATGCCCTTGCCCCGAACCCGCGTGTGATTCCTCATGGTGAGGAGAGGGAATATCTTAATTCTAGTTTTTGAATCCACTTAAGAATTTGATTATGCCCATTGATTGTGTGTATATATATATATATATAGACACACACAAAATTTATGTTTTAATAAGTATTAAGCATAAAATTCAAAATAATTATCTACGTATTTCGAATGATTGAAAGTGTGATAGTAAATCGTACTAAGACGAAGAAGAGGGTGGATCGCAATACAATTTTATTTAAAAGTCAAAGATATTTTATTCATTTCTTTTATAAAAAAAAAATTTAATTCCTTTTCTTTGTGAAATGACCCGTGATCCACCCAAACCCTATAGGGGCTCCGCCACTGCGACCATATCTTTAGATGATAATTCTTCCTTGTCGACTATGTTTCTGCTTTCTGATATTGAAGCATTTGTTGCTAGTTGTTATGGCAACAAGTGTGGGCTAGATAGATTTAATTTCTCTTTCACAACTGCTTAGAAAGATGTTAAGAGTTGTTTTTGATCAATTTTTTTAGCAATGCTAGGTTGCCTTGTATCTTCTCATTCTTTGTTACTCGAATTTTTTTTTTTTGAACAAACCAAAATGAGATATATTAACAACCGTGATTCACCCCGCACAAGGTGTGCAAAGGGCAAACCAACCAAAGTATTTACAAGAACAAGGTAGTTACATCAAGTAACCACTGCCGAAAATAAAACGAATTACAATTGGAGCCCCATACACAAGG
>Ga0228711_1003718_pt1 | contig 23688 bp, 15 predicted proteins | sample MedpolnodulmetaG_2_FD_177996 | JGI IMG/M metagenome (GOLD analysis project Ga0228711, IMG submission 177996) | Root nodule microbial communities from Medicago polymorpha collected in Santa Monica, California, United States - brown nodules | ecosystem: Host-associated > Plants > Roots > Nodule...
TTTTTTTTATTAAAATTATTTTTTTTTTTTTTTAAATCAATCAAATCATTGGTTCTAATTTCAAAGTGTGTAAGAAGTTCTTTAAGTGACTCAATTAGCTCTTCTTTGGGAATTTTAGCATATACCTCATTTTCGTCTTCAGAATCTGAGTCAGGTTCTGCTTCTGAAGTCACTGTAGCCACTAACCCCAAAGCTACATTTGCTTCTTCTTCAGCTTCTTCCATTTCAGACCCAGATTCACTATCTAAATCTTCCCAAGTTGCCATTAAGCTTTTCTTGATCTACTTCCTGAATTTCCTTGTGTTGAAGCTTGCTTTCTTGGACTTGTCCTTTGATTTCTCCTTCTGAAGATCAGGGCATTCAGCAATAAAGTGTCCAGTCTTCTTGCAATTGAAGCATCCCTTCTGATCTTCCTTCTTTGAGCTTTTGTAACCACCCTTCTTACTCAGAAACTTCATGTTCTTTCTTGCTAGATACTCAAGCTTGTTAGAGAGCATAGCCATCTTTTCAGTAGGATCTTCATTAGAATCTCCATCAGGTGATTCATCTTCAGATTCAACAACTTTCAAAGCCTTTGATGACTTCCCTCTAGATGGAAGAACAATAGATTTAACCTTCTTAGCAGGTTTATGCTCATTCAGACCTATCTCATGAACTTTGAGAGAACTGACAAGATCTTCAACACTTAAAGTGTTTAGATCCTTAGCTTCCTCAATAGCAGTCACCTTAGGTCTCCATCTTGCAGGTAAGCTTCTTAGTATCTTGCTCACATGATCAGAAGCTACATAGCTTTTCTTCAGTATTTGAAGTCCAGAAACCAGAGTCTGAAATCTTGAGTACATCTGCTCAATACTTTCATCCTCTTTCATCTTGAACAACTCATACTGATGAACAAGCATAAGAGCTTTTGCTTCTCTGACTTTCTTGCTCCCTTCATAGTTTACACAGAGAGAAGCAAACATAGCTTTTGCAGTAGACTTGTCAATCATCTTCATGTACTCTGCTTTAGGTATAGCAGTGACAAGTGATCCTCTGATCTTGTGATGCTTCTTGTAGAGTTTCTTTTGTTCAGGGGTGTGTTTCTTTCTATCAATAGCAGCTCCTTCTTCATCAAGGACTAAGTCACCAACACCATCTTCTAGTATGTCCCATAATTCTTCATCTAGATCCATGACATAACTGTAGAAGTTGGTTTTCCACCAGGAAAATTCTTCAGGATCTCCATTAAATCTTGGCACTTTTCCAGATTCAGCTTTCTTTTCATTATAACCATAATCATATGGTATAGATGCACCACCAGATTGAGAAGTACCAGAACGAGAAGTGGATTCTTCACCAGACTTTTTCTCAGATCTTTTTCTGTTACACTGTTAAGTGTGAAGACAACAGACCAAGGCTCTAGATACCAATTGAAGGTGAGAAAAACACAAGAAGGGGGGTTGAATTGTGTTAGCTTTTTCTTCGTTTCTTCTACTGAAGTCACAGTTCAGGAGTAGATAACAATCAGCTTTTGAAGTAGTGATCAGAAACTAATTGTGCAGCGGATAAAAACAGAGTAAGAGAGAGAGAGAAAAAGACACAAAGCAATTATACAGGTTCCTTCCACAAACCGGAAGTAGTCCTGTCCCCCTTGCACTTCAAAGGAGATTTCACTAACAAAGTAATCTCAAATTACAAGTACTCAAGAACACAAGCAAGAGATTTCCTATGCTCAAGCACACAAGCAAGAGACTTTCCTATGCTCTAGTAAAACTACAAGAGACTTACAAATGCTCAAGCACACAAGCAAGAGACTTACAAACAAACAAATTTACACAAAAAATTGTTTGAGTTTGAACACTTGATATACAATCAGTGGTGTTCACAATACAAATCAATTACAGACTCTTGAGACTATAGAATTTCTAAAATGTGGACTTTGCTAAGAAATTCTAAGTAAGTTTGAAATGCAAACAAAATAGAGTATGAACTTTGAAATGTTTAGAGAGTCTAACTTTTGAATGTGTGTGTATTACTTTCTTGTCTGTATGTTGTATTCTATTTCCAACTAGAAGATCTTCACATTCGTTATACAGTGGTGTGAAAGAGACGTTGGAGAATTGCCAGCACACATGCATAAAAGAGTCGTTTGAAGCTTGTTGATCACCAATGATCTTTTGCCTGATATGGTTATTGTCCTATGAAGGATCAATTTCAAATCCATTCCTTGTATGAAGGAACATTTCTGCAGGCAGAGCTGTTATCCTTGTCTTGTTGCAAAGCACGACCAAAGTAGTGGAGAAGGTGGTTGTACAGTTCGTACATTTGCCCTTTTTCAACGCTCTTGATAGAATAAGCATCCATTGCCTTCAAATTTCATTTCAAGACCGTTGTTACACTTCTTTACGTCTTTAGCAACTCTTAGGCAAGATTAAATGAGATTCCAGCTTTTAAAGCTTTAAATTCTTCAGCTCCTGATGAACTTCAGCTTCTGGTGATCTTGCTTCTGATGAGGTGCTTCTGATGACGTCATCACTTCAGGAGCGCTTTGATCTTCAGGAGCACTATTCTTCAGACGCTTCAAGCTTCCTTTTTGTTAATTCCTTTGCTCTCCTTTGTTCTTTCAGAACCCTTTAAAGATATAAAATTTTGTCTATGGTCATGTACACTTGAACAAATATTAGCATATCCAATTGACAATTTTTAATACCTTGTTATCATCAAAACCTTAAGGGTGACATATGTTAAACATTCTTTATCCTAACAAATTCCCCCACTCTAAGGGTAATGTTTGTTAAAAGCATTTTGTTCCAACACCTTATTCGACAACAAAGCCTAGTTTTGTTTGTACTTGCATGCTTTCTATTGATTGGATATGAGGTGGTATTGGAGACATACAAAACCATCAAACCAAAACTAGTTGTTGCAAAAAATTGTATGTTGTAACGCCCTATTTTCTTATTTAATTATTTTTGGTTGAGTTTAGAGTCTTTTATATGACTTATATGATTTATATTGATTTATGACGTGTTGTGATGTTTTAATATTGTATTAAGTGGCTTTATGTTATTTTTTAATAGAATATGTTGGAAAATTAGAATAAGTATATTTGAGGGGCTGGTTTGGCTTTAGTTAGAAAATACGTGGATTTAGTTAGAAAATATGTTGAGGGTGTGAGATATAAAAGCTAAGAGCCAGACACAAATTAGGTTTAGAAGCTTTTGGAGAAAAAGAGGAGAACCAAGAGAAGAGGAGAACCAAGAGAAGAGAGAACCTGTAGACTCTTGCAATCACCAATCTAAGGTAAGGGTGGGACTAATATTCTCTAATCTTAAGTGGTATAATTCTGAAATTGGATTTAGCATGTAGTTTTGTTGTTGTTCATGAGAAATTGAGAATTAGGGTTTAAAACCGGATTTGATGATAGAACACGTAGGATTAGTTGTTAAGAGTGTAGAAAGTCCGTAGAATTCATAGATAAATGATGTTCAGGTTGTAGAATGATCATAGGTTGAGTTTCATATCAATTTTGGAATTGGGGTTGATGAAAATTGGGTTTTTGGGGTTAAAAATCGCACTTCCCGACAGAGAACCTGTTACGTTCGCCACCGCGAGTAGTCTGCTCACCACAGCGAGCTATACGTGACAGAGAGCAGAGTTTACTCGCCATCCATTCGCCACGGCGAGTGATTGTGTAACAGAGAGCAATGTTTGCTCGCCACGGCGAGTAAGATCGCCCGCCACGGCGAGTAACCTAGTAGTGTTGTACCTTTTTCATGTTCTTGTGTTGTATTCATACATTTCTATTTTGAGTTAGCCTTTAGTGCATACCTGAAAACTTTAGGTGATATTATCAATTACTCAGATGGTTTGTTTGTCAAGAATAACATGATTTATGAATTGATATATGAATGTACACATTGATGGTCTAGTTTATGAATAACATGTTGATGAAATATTACATGAAGGTATGTATATAAGTTAATGAATTATTATATGCATGCTCATGTTGAATTATCATGATGATTATATGATGTTGCAATTAAATGATGAATATTTATGAGATTATAATGTTGATGTTGTCAAATCGTCGAAGTCGTACGTTGTTGTTGATTAAGTTGTTGAGTCCATGCATACTCATATAAAGTTGGGGGCTTGATGCCCTGTTGAATGTATAATCATTCATATAAAGTTGGGGGCTTGATGCCCTGTTGAATGTATAATCATTCATATAAAGTTGAGGGCTTGATGCCCTATTGAATGCTTGATCATTCATACCACGTTGAGAGCCTATGCTCTATAAGTTGGGGGCTTGATGCCCTGATTGGTACCACATGCATATTGCATAGTCAAGTTTTTGTTGTGTCGTTGCATTGTCATTAATGTTGAGTTGTTGTCGTCGTTGTTGAGTCGTTGTCGTTGATTTTAAATGCTAAGTAGAAATTAATGAAGCATATGTGGATTATTATTAATAATAAGTATATGTGAACTATTATTGTTGTCAATTATTGTTGTTTAGGCCTTTCGTGCCATAAATTGTTGTTGGATGTTTGCGATGTTAATGATCTGAAAACTATTCCGCTGTTATGTTTTGATATTTTATCAAGTTGTTTTAATTAAATAGTATTTTATCCTATTTAAGAAATTTTGAAAAGTAGTGTGACACGCCCGTTCGTGTTTAACTCTGATTATTTATTATTTATTATTATTATTATTATTAAGTTTGGGATAACGGGGTGTTACAATTTTTAAAGAACAAGTCATTGTATCCTTTATTTGGGACTATGTTCCTGCAACTAAAAATTTCTCACACAAAGATGTTAAATACAATAATATCAGAATCCATTTATAAAATAAAATCTATATATATTTTTTCATCTTTAAAACTTAAAATAGGGATTTATGAATATTATCTCAACAAAACCGTCATTGTCAAATGTTATGTATGGGTGAAGAAAGTAATGAAGAACTTTTTCTTGTGACGGAGGAGTGGAGTGGTATTCAGAAACACCTCAAAAAAGTCCCCTACAAAATGAAACTACAAATCAAAGAGGTTTTGCGTCAGTTAGCATTTCCTGAGGCCATAATGTTGTCTCCACCTCCAAGAAAGGTATTAACTAAAGGAGCCAAGAAAAAACTCAAATCTAAAACAAATGAGGCATCGACTACTCGGATCCCATCTTCGTGGGAGCGTGTTGATTCTCAGTTTCTGGATAGTTAATCTTCACCAACAAAGTCTTCATTGCCTAAAAGAAAAGGTGCTCATATTGGCTATTATCCATGCTCCTCGGTTCCAACACCTACTCGGGTTCCAAAGCCTATCTTGGTTCCAACTCCTTATGATCTATCGCATCCTATTCATTACATGTCAAAATTTATGAGACCATTTATTGAGAAAATTTTGGATGTTAAAGGCGATGGGAATTGCGGGTTTAGGGCTATAGCTGAGTCCATTGGTTTGACGGAAGAAAGTCATGTTATGGAGCGCAGAACACTTATTAGAGACGTGAAAGATCATAGTAGCGACTACATGCGGATATATAGGGGCGAGGAACATTATAACTGTATCTTGAATGGATTGCATCCTCCTGAAAATGGCAGCGGTATTACACCTCCAGATGAATGGTTGACATTTCCAAATATGGGTTACATCGTTGCAACTTATTACAATAGGGTTGTGGTTGAGATAACTAGTCTTGAAATTGGAATTTCGGAGACTTTTTACCCAATTAGAGGTAAGCCTCCGATTAACCCAAAAAGCCACATCATGTGTCTTGGGTTAATCCCAAATCATTTTGTTCTTTTTTTTTTAAAGATGATTGCCACTTACCTCCATCATCTACGGAGTAGAAGCTACACAAGAGCGAAGAGGCATCGTCATGGGAATTTAATTTTTTGGATCAACATGATTGCTTCCGAAAACTCATGATAATTGAATGAGGAGACAATCCGTGATCACCCAAAGAAGAATCAAACTGAGTTAATCCAATTTTGTGTGACACTTCTGAAAAAGCAAATGAAGAATTTGAAGTTATTGCGGAAGATGAAGATTATTCAATTTCATTAGATGAAATATAACACTTTTTTTCCGGTGTTCATCCCTTTTTTTGTCGATATTACACCGACGTATTTTTATATATATAATGTAACGCTATTTTTTTGGCCAATATATTTGATTTTTATCTGGTGTACAAGGTACCGACGTTTTACTTGGTTATTAATGTTCCGCATTAAATATAAATATATGTTTATGTTTCAGCAATAATTTATTTTACCTTTCATTTTGTTCCCATTCAACATGTCTCAAAATGCACAAATTGAAGGTCATGTCTGATATTTAGCTTTCAAGAAGACAATCGAAGTTTTCTTAACTATGACCGACACTACGAATAACTTCAAGACACTAAAATACTTTGTGTATAATGAAGATCATACTACATCTCATGTATTTGTACAGATATCGTTTGCAGACCTTGGGACGGTCAAAGACGAAGACGTGTGAAAAATGGTTTATTATCCTCGGGTTATTCGTGACGATAGCGATATAGGATTTATGTCTAGGCCGATGGTTGAAAATAATGTGTTGCATCTTTGTCATTTAGTGTAATGTGTTGCATAATGCATCGCTTTTGTGGAATTTCAAACATTTGCGTAACGTTAACGTATTGTCGTATTTCTGTAATATTAATGAATCATTGGTAAATTATGTAATGTTGTTGTTTATGACTTGGTGGTTGTTGTTGTACTGATTTTATTTCATTTGGAATTGCCGTTGATAATTACATGTCAAAACAGGCCGAAAATGACTTGAATTAGCAATGCAGACTGCACTATTTGCATTTACTAATGGGTGACAACGGTAGTTAACTACCAATGGGTGACAACGGTAGTTAACTACCGTTGGGTGACAACGATAATTAACTACAACTTGTTTTTTGTTCAATAAGTTAACTAGTAAAAGTGTCATTTCATTGTGTGTTTAAAAACATTTTAACGTGAGCAAAGTAATTTTCTAAAGAATTCTGCTCTTCTCCCAACAGAAAACGCTCTCGCCAACTGAAATGACAAGTATACCCCTGTGTTAGTTAACTCACGCTGGGTGAGTTAACTAACGCACCTCATAGGTCTTTGCGTGACTTAAGTGTTATATGACAGCAACAGACACGTAACCTTCATTTTTCCAAAACATTCCAAATTCGAAAAATCTTCCCCCAAGAGCGATTTTTACCAAACTCAAGCAAATCATCATCAAATCACGAAATTGAACAAGTAAGTGTTGCTTATTCTACATCATTGCTTATTTTTTGTTGAAATTTTGTGATTTTTTTGAAGAAATTAGACTTTTTTAGGTTTTTAGAAATTTGGCTTGCATGTTAGATTTTAGGATTGTTAGATTGTTGGTGATAATAAAGTTAGGAATTGTTGTTTAGATGTTGTTTAGAGTACAATGTGGTAGTTTGTGGTTTAGAAATTGTTAGATTTCTTAGTTGTTTGAAAATTGCACTCTATGTGTTTAGTAAAATGTCTTAATGACATTGTTTTTGTTTTTTGGATTGCTAATGATGAAATTAGTTAGAATATGGTTTGTTAATGTTGATTATAGTATGTTTGACTTCAATGTGGTAGTTTACGGATTGAAATGACACTGCCCAAATATAAGTGTTATTTTAATGTTTATTTTAGTTATTTTAATGTTTAATTAACTTATTCTAATGATTATTTTACTTATTTTATGTTAGAATTAAAATTTATGTTATAATATATTTAATGTTTATTTTACTTATGATTTATTTAACGGGGTTGTTTGTTGTTTTTTGTTTTTGCATTTCAGTTTCGAAAAAAGCATAGGGTGAAAGGTGTCTCGCATGGGAAGAAGATGAGCCTTAATAACTTGACATTGCCTCAGCTGGGTGCACAAAATAATTGGTTTTGGGATGAAGTGAATGCTTCCGATCTTACCCCCCTCCTGAATACTGGGTACGAGAACATCTCTCATGGGTTCGTTTGTGCCTTGTCAGAGAGATGGCATGAGGAGACCAACAGCTTCCATCTACCTGTTGGGGAGATGACCATCACACTAGATGATGTAGCGTGGCTCCTAGGCATCCCCATCACTGGGAGGCTCCTTCATGATTGAGAGTTAACCCGTGACGAGGGGATATAGATGATGCATGATCACCTACATTTTACAGTGGAGGCTGCTGCTAAGGAGGTGGGAAGACAAGGTGATGCGCATGTCAGTTTCACTAAACTGAAGAGGCCGTACGAGGAGCTCTTGCATAGGTGTAATAATCTTATTGACCCTGACACAGAGGAGGAGCATGCGGAGTTGGTTGAAGTTAGGATCACCTGCATTAAGGCATTTTTGTTGCTCTTGCTTAGCTGGACTATTTTTGTTGGCAAGAACAGCTGAAGCATTAATCTATTGTGGCTGCGTGCGCTACAAGATATGGACGATTTGAGTGACTGGGCATGGGGCGCGATGAGACTTGCTTTCCTATATGAGCAGCTATATCTTACCTCAGACTCATCTGTGGCCTCCTATGGTGGTTACATGACCTTGCTTGTGGTAATAATTGTTTTTCTTATTTTTTACTTATTGGATCATAAATGTATAGTTGTTTGTATAATACTTGTGATGATATAAATTTGTTTCTTTGTATTTGCAAGGATGGGTTTTTGCGCACTTCAGGAACCTCATTCTGAGGAATCTTAATGAAGTGTACGACCCTGCTCTTGCTCCGCTTGTGGATAAATGGAAACCTCCCAGTGGCTTTTCTTATCTTGGACACTATAGAGATGTCATTGATTCATTAGACCATTCTCATGTCATCTGGAGGTCGTACGAGAGACGACGAGACGTGACGCCATTTCAGGACATATGCTGATAATCCGGATGGATCATGGCCAGCAAAGACAAGAGGGTTCGTCACTTGCCAGAGCGGGTTATTAGGCAGTACGGGTTTGTCCAGACTGTTCCCAGGCCTCCTACAGACATTGGGTCTCTTACGCCAGGGGGCGTGGCTATGGCCTTCATGGAGTTTGCTCTACATGTCCTTAGCCAGCAGGAGAGGGGCGATCTGGTTCTGGATGACGGGTCGTGGAGCCATTCTAGGGGGGACATGAGATTGTCTTGTAGAGTATCACATCCTATTGTTAACCCCCCTGCAGCCATTCCTGACTACACAACTGATACCCATCCTCGTCTTGTCCCTCCCTACGAGGAGGTAATTGTTGATCAGCAGTCGGCCAGACATCCTCCCGACCCATTACAGATCATGCATGATGTCAGAGGCATAATGGACAGAGCTATGACAAAGATTCCTGATGTGTATGCAAATCTTGTTGTTGCCGGCAATATAGAGCGCATCCGGCAACATTATCGTGCAGTAGGAGTCCACGGGAGTAGGGTTTTTTCATTTTATCGGATTTGGATGTAATCCTATTACATTTGTGTTTTTTTGCGTTTTTATGACATTTTCCATTACTTTATTCCTTTATTTATCGTAATTTAATTATGAGTGAATGCTTGATTGAATGGATACTTGAATGAATGATGAAAAATGTATGCAATTGACTAAATGAATGTATGAATGAAGGAATGAAAAATTTAGGGAAAATAGAGGTCTCTGTCAGTTCTGGCTTGCTACACAGATTGGGCGTGAGTTAACTCACACAGGAGTTAATTGTTGCGTGAATTAACTCACGCAGAGTTTTACATGTGCGTGACTTAAGTCACGCTGCATGTGTTTACTAACGCAGAATTTTACACATGCGTTAGTTAACTAGCGCAGGAGTATTTTGGTCAGTTTAGTTGGATGAAAGCAAAACTTGTTGGGAGGAGCAGAATTCTTTTCTAAATATGTTTTCTTGTTGTATTGCCCAGGCCCAATAATGTATTAGGTCTACAGACCTAACCTACCTATTTAAGGATGCAGACACTGCAGTTGACTGTTCATGCAGTCACTGCAATCAAAACAATACTCACAATTAGATTTATCTCATGCATGCTGCCTCTGTGAAGGTTATATGAAAATTGCCGTTTTATTACTTTCTCTTTCTTATGTTTATTCATTTGCATAACTTTGAATTTGTTTTTTATCCCATACGTAAATCTATCATAATGATTAAGAATTAATACATGTCATAGCTAATAATGAAGAGCTTGACCTAAAGAAGCTATCTAGAAAACTCGTAGGTATGCAGTTGAACCAAAATGCCAATCCTTAGATGAAGAAATTGATAGGTGGTAGCACAGGGAACCAAGAGAAGAAAACTACAATCAAGTTGATGCTAGTGAAGTAGATGATAAAATTGATGATATTATCTAATATGTAAGATGAATCATGGTTATGCAAGTTAAAGTCAATCAATTTTGGAGAAATGTTTCCTAGATATATGCATCATAATCAGAAAGAAAGAAAATTGAATGAACAAGGAAAAGAAACAACTAATGTTTTCATCAATCATATTATTCAAATAAGCTATTCAAGAAATATTCTAAGCTATTTCAAGGAATTTCAACAAACTATCAAAACTCTGCCTGTACGAACTCACTCTAAAAAGGGTACTAGTTTAGTCACTGTATAAGTCACAAGTTGACTCTTTTGTATCTATCTTTCACTTTTGTATCATTTCAACTATTATCAACACAATAATTTTCTGAATTCTGCTCTTCTTCCAACAAAATTCACTCGCGCCCAGCTGAACTTCCGAAAATACCTCTGCGCGAGTTAAGTCACGCCGCGTGATTTAACTCACGCACCTTATAGCTCTGCGTGACTTAAGTCACGCACCACTGGCCTGGGCACGAGTTAACTCACGCAGGTTGGCCGGTGGTCTGAGCTCAAGAACACACATTTTTTGGACGGTGGTTAGGTTTTAAACCGTCAATCTACACGTTTTTTTTACCAAGTTTACATGTTTTTTTGACCATATTTATGGTAGTTATAACCTATACTACCATTCTCACCTATAAATACCCCTTCATACTTCCTTATTTTCTCACTCCATATTACTTTCTCTCCCTCCTCACTCTCTCCCTCTATATTTCTTTTTTATTTTTTCAATAGTCTCTAGTCACTTGCGGTAAATGGTGGTCAGTTTTGAGGTAAATGATGAGTAGCCAACTTGGGGGAAGTGATCAACCCTTGGGATAAAATTAAATTTGCTTCTTTTTACCCCAAAAACTTTTTACCGTGGGTAAAAAGAATCTTCTTGGGGTATAAAAAGAACCAGATTTAGATTTAGCCCAAGGTTGATGATGTATTTCCCCAAGAAAGGTTGCTCGCTATTTACACCAAGGCTGGTCACTATTTACCCCAAGAGGGTAAAAAGAAAATAAGTAGATTTAGTGAATTCGAATAAATGTATCTATTATTGTATGAATACTATTAATAAAATCAGATGTTGTTATATGTATTAATTTTGTTCATTTCATTTTATTTATATTTGCTTTTATTTTCTGATTTTGTATTTAATGAATAAATTCGAATAAATATTAATTTAGTTCATTTCTTTTTATTTATTTTATATTTGCATTTATTTAATGGATAAATTTGAATAAATATTTATTTTATGTAAATAAATTAGAATAACATAAATAAATAAATTAGAATAAAGTGAATAAATAAATTAGAATAAAATAAACAAATAAATTAGAATGAAGTGAACAAATAAAATAAAGTAAATAAATTAATTTGAATAAAGTGAACAAATAAATTAGAATAAAATAAATAAATTAATTTGGATAAAGTGAACAAATAAATTAGAATAAAGTAAATAAATAAATTTGAATAAAAGTGAACAATTTAATTAGAAAAGAGTAAATAAATAAATTTGAATAAAAGTGAACAAATTAATTAGAATAAATTTAACACTTGTGTTACTTAACTAACACAGCGTTAGTTAAGTTGCGCAGAATTAAACACTTGCGTTACTTAACTAACTTAAGGATATTTTCGGCATTTCAGTTGGACGCGAGCAAAACTTGTTGAAAGAATAGCATAATTCTAATTTTCTTAACTTTTTCTCATCAGATTGTAAGAACCAAGTTGGTCTACATGATAGTAATCACTAGTTTTGATTTTGATGATAACAAGTTACAGGATAATAGGATAATAGGTTGTTCTTTAAATTGTTTCTATAATTACGTATCTTCTGGTGAATAGTAAAACATAATGTTCTAGTCAAAGATGTGTGATAGACATCCCTCATTAAACATGATGCTCATTTGAAGAATACTTTGATGAATAAAAAAGCGTTCATCCAATTCGAAAAATCAGAAAGTAGCTCCTATATATGAACAACAGTCTAATCTCTAGCAACATGTTACAACACAGATCATCTGATTAAGAAATATATGTTTATATGTTACAACACAGATCATCTTACGTTATTTTAACATATTTTTCAGTCATTTTAGTAGCGACTTCACCCAAATAAGAGGAGTTTTAGATCAATTGTTTATGGTTTAAGGGACATTCTGTAATATTTTCATATTGAGTCATGTAATTCTAGTTCTTCCTTAAACCAAGCAATTCTTAGGTGTGTTTTTGAAGTATTTCATTGAAAAATCATGTAATTCGGCAAAGCAAGACACCTCGTGAAGAATTAGAAAGACATGGAATGAAGATTCAAGAGGTCTCTGAAGACATTACAAGTTGGGGAAATTCTATCCTCAATTCCAAGAGAAGGATGCAGGATGAGATGTGACCGACCACCATGTATCAAATACCTCGAAGGAATAGGTAGCAGTTTAGGAGGTATTAATCTTAGGTTTACCTGGTTTTAGTATTTTTGTTGTAAATAATCATATCATTTTGGTTTTATATGCTTTTTTATGACATTATCGTATGTAAATTGTTCGCATTATCGTTTAATTGAATGAATTGTTTTTCGTCAAAGAATGAATCATTACTTTTAGAATGTATTTAGAATGATTGAATGAATGTGTGAATTTGAATGCAGGTTTTGGTGATTGAAAAAACAACAATTATGTCAAGAATGTTGTTTTGCCCATGTTACTAAAGTGCAGCGGTAGTTGATTTGGAACCCAACGACAGCTAACTGCCTGCAGTTGGTACAATCACAGTTAACTGTCGTTGGAGGCGAACGGCAGTTAGCTGCCACTAAAGGTATTTTAGTTTTTTTTTTTTTCAAGGTGTTAAAGTGAAATTTTTGAAGTGAAATGAGCAAAATTCCTAACCATGTAAAAAGAAGGCCTATAGAAAAGAGAATTTCTTTTCTGAAATACAAAACTTCATAATAACACAAGTAAATTACCTAAAAATCCCTGCAGTAGTTAACTACCGTTTGCCAAATCGGCAGCAGTTAACTGCTGCTGCGCGTTTGGTTCAATTTCCAGCAACTCCCCTTCCATTTTGCATTTGCAAACTTTTTCATAACCAAATTCTTTCAACATAAACAAATTCATCCAATTTTTTCATCCTTAACATGATAAACAAATTTTTTAATCCAATTGCAGATTCATGAATATAAATTGTACGAAATAATATTTAACAGGATAAAATTAAAGCGCAAAAAATAATATAAAACGTACGTACGTAAATGTCATAGAAATATGACAAGGTACGAATAATGTCATAATAATACATCACCATACTAGTAGTCAAAATGTACAATAAAAAAAGCCTAATCAGAATCAACCCTGCTACCTAGCATGCCTCTACCTCCTGCGCCGCCTGGCAATCTGATATGTAAGGGCAGGGCGACCAGTACTGCCTATCCGAATCACCTCTTTGACAATCTTCTCTTTAGTCATCTCGCCGCTCCTGGCCACAATATCATCAGCTATATGCACCACATCCCCGATGATCGTCAGTGTGTCAGGCATCTCTCTGGCATGCTCCTCCTTTATAATCTGCTCCACATTCACCGGCCTAGGAGGAGATCCTTCATCAGGTGGGAGAATACGAGGGTGAGAGACTTTCGCATACCAAGCCATGTAGCCAGGGTCATGATGACATGCTCTCTGACACCTAAATAAATGTCCATTATAAAAACTTCACAAAAATATTTAAACAACATCCTAAATAAATGTCCTAAATAAATGTAGTCGAACTTAGGAAAAAAATAATCTAACATGATGATAAAAATTATAAAATAAATTCATAAATAAATGAAGATAAATATTAAACTATTACCATAAGAAGCGTCGTACAACCAGCCATCGTTTTGTTATTCAAACGAATAGAATCATCCAGATAATCGTACAGGTAAGCTAAGGTCATCCCTCCCCATGACCACTTCCCAATCACCTGCAAGTCCGCCATACAATCAAGATATACCAAGTCGATGTGTCTGTTCGTTTTGTTAGTGAACAGCGCACTACCGACGAAATATAGAAGAAAACTCCTCACACACCACTGCCTCCTCCTATCTCTCTAGCATCTCCTCCCTCGACAGTGGGTCCTCCAGCCGTCTAGCCTCTGTCAGGTGGGCTTCATAAAGCCGCTTAAGTGGGGGGATAACTAATATGAGCACCATACTCAGTCTTTGCCTCAGCCCTAGCAGTAGCATCTGACATGCCCAACAGCCTGGTCATCATCTGTATAATCCCATAGTCCTGATCGACTACCGCGTCATGGTCCAGCATGTGGCCCTGAATAGGAAGGTGGAGGAGATTATACACATCGTCCAAAGTGATCGTCATCTCCCCCACAGGTAGATGAAAACTACTAGTCTCCGTCTGACATCTCCCGCATAGAGCACGTATCATGGCATGGGTCATACCAGAATACCCGATGTATATCAAACCATGTAGGCCAGACGCCTCCACAGCATCCCAAAACCACCTCAACCCCTTCTCCGGCTTAGTAAGGTCTCTCACCTTTTTCCCTGAATTTATACACTTATACTCCCCATCATTCCACATCTGAAAATCAAATGAATTAAGACAATGTCACTACAAATTTTAAAGAATTTAAAGAATTAAAACACTTATGCTACATTATTTATAAAATTTAAACACTTACGCTACACTCATGCCAAAAAATTTAAACATTTACGCTACACTCATGCCAAAAAATATAAACACTTACGCTACATTCTTACGCTACATTCTTTAAAAAAATTAAACACTTACGCTACATTTTTACACTACATACTTTAAAAAATTTAAACACTTACGCTACATTCTTTTAAGAATTTAAACACTTAGGCTACATTATTTAAAAAACTTAAACACTTAAGCTACAAATTTTAATCAATCTAAAGCATTTAAAGAATTTTAAAGAATTTAAAGACTTACATTATGATGGTTCACCCAAAGAGAGATCGCCACGTGCCTCGCGTAGTCGGACAACAATGTTGTGGTCTCAGGACCTACAGGAAAGGGAGGCCCTACAACAGGGCAGGGCGGTATCAAAGGTGCAAGACGACGTCGCCGTCGAGTCTCGGGCTCACCCTCACGCTCAGGCACAATATTACCTGCCACCTTCTCATCATCTGCCACCTCCTCATCTTGTGCCTCCTCCTCCTCCTGCGGCTGATAAAACATATTCTCCTCCTCCATCCGATCATATCCCTGAAATCCCTCTACATACTCATATGTTTGTGTCAGATCAACCACCTGGGAGGAGTAATCTATATGTGCCTGTGAGCCCTCTCCAACTAGCCTCAGGTCCCTGCGCTTCCGAGCCTTTGGGACATACGGGTTTTGATCCACCTTCTCTCTCTGAGTGCTAGCGGTACTCGCCTCTTTACCTTTGCGCATCCTGACCTGTCTAATAAGCCAATGCTGCTCATCCTCCTCCCTAACCATATCTGTACAAAACAAATTTAAAAAAACACAAATAAGTGGACAATGTATTTAGGCATTTCAAAGGAACATAAAGGTATACAAATATAAAAGATATATATTCTGGGCATATATGATTTTGATTGATATTTGATAAATATATACATTATAACACACAAATCCAAACTAATCAAACTAAATATAATCATTATAACATTATGGTTATAATCAAACTAAATTGAAGTTTTTCTAGGCATTATGGTATTTATATAATTTTGTCCATACTAATCAAACTTGCCAAAAAAAAGAAAAAATGCAAACTTATAATTATTATAACATATATACATTATAAAATTAAACATACTTGCAAAAATAATACACAAAAAAAGCAAGATTTTTTCACTTAGGCATTTCATCGAACACCTTAAGTGCATTCTAAATTACTAGCACAATTAGTGTTATTTGAACATTTAAACAACTACATTGTACCTACACTTACTCTAAACAACAATTCCAGCATAAACAATCCATCAAAGCATCTAAATCATGCATAATTTGCAATTTTCTAACCTAACCTAAAACTAACATTTTGCTCAAAATTATAAAAACTAACACCTTAAACAAACTACATTGCATGTAAATAGGAAGAAAAGAACTTACTTGTGAATTAATTAAATAAATTTGGCTCAAATTCGTACAATTGAGGTTTGGAGAAATTTGAAAGAAAGACTTGAGTAGTAGTGTTGTGCTTCTAGAAAATGGAATAATGATGCTTTTGTTCTTGTTAAAACGCATAACTCAATGGTAGTTAACTACCACTGAGTGTCAGCGGCAGTTAACTGCTGCCGGTTTGCAGAACGGTAGTTAACTACCGCTGGAGGCTTTTTAGAAATTTACTTGTGTCAGTATGGCGTTTTTGAAGTCAGAAGGACAATTTTCTATAGAAAAATAGAGAAGTCCAAAGAGATGAAGTCCATGTAACACTCTATTATTGAGTATTACTATTCTCCTTTTTAAAATTGCTCATTCATTTGACCCAGCGAGGGTTAACTCACGTTCGACATTTTTCAGCATGAGTTAACTTCTACCGGCACTTTTAAGATCTGTTAACCTGACTTAAAATGTGATTGAACTGATCGAAAAAGTGTCAGCTTGAATTAACTAGCATTGAAGAATGTCGAGCGTGAGTTAACTCCTGTTAGATTAAAGGAAAGAGTAATTTTAAATGGGAGAGATCAATTTTCCTCTATTATGTTGGATTCATGTGGATATTTGATAGATAGATAGTACCGTCTATTTGGAAATTGGGAGTGTTTGGGACATTTCAATAGTTCATGGCGCACAATCGTGTCCTTATTTTGACCTCTCTATGAGGTCATGTGCAAATCCACTAGAGCACATGGCTTATGCCTATTTCCCTTTCAACTCAATTATAATAACATGCCTCATCCTTTTCGACCCCACAACTCCCCAACTACCCATGTGATCGGCCTCCCATGCAAGATCTTCAAATTATTAACCTCTTTCTCATCTTGTCACTATTGGGAGATATCCACTATATTTCTCAATTAATTATAATGAATGACCCATTGAAAAAAAATTGTTTTGAAATAAATGACTCTCTTTCTTTTCAAAACAATATTAATTGTATTTTTTCATTTCTACCCTTTAAATAATATTACTTTCATCACTTTGAAGTTAATATAATCCACTGGGGGTGTTCAAAACCGAATCAATCCAATAGAAAAACTGTAAACCGAACCAATCCAAATCAAAACCGCAAAAAACCACATTTGGTTCGGATGTATTCAGATCAATTTTTTACTCAACCGCATGGTTTGGTTCGGTTTGAGGTTTTTATTTTACCAACCGAACCAAACCAAACCAAACCGCAATATAAGAAAAACACTAATTAAATATATATCACTTGGACCAATACTCATAGAAACTCAATGAAAACTTTAATAAAATGACATATTTTTTCTCTTGTTAAGTTTCTTCTTAGCTTTTTCTTTTAAAAATGTATTTATGTACTACTTGAACTCTTAGAGAATGATAAATTTTTTAGTCTTTTGTATTTCTTAAAAAATAGGATTACTTTTTGTCCGCGTTTAAATTTGGTCTACGTAGTTGGAAACATTGCTGGATGAAAATAAAATTGTAATATTGGATGAAATTTAAAACATTGTTGAAAATATGTTTTGTTTTAGCTTTTTAATTTGATTTTAATGTTGGAAACAAAAAATATTATTGTCTAAAAAAAACTCACCAACCGATCCAATCCAAACCGCATTGATTTGGTTTGGTTTGGTTCGAATTTTATTTTAAAAGTCAACCGAACCAAACCAAACCGCATACTTATTTGTCTTGCGGTTCGGATGACTTTTAGCCTCAAAACCGAACCAAACCGCACCGCGAGCACCCCTATAATCCACTATGCATTCGTGTTTGTTAATAACATTATATCAATACATAAAAAAAAATTTAATAAAAAAAAATCACATTCATTTCCACATTTTTCTCGATCACTTTTACTCTATATTTTATTATATTTCACTTTAAAACGTATTAATAAAAAGAAATGAAGTTAATTATGTATGGAAAAAATGAAATTATAAGATATTTGTCCAATTATGCGAGGACAACTCTCTTTCATATTTTCATTTTGTCGTTACATTCTTTCTATATTGTTTTTCTCCCAAGAAAAGAGGGAAAATGTTGTTCCAAATTTTGTCTCAAAATAGTTGTGCAAATATTCTTTCTCATTAAGAAATGTAATTAATTATGTATGGAAAAAAATGAAATTATGGGTGATTTTAAAAAATTATCTTTTATTAATGACATGAAAATGATAAATTAAAAGAACTGAATGAAGGTAGAGTAATAAATAATAAAAGGTATGGTTAAATATGTTTTTTTTCTATATAAGTATTTCAACTTTTCGTTGTAGCCCCCTTAAAAAAAATAGATATTTAGTCCTTCAAAAAATTTCGGACCACAATTTTGGTCTTCTTTTAAGTCATGTCATGTGCACCCTTCATATTTTTGAATGAATTTTTGCAGAAATGTTTAGAATATTATAAAAATATCTCAAAAAAAATTATAATATTCTAAGAAACGTGAATTAAATATGAATTTTTAAGCGCCAAAAACATAAAAAGGGGGCGACATTTGGAATATTAAAGCTGAAGGAATTTTTTCTCCAATCTGGAAGTCTTGAGACAATGCTTTCAATTCTGCATCAGTGATGGATCCTCCTCATTCTGGTATGATAGCTGGATGGGGCTAGGAGCGCTTTGTTACTTGATTAATTTTGTCAACGTTTCAGATACATAATTACAGCTTAAGGATGTTAGTTTTATTAGATCATGGGATTGTAATAAACTATGACAAGCGTTCCAAACGAGCTCACGACGATTGTTGATCAGTTACCCCCACCTTTGGCCTTTGATCATAGTATTCAGGATATATGGGTTTGGGGAGCTTCTCAAACATAAAGGTATTCTTTCTCTACAACATATAGGTGGCTTTTATCTTGTTACAGAGAGTTGAATGATAATGAAAGTTGAGATTGGATTTGGAAATCGTCAATTTCAACCAAGGTGCAACATTTTCCTTGGCTTTGGATGCACAATGTGATCCCAACTAACAAGCTTCGACATCACTGCAACCTGGTAACTTCTCCTGTCTGCCAATGATGTTCAACGCATGATGGAGATGTGCTTCACTGTCTTAGGGAATTTTCTCCATCGAATGAAGTTTGCAAACATATATGCATTGTTAATCATCCATATTTCTTTACCTTCACATCCTTAAAAACATGGTTACAAACTGTATCTAAAGGACCATTGGGTAACATGTTTGCAATAACTATTTGGTGGATCTGGCGCTTTAGAAGTAATCATACTCTTGGCGACAAGCAATGGAAAATCCAAAATATCATTCATTTTACAAACATTATGTGTACCCACCTAACTTATGTTAATATTCACTCCTTTAAGCACCACATTAATCGTCACATAGTTAGACGAACACCTCAAGATGGATGTGCTAAGTTGAATATCGATGGAAGTTGTGGTGCTTTCGGTGACATTAGTTTTGGTGGTTTACTTTGTGACAACAAGAGAAATTGGATAGCTAGATTCTCTTCTAATGAGGGGTAGGGGTGCGCTTTTTGCTGAGCTATTTGGGGTTTACCATGGTTTGATGTTGGTAATCAACAACTCTATTCAGCGAGTTATTTGCAAAACATATTCTTTAAAAGTCCTCCATCTTCTTCAAGATCAGGATCACTCAACCATTGCCCATATTTTTTGGCAAAGCTCCCACGCTCTTCAAGATTATGTGTGACCATTTGACAGACTCCTCCATCGGAGTTGAAGTCGTTGTTGAGACTTGATGCCCTAGACTGAGCCTTGTTTTTAAGGGTTTTTTTTTGTGTCATTCTACAAAAAAAAAACTATAATTGTTTTTTCATTGAGTTATGATAGGTCTACATTCATCTATTGACACTCTATCATTGGTCAACTGTCGGAAGAGGTTCGATGACATTTCAGAAGGAGCTTAGGTGGCCTCACGACGGCCGGCATCTGTGCTCTGGCATGCCATGGTGGTCAGCGGTAAAACTCCTATAGCCCTATCGTAGTCACCGCCTCCCACCACCATTGCTTTATTAATTTATAAATTTGAAAATATATATATATATATATATATTAAATAAATAAAAAATGAGGTGTGTTCCCACCAAAATTTACCCTTTTTGGGTACATCAATCATCCACTTTTCCTATTTATAGTCCATACAACCCCTCCATCTGATCCAGACTAAACACACCAAACCATTAAGAACTCTTAAAATCAGAGTCCCCTCACCTCATTCATTATCTTGAACAAAAGCCATGGCTAAGCTTGTTTGTGTTCTGTTTCTGGCACTCCTTACCATTGCCATGATCACCACTCAGGTTAGTCCCCTCCTAAACCAACTCAACACACAACCATGTTACATGAATGTGTATCATTGTTGTGTTATGATACTATAATCTTAATAAGAGAATAATCTTGCTAAAATTTTCCTATACAATTTTGCAGGTTATGGCAAAAGATGCTGCTCAGTATGGCAGTGTGAGTACCCTTTCTCTCTGTTTTGAGATTTTTCCACTTCTTTCCTAGTTCCTTCTTTAGGCATTTAGCAAAAGTTGCATAAATTTTACTTAAATTCGTTTGTTTACTAATTTTTTCCATTTAATTTACAGGGGAATTATGGACCTGGGAGTCTACAAAGCTACCGTGAGTAAATCATATATCCATACTCCATTTTTGTAGACCAAGTTAATTTTGTACATAAAGATGTGGCCTTGCAAGTGGCATCATGAACTCTAAAAGTTTTAACTTGTTAAATTTCTTTAATTATGAGACACTTAAACATGCTTTTTATGGATTACAATGAAACAAGGTTTGTCTCATATGTACAATATTGCACGTATTAAAATAACTAAAAGTGGAAACTTTTTATTGAAAACAACAATTATTTATTAAAAATATACATATTTAATATTAAATGAACAAGTTTCAATGCAAACTTAGTTTTTTGAACTTCTTAACATATGCAAACTTGCATATGATAGAAAAACTCTTTTAATATTTATAAAATTTCTTTGATTTAAGTTTAGTTTGTACTTAATTTTTCTTCCAAGTTTCACACCCTTGTTATTCTTTGTTTTTGAAATCTCTCTCATATTTTAGAGTAAAATAGTCATTTTAGTACTTGTATCAGTTTTTATAGTCCATGACTGATGCAATTTAAAGAAATTTCGTCATGTATAGAATAAAAAATAGAGAAAGCTTAAGAATACTATTTTTTAACATCGTCTCTAACATTCACTCATTTATTGATTGAAATCCATGTGAATTCTACTTTTTTTTTTATCCATTTTCAAAGTATAGATTTTATTGGTTTCATCCATTTAAAAAATCAATGTTAGAGAAAACATTAAAAAGAAAACGTTTCTAACACTCTTAAATGTATATATTGGGATTAAAATTACTGTTTACTTTTTTCCTATTAGACACACAGAATGCACTTGCCACATTAATCACGAGGAATGCTAGCAACACACATTTTAACACACATTTTTTAACACACTCTCTTTGATTGGTTAAAATTAACATGGGTCCCACCAAATCATGTGGGTCCCATATAAATTTGGTGGATCCCATGTGAATTTTAACCAATAAAAGAGAGTGTGTTGAAAAGTGTGTTAAAATGTGTACCGATCGTACTTGTTTAAGTGGCTACTTTTCATTATTTGGTGGATAAATTACACAAAATTCTTGAAGGGTGACCTAATAAAAACTTTTAGCTAGTAAAATACACCAAGTAATTTAAAAAGAATATTTATGTTTGACCATTTTTTTTAGAAAGAATATATGTTTGACCATTATTGACCTATATTTATGTTTGTATGCTCAACAAAAAACAAGTTACAATAATCAATCTGAGACATTGAATGAGTGGAATCTATGTTTGTGGGTAAAAAGAAATAGTTTAAACGATTATCAAATGAACACAATGCAGTCTAATTGATTTATGTTTGTGAAATTGATTTGATCAGAATGCCCATCTCAATGCACAAGAAGATGTGGACAGACACAATATCACAAGCCATGCATGTTCTTCTGTCAAAAATGTTGTGCCAAATGTCTTTGTGTTCCTCCTGGCTATTATGGTAACAAGTCTGTGTGTCCCTGTTACAACAATTGGAAGACCAAGCGTGGAGGACCAAAATGCCCTTGAAATTGAAACAAATTATGATCATTAATTTAGTACGATTTAATAGTATTGATCAAAGAAGTGGAACTATAGCCACATAATATTTATTTTTTGCATATAGCATCTTCTACTTTTATTTGAAGGAGCCAAACTTGCTTACCGAAATTAACATTAAAGAGAATCAAACGAAACGTTGAGAGGAACACAATCTAAGGTCTCAAATCATCATCATCAGACTAATCCAAATAAATTTATATAGTATCTTCTGCTAATGGTTCGTCATTAGGACTAAATATAGTTGTTGTTCTCTATAAGAAGTTAATAAGTGAAATCTGTATGTAACCCCTCTCTTAAACAAGAGGGCTGATTGATTAATGAACTGGATTTGCTATTATTAATTAGTAAATTGGCTTTGCTATTTGTCTTTCTCCGGTTTTAATTTACTGTAAAATGTTAATGAGTGCTCTTGAGATATTGGATCAAGGACACAAATCTAGAAATTTTGTATTCAAAAATGGATTTTTCAACTTTTGAAAATTGGCACGTAGCATAGCCTTAATTTGTTTAAGAGTAATGATATTTGAACATCAAAATTTTGACAAATTATATGACAACTTATAAAACCACACTAAAAAATACTCATGATAGTTTTATAATAATTTTTTCTTTTTCTCTCTAAACCAAATTAACACTTGGTTTTATAGGTTGTCACATAAGTTGTCAAAATTTTGATGTTCAAATGTAATTGAGAGTTTAAACTTCGGTTCCTACATATCCTATCACCTAAGTTATGCTCAAAGGGGTAAAAATGTAATTTTATTACCAAAAATAAAAACAATCAAAAAATCAAACAAATGGTTGAAAAAATTGCGAAATCAAATTAGATGTCACTGCTTTAAGGGGCGATGAACAAACAAAGGTGGAAGCGGCCATGGAGCTCACCAGAGGGAAGACCTGTGACCGATTAGATAGCAACAATGTCCAATATATCCATGTCAAATACTAGTTTGGTTGGTGAGTTGGGCTCTTGAATGGATAGGGTGTGGGCGTGGGATCTGAGACTTTTTGTCCAAGAAAAAGCCTTAGTTGTTGAGTTACAGGGGTGTTAGACGCGAGGGCGCTGTTGGTGAAGTAGATAAAATAGTCACAAGGAAGGGGGGGGGGGGGGGGGGTGGATTTTG
>Ga0228711_1003719_pt1 | contig 23679 bp, 15 predicted proteins | sample MedpolnodulmetaG_2_FD_177996 | JGI IMG/M metagenome (GOLD analysis project Ga0228711, IMG submission 177996) | Root nodule microbial communities from Medicago polymorpha collected in Santa Monica, California, United States - brown nodules | ecosystem: Host-associated > Plants > Roots > Nodule...
CATTTTATTTTTAAAAGCATAAATATTCATCATAATTGTTCTTTACAATTTTCTTATTTTGGATAGTTGAATGACTTTCACATTTTCAATAATAAAAATCAACGAATTGAGAAGGAAATCAAAGCTCTCAGTTCTGTGTTGACAGTGTGGCCATTGCTTCTCTCAGTAATTGAGAAAATCAAGGTTTCTCGTTTTTACTAGAATTGGGGTTCTCGTTCTGCAATTTGTTGATTTGGTAAAAATATATATATTTTTTTTTTGTAGATAGACAGAGTGAAAATCTTCACTTAAAAACTCATACATACAAATGGAGAATCCTAAATTCGAACTTGACATATGTGGACCATAATGAAAAAGTTAAATTTCACTACCATTTACTATTTTTGTTCTATAATGTACTCCCTCCGTTTTTAAATATAAGCAAAAATCACTTTTTAGATTCATTCATTTAATGATATATGTGGTTTATATTATGAACCACATACATCATTAAATGAATGAACCTAAAAAGTGATTTTTGCTTATATTTAGAAACGGAGGGAGTATAAAGTATTTTTTTTTTCTTTTTTCAAAAGCAATGAGGGCCAAGGCACACGTACAAATGTACGTGGGGTCGTCCTGTATGTAATTTTACGATTTTGAATTGATTAATTATTCTAAGGCCAGACAAATTTAGACACGTTATTTTCTCTTAAAAAAAGTTGAGACACATCATTTAAATATTTCTCTTAAAAAAAGTTTAGACACATCGTTTGATTAAACTCACAAAAAATATATCATTTAACTATTTTAGAAATAAATATTATCAAATTATTTTGTATTTCAAAAATCTTGTGAGCACACAAGAATTACTCGTGTGAAGGATTAAAGTTAAAACGTACTTTATGTAAGATTAGTAAATCCTTCAAAAACATCTCCAATGAAGGTACTAAAGTGAATTTTATAGAGTGACGAACAATTTTTTTTTTCCTTCTACTTCTTATCATTGGAGGAATGATGATGTGGCAGGATGAGTAGCAAAAAAATGGCTTAAATAATTTAAATAAGCCATCATATCATATCATCAAATTAAAAGTTGATTAATTTTTCTATCATTAAAGCAAAATATGTTTGAATTGCATAAATGTGATGTGACATCGTAAAAATCACATTTTTTAATATTAGATATTAGTTTCTTAATTATTATGTTAGTATTTTCTCTGATATCAAAATTTGAATCAAAACATTCAACTCTTTTAATTTTTCAATTCAACCTATTAAACTATCCATCCTTTATAGGAGACACATTGCGGGAGACATGAGTGATTTGGAACCACGTTTGAATTTCATGGAGATGTATCATTGTATGCATTAAGCGTTTTGTATCAAGTTATACCCTCCATCTTGTAAAATTCAGTAAAGTCCTAACGAAGGTTTAACCGACCATTAGCCACAGAGGGAGTGAAGTGATATACCGTGACGAATCAGATACACCAGCCATCAAAGTCAAAACCGGATGATCAAAGGAGTCAAAATTGGATGCAAGACACATCTTCCTTACCCATAAAGAAGGTCAAACACCTAAAAAATGTACACTCTATGACTTCTTCATTCGCACACAAAAAAGTGTTAAAGAAAAGTGTATCTATGATATGTTAGAGATGATAATTCAATCACTGAATCCAATTCAACCAAAGCTTTATCTATTAATCTAATTTCCAATTTTCAGTGCCACCGCCTCATTACACACATGTTACCATTACCCAAAAACAATGACCCAAAAAAAGTAAAACACGTAAGAATTCCAATTGCATCAATGAACTCAGTTGCTATTGTTGACTACCATTAATTATCTATGTGCTAGCTAAATACCGTACAACACAAGAAAAGTCTTCATCCTATCTCATAAACCAACCTATATATAACTACATCTCCTTCATTCTTTCTTTATCTTTTTCATTCCAATGGCTTCCTCAGTTAAACTCTTCATTCTTTTACCATTTCTCTCTTTGTTCATCTCCACTTCCATAGCACAAACCTCTTTCAGACCAAAAGCACTAGTTCTTCCCATAACCAGAGACACTTCAGCCTCAACACCTCAATACACTACTCAAATCAAACAAAGAACACCACTTGTACCAATCAACCTAACCATTGATCTTGGTGGTGGCTATTTTTGGGTGAACTGTGACAAGAGCTATGTCTCATCCACTTTAAAACCTATCCTATGTAGCTCATCTCAATGCTCACTTTTTGGCTCACATGGTTGCAGTGACAAAAAAATATGTGGCCGTTCACCTTATAACACTGTAACAGGTGTGTCCACATCTGGTGACATTCAATCAGATGTTGTTTCAGTTCAATCCACAAATGGAAACTATTCTGGTAGATTTGTTTCTGTTCCTAAGTTTCTCTTTATTTGTGGTTCAAATGTTGTACAAAATGGTCTTGCTAAAGGTGTCAAAGGTATGGCTGGTCTTGGAAGGACTAAAGTGTCACTTCCTTCACAGTTTTCATCAGCTTTTAGTTTCAAAAATAAATTTGCAATTTGTTTAGGTACTCAAAATGGTGTACTTTTCTTTGGTGATGGACCTTATCTATTGAACACTGATGAATCTAAAAATCTTATTTTCACACCTCTTTTAACAAACCCTGTTAGCACTGCTCCAAGTTCTTTCCTAGGTGAAAAATCAGTTGAGTATTTCATTGGTGTGAAATCTATTAGAGTTTCTGGTAAAAATGTAAAGTTGAACACAACCCTTTTATCTATAGACAAAAATGGATTTGGTGGAACCAAAATTAGCACTGTTAATCCTTACACTATAATGGAGTCTTCAATATATAAAGCAGTTGCTGATGCTTTTGTGAAAGCATTAAATGTTTCTACTGTTGAACCTGTAGCACCATTTGGAACATGTTTTGCAAGTCAAAGTATTAGTTCTTCAAGAATGGGACCAGATGTTCCTTCCATTGATCTAGTGTTGCAGAATGAGAATGTGCTTTGGAATATTATTGGAGCTAATGCAATGGTTCGTATTAATGATAAGGATGTGATTTGTTTGGGTTTTGTGGATGCTGGATCTGATTTTGCAAAAACTTCTCAAGTTGGTTTTGTGGTTGGTGGTTCTAACCCAATGACTTCAATCACTATTGGTGCACATCAATTGGAGAATAATTTGTTGCAATTTGATTTGGCTACTTCAAGGCTTGGTTTTAGGTCACTTTTCTTGGAGCATGATAATTGTGCAAACTTTAATTTTACCTCCTCTGTTTAGAACTTAATTATTCTGCCTCTAATTAATACCATGTACTAGTAATATTTGTGTGTGTAAACTAGGTTGTGAAATAAGTGAGGTTTTATTGATGTATAGCCTCCCAAAAAAGAGTAGTATAAAAAGATAGATGCATCTTACATTTGAATTGCTAGGTTTATATTCTACTACAGTGTGAGTAATAATATTATGAAAAAATACACATGAATGAAATAATTTTAAAATGAAAAAATACACATGAATGAAATAATTTTCTGTTCATAAGAATGGAAAAGGAAAATAGTATTCAACACTTCCATAAATTTAGGTATGTTGTTCAACACATGCACTAGTCCTCACTTGAATTGGTAAACCATGTTTTAAAAAAATAAGCTTAATTAATGATTTGGTCCCTTGAGTTATTTGTTGGTTACATTTTGGTCCCCATAAGTTATTGACGTTACAATTTGGTCTCTTAAGTTAGTATCTGTTAGCCAAATAAATCTTCACTGTCAGTCTTTTGTCAAAATGTTAAATAGGTACATGTGAACGGTAACGTGACAACTTGCAATGTGTATCCACCTTAGACATTGGCTTAACGGTTTTGACGGTGGGGATTTATTTGGTTGACGGAAGATGACTTAAAGGGACCAAATTGTAACGTTAATAACTTATGGGACTAAAATGTAACCAACAAATAACTTAAGGGACCAAATCATTAATTAAGCCAAAAAAATAATAGAAAAGGCACGGTGATATCTAGCTATGATTAGTTATAACTTCAGTTGATGATATCTAGCTATGATTGCTTATAACTTCACTTGATGCTGCGACAATTCAGGCACCGATTTTAACCATTCGGGTCCCGAAAAATGTCGAATCAAATGTCTTAAACAAACAGGCAAAATTCGGGCCCCAGACGGCACATTCGGGCCCCGATTTTGACTTTCCAGCAAACCTCAATTTCTTCAATTTTGAGTCACTTTCAACGACTTGTAAAGCTTATGAATATATATTTTTTATTCCTTTTGTCTTTGATGATATGATTATGTATTGGCAGAGACATTGTGATTGAATATTCGAAGAAAGTAAGAGATTTAGGCTTTGCATTCTTTGAGATATTTTCAGAAGCTTTAGGCCTTGATCCTTCTTACCTTAAAAAATTGGCCTCACCAAATGGACATTTTATTGCGTGTCACTACTATCCTGCATGTCCTGAACCTGAATTAACTATGGGCGCTTCGAATCAAACTGATGGTGACTTCATGACAATTCTTCTACAAGACCATATTGGTGGTCTTCAAGTTCTTCATCAAAATCAATGGATTGATGTTCCTCCAGTGCATGGATCTCTTATAGTAAATATTGGTGATCTTCTGCAGGTAACTAACGTTAAATATGATGACTTAAGTTATAAAATAATCAATATTTATGTACTTTCTTGTGACATTACATTAATATTTGTGATTTTTAATGATTACATTTATCAATCTTCTTTGCAGCTTGTAACAAATGACATGTTCACAAGTGTTTATCATCGGGTTCTATCCAAGAATATAGGACCTAGAATTTCCATCGCAAGCTTCTTTGTAAACTCATTATCAAAGGGTACATCCAAGGTTATTGGTCCAATAAATGAATTGTTATCAGAAGAAAATCCAGCAATCTATAGGGACACTACTGTGAATGATTTCTTGGAACATTATTATGAAAAATCTCGTGATGGGAGCTCTTCCTTGCAGCCTTTAGGGTGAGTTAACTATTAAGAATTAGATTGGAGCAATGTCTGGCTTTGTACCTATTTGAATGAGAAATATCTTATCTTTTTATAGGGATTGTGCCTAACTTTTCTTACCATTATATTCTTGTTCTTTCAACTATTATGTATTGTCTGGCTTGGTAAACCCATGTCCTTCTTTTCTTATTCCATTCCCTTTGTCCTTTTATTGATGGCCTTCAATTATTTCTTCTTATTCACCATTTTAAAATCTTAAATTCCTTATAAACATGTGTTATGAATTCGGACAAAATCACAGCAATGAAACAAAATGTGTGGAGCAAAGGAAGTGGTAATCAATGAGCAAAAATAGCCTCAAGCAACAACAACAACAACAAAATAGACCTGTCCTAGTGTAGAACAAAACCACAGGCATAATCAAAGCAATAAAAATAAACAATGAAAGAAAGGAACAAACACACCAAAGATTGGTAACACAGTTCGGTCCAATATGACCTACTCTGGGGGAGAGAGTAGCTCTCCAATCCACTAAGATGAAAGTGATACAAATGAGTTACAAGAAATTAGCACAAGAGCTCACAAAGAACAAAACCTAATTTCTACCCATTTTTCAAGTCACCCACACTCTCGATGAATCCTAAGAGAAAACACAAAAGGAAGCTTTTTGATCCTTCCAATGATGAAATCTCACTACCCAAGGTGATTACAATGTTTCCCAACCTCAAGAGAACCTCACTACAAAGACACTCAACCATAAAATTACCTCCTTTGTATTCCCAAGTTTCTCTCTCAAAGCCACCCACAAAAACTTGAAGAAAGAAGCCTTAAATAGTGTTGGGAATCACGATCGTCGTGCCACGTTTCCTCCCATTGTGCCACGATGGAGCAGGTAACAGTAGTGTATTATGTCTTATCCATCTGAATCGTGTCACGTTCCTCCTGAATCGTGCCAAGATTTTTCCAATCGCAACTCAAACCTGAACCATCCAATCGTGCAACGCTTTTTCCAAAACTTCAACATCTAAGTTTTGAGTCAATTTTCTAACATGTTTTTTTTCTTTTGTAATTGCATAAGCACATGAACAATACAAACAGTGGTTTTTTATTTACTATTAATCTAATTCATTCCGATCATTATCGATTTAAAATGAAAAACACACATGATTGAATTAATTTTCCATTCAAAAGAATGAAAAAGAAAACTATTGTTAAATGCTACCATAAATTAAAGTATGTTGTTCAGTACTACAATAGTCAATGGAATTGGTAAGCTATATTTAAAAGAAAAAGGAAAAGGGATGGTGATATCTAGCTATGTTTGGTTATTACTAATTATTTTTTTATTTTCTTAAAATCAAGATATATCCTTTGCGTAGCATAAAATAATATCACCATATAACTATAATCTATTTTAATATACACCGGTCAATAATTAAACATATGATGATAATGACATGCATATGTACGCACCACTTAGCTTGGTATTATTAAGTGAAAATGTGTTTTACATGTTATCATTAACTTCAACACGTGATCATGTAGACAGAAAAAGAAAATGGCTCAAATTATTTGATTCCACTTGCTCATGGAATATAAAATACAAAATGTACTTATTCTTCCACTTGCCCAATCTTCTTTCCTTTTATATTTGAGCATTATGATCATTGACTTCAGGTTCATTGCACAAACACATTTGCATTTTCTTCTACTTTCCCATCATGGAGTTAGAGGCAAGTAACGGTTCCACTTCCGCTTATGATAGAACAGCGGAAGTGAAAGCCTTTGAAGAATCAAAAACTGGCGTGAAAGGCCTCTTAGAATCTGGAATATGTACGACAAAGATCCCACGTATGTTCCATTCTCCCAATTTGAACTTGAACTCCGATCATGAAAGTGAAGCATCTTCCAAGTCCAGTGTCCCTATCATAGACCTTCAAGATATAAACACTAATCCATGTTTACATCGTGAGGTAATTGAGAAGATTCGAAGTGCATGCAAGGAGTGGGGATTTTTTCAAGTGATTAATCATGGTATTCCGGTTTGTGTTTTGGATGAGATGATTAGTGGAATCCGTAGGTTTCATGAACAAGATGCTGATGCGAGGAAACCATTCTATACAAGGGATAAAAGTAAGAAAGTTCGATATTTCTCTAATGGTAGCCTTTTTACGGACCCTGCTGCCAACTGGAGGGACTCACTTACATTTTTTGTAAGTCCCGATCCTCCCGATCCAGAAGAAATACCACAAGTATGCAGGTAATATTTGTTTTATTTTTTGGATCGGGCAAAGTTATTAAGTTTATAAGTTTTTGCTTAAACTACAGTTAACATGATTCAGAGAGTATAAAATTTCACTTATGTATTTCACTTGTAAAGCTTATCAATGTATTGATGAGATGATTATGTATTGACAGAGACATTGTGATTGAATATTCAAAGAAAGTAAGAGCTTTAGGCTTGACAATCTTTGAGCTATTCTCAGAAGCTTTAGGCCTTGATCCTTCTTACCTTAAAGATTTAGCCTTAGATTATGGACAATTTCTTTTGTGTCACTACTATCCTCCATGCCCTGAACCCGAATTAACTATGGGAACTTCGAAGCACACCGATATTGATTTCATGACAATTCTTCTACAAGACCAGATTGGTGGTCTTCAAGTTCTTCATCGGAATCAATGGGTCGATGTTCCTCCTCTACATGGATCTCTTGTTGTAAACATTGGTGATCTTCTGCAGGTAACTGATATCAAATGTATACACTTTAGTTATTTCTGCACTGTCTTGTGACATGACATTTATAGTTTTGAATTTATATACCGATTAATTTGTCAATCTCCTTTGCAGCTTGTAACAAATGACAAGTTCACAAGTGTTTACCACCGGGTTTTATCGAAGCATATAGGCCCTAGAGTTTCCATAGCTAGCTTCTTTGCAAATTCAGTAGAGGTTTCATCCAAGGTCCTTGGTCCAATAAAGGAATTGTTATCAGAAGAAAATCCGCCAATCTATAGGGACACTACTGTGAAAGAAGTCTTGGCACATTATTTTACAAAAGGCCTTGATGGGAACTCTTCCTTGCACCCTTTCAGGTTGTGAATTAAGAATTAGTATGGAGCAGTATCATTATTTAGTCTTGGATTCAGTATGTAGTGAATAAATTGTGTATACACACACATTATCTAGCAATGTAGCACAAACACTTCATATTAAAAGTGTACTTGTGGTTACATTTAATAACTTTCATTTTCTTATCGGTGTCTACATATGTCAGTACTATATGCCAGTGACTAGGCTTTATAGATGTCAAGTTCTAAAGTCAAAACAAGGTAAAGACACCTTGACTTATGCCTAGTGAGAATATTTTAGTTTGGGAGAATTAGTTTATGGAGTTTGTATACAAGACTGTCAGAATATATATGGACTTCTCATTAGGATAAGTAAATAATTTACAATGTTGGCTACTAGTTCAAATGGTGCACTTTTCTTTGGTTACTGACCTTATAATTTGAACTTTGATGAATCTAGAGTTCTTATTTTTGCACCTCCTTTAACAAACCCTGTTAGCATTACAAGTTCTTTCTTAGGTGAAAAAACAGTTGAGTATTTCGTTGGTGTGAAATCTGTTAGAGTTTCTAATAAAAATATAAAAGCAACTCAAGTTGGTTTTGTGGTTGGTGGTTCTAAAACAATGACTTCAATTGGAGAATAATTTGTTGCAATTTGATTTGCCTACTTTTAAGGCTTGTTGTATTGTATGTCACTCTTCTTGGAGCATAGTAACACTAAAAAATTTAATTTTATCTCCTTTGCTTAGAACCTGATTATTCTGGTCTCTGTAAAATCTAATGTTAACTAGCATTTCAGATTCTCGACAATAAGGAAATTATGTATTTACGCATTCAGAATATTGGATAATCCAGAAAAATGCAGATTTTAATTTTAATTTTGTATTCTAAAATACGGAGCTTGAATATAAACTGTCTAATCTTGATCGAATAGTCGTCGATGTTACGACTATGTAAATGATGAGAATCCAATATTATAGAGGAGTAGGATATGTAAACTAGGTGATGAATAAGTGAGGTTCTATTGATGAATAGTCTCCCAAAATTTAGTTTCTTTGTTTTCCGGTCTTTATTTTCCAAACAAAGTTATCCTTTGTCACTAGCATTTAATATTTCTTGGGTAGGTAACGGATGTCTGTTACTTTTCTTATTATACCATTAATTATTTATTCTTTTTCTTCTTTTTTAATTTTTAATGGGTCATGTTAACTTGTGTCATAAGAGCACATGATAAACATTCCATTAATAGTAAGAATTAATTGTTAAAAAATAATATTTAACATTTTAAGCAATAAATTAACACAATTTCAAATATGTAATTTCTATTAATGGTATTCTTAACATGTGTCCTAATGACACAAGTTAACATATCTCATTTTTAATATATCTTTCATATACCGTTAATGAAGGATAATTTTATAAAATGACTTGTGATTTTTTTTACATACAACATTAATTGCACTTTTTTCGACAAAATTCATTTCACTTTTTAATTTGTGTGAAATACTAGGAACATCGTATAATTTGAGACTAAGGGAGTAGCATTTAGTTTGCTTTCATGATCTTTTGAATTGTGATTTGATTTGTAAGCATAATTTGAATATCTTGAATCGTGAAGACCCGTTTTGGTCCCTCATAATTTTCCTATAGACCAATTCAGTCTCCGACAAATTCATAATTTTCAAGGCTCCAAATCATCATTCCAATTTATTTTTTTATGTTGCCATTGTTTCAACTTTCATGAGCAACAATATGTCCTTTACATATCACCTATATGACCACAACAATGTCAAGCGCAAATTATTTGGATTAAAGAAACGTATGAAGATGGACCTAAAAATAATAGTGATATAAATAAGGCTTAATTGATCTTTTGGTCCCTTACATAATTTCATGTTTATATTTGGGTCTCATAACTCGTAAAATCCACAATTCGGTCCCTCAACGTTTACTCCGTTAGTCAAAAAAGTCCATGAGGGTTAACTTTAACCCCCAATGTCTATGGTGGATCAACTTTAAGAGTGTTCCACCATAAATCCTATTAATTATTTTAATTTAAATTGTTTGATCATTTTTTTAAAGGATGATCATTGGATTATGCATGCCTATTTTATCTTATAATGAGTCAACAATAACTAATTAATTCTCCCTTTCTTCATCTTCTTCCTCACTATTCTTCAACATCTTCAACTTCACATTCATCAACATCATCATCATCTTCATCATTTACCCAGAATAATCCATAAACATCAACCATCATCAACAACAACAACATCATCACCATTGATTTCTATCGATTCCTCACATCACTACCATAAATTATTTCTAGATCTGAATTTTTTTCCAACAACATATGATCCCAAAAGACCAATAAAGCCAAGTATTCATCAATCTTCAATCTTTAAAACTCAAAAACCCAGAAAAATTGAAAACTCAAATTAGCAGTACGGTTACCAATGGAAACACCAAAACCAGAACCACGCGGATAACCACTAATAAATGCTTCTGGAAACACAACAAGCTGGGAACCATAACTAGCAGCTTCAGCCAACAACCTCTCAGTCTAATCTAAAACAAAATACTCAGAAATCATAAACCAATTCAACACTGAATTTTCAGCGTTCTAGAAAGCTCAAACTTAAAAACAATCAATTAAGCCAATTATTTATCAACATTCATCAAGCTTCATCAATTGGGTCAAATGGTTCAGAAGGTCATGTTGTCCAATTGAAAGAGAGAGTGAAGAACCCAATTGAGAAAATTTTAAATGGGTAGCCATGGATGACTTTAGAGAAATTGGGCAAGTGGGTCGTGGAGTTGAGAAGAAATGGCCCTTAAAACAATTAGTGGTTGGTGCATGAACACAGTGTTGAAATGGATAATTCCTCCTAATGCCATCAATAACAAATGAATTGATTTAGGCTTAATTGTTCCTTTGATTTTGTTTTGAAAACAGTGTTGGGTTAAGAGAAGAAGAGAATAAATTATAGAAAAATGTTTATAGATTAAGGAAGAAGAAGAGAGAAGATGATGAAAAATGAAAAAAAAAAATTAGGTGCTGACGGTTCACTATAGGTATAATGGACATGCAATCAGACAGTTAGAATCATATCTAAAATTTTAGATATTAAAAAACTTACGGTGGGGATCAATTTGACTAACGGAGCAAAACAAGAGGAACCAAAATGTTGATTTTACGAATTATGAGACCAAAATATAAACTGGAAATTAATTAGGTGATCATTAATGCAATTAAGCCTATAAATAATGTATATTCATGACATGTTTTCCCTTTGTGAGGTACACTCTCCGGTCACTATTATAAGTAAAAATTAACATTTTAGATTCATTCAATTAATGATGTATATAGTCTTTATTATAGACAACATTCATCATTTAATGAATGAACTTAAAATGTTGATTTTTGCTTATAATAGTGACCGACTCACTAATGCCCTTACCAATCAACCAAATAAATTTTTAGTTAAAAATAATGTGTTTGCTTTCATTTTTATAAGTATTGCAGAAGATGGACATAAGAAATGGAAATTGATCAACTTCCTTATAACAATAAGGATGCCGGATTCGTAAATCATAAACTTCCTCTGCTCATTGTTTAGTGATCATACTATTGGTCAAGTTGTACTTAAAAGAGTTAATTATATTGGGATTGGGATGTCTGGATAATGTTTCTATAAATCTCTCGTTGGGAATACTTACGATTCCATATGATGTAAGAATACTTTTTTTTGGCCCACTATCCCATGCAATTGACAACATGTACATAATACCACACAAACCCACACGTCCTTTTTTTTTAAAACTGATGTTCCCACGTTAATGGTGGCTTGGTAACACCACGAAATTACCAATATAACTTCATTAGTAATTAATTATCTGTGGATTTTAACCGGCGGTAGTTAATTGCCGATGGAATTTAAGGTTAAATTTGTCATTTCATTGTGTTTCTTATCATTGTGTGAAGTGTAAAAGACAATTTTCTCCTTTATTATTCTCAAGATATTGTGTTTACTTCTCTCGAACTGGCCCTGTAATATGAAATACGAGAATAAACGACCAAATTAATCTCTGAATTAATAAGACACTTTCAAATAAGTTTTTGAAATTATGAATATTTTAAGAAGGTCTATGAAAACATATTAGAGACTAAATTGATAGTAAAAGGTCACGGTAGAGGTCAAATTGATAGTAAGTTGTTAAAAACAATGACCAAATTGATGACAAAAGATTAAATTTGAGAGCCAACTTGATGTTTTAATGGCTTAATTGGACGTTTGGTCCCCTAAATAATTATCAGTTTTCATTTTGGTCTCATAACTCGTAAAATCAACATTTCGGTCCCTCTTGTTTTGCTCCGTTAGTCAATTTGGTTCCCTCCGTTAGTTTTTTAACGTCTAAAATTTTTGATTTGATATTAACCATTTGATTGCATGTCTATTGTATTTACAGTGAACCGTCAGCACCTAATTTTTTTTCACTTTTCATTGTCTTCTCTCTTCTTCTTCCTCATATCTATATCAATATTTTCCAGAAAAAAAATTCCAGAATTCCTTCTTTATTCTTCTCTCAACACAACATACAAATATGTTTCACCACCGCCGGATTCTTTTCCTCGCCGGAACTCCGTATCACCACAGCCAACATCAAATCCAATGACGTTAGCTTCGATTTTCCCCAATTTTTAACTGAAATTCGAGTAAAAATTGATACCCAGTTGAGGTAATTTGTTGGATTAACTTAAAAATTGAAACTTTCTATAGTTAAACAAGGAAGACTGAAAAAAGAGAATGAAAAGAGAGAAAAAGTGAGGGTGAGGAAAAAGAGAGATGTGAAACAATGAAGGAAAAGGGGAAGAGAGCTAAAGAAGGTGAAGAAGAACGAAAGAAAGGGAAAAGGGACTAGACAGAACGGAGAGAGAAGAGGAGAAGGAAGATGAAGGAAATTGATTTTGAATTGGAAATGGATTTAGGGTTACGGTATGAAGTGGAGGTGCGTGGTGGAACGAAGCTACAGTGGGGTGGGGTGGTGTTGGTAGTGGTGGTGATGAAGATTTATGTGATATTGTTGTTGGTGATGTTGTTGGTGTTTAAATTTTAATTGATTATGACTTTTTTATTTTTTATTTTTTTGTCAGATATGTTGTATGTTAGATTTGTGAAATGAGATTGGAAGATGAATTGAGTAGTGATGAGATGATGATATAGTTGATAAATTTATGGATTTTTTTTTATGAAGCTCCATGAAAGTGATGAATAAGAGGAAGGAAGAAGATGAAGAATGAGATATAAAGTTAGTTGTTGTTGGTTCATCGTAAGATACAATAGACATGCATGATCTAACAGTTATCTTTTATTAAAAAGGAATAAACGGTTTAAATTAAAAAAATTAATAGGATTTATGGTGGACCACTCTTAAGATGGTCCATAGACATTTGAGGTTAAAGTTAACGGTTAGAGACCTTTTTGACTAACGGAGCAAAACAAGAGGGACCGAAATGTTGATTTTACGAATTATGAGACCAAAATGAAAACTGATAATTACTTAGAGGACCAAAAATCCAATTAAATCTATTTTAATCGAGTCGAATATCTATTTGAAATTTCCATAATATGTTCAGATCAATTTGAAATAGTTTATAAAGTCTAATGATTTGTTCTATGTAAAATTATCTAATTTAATTATGGTAGTCATTTTAAAATGTGTGCCATGATAGTTATAATATTCTACTTGCTTGCGCAAGTTAGCATCTAGTTATTATTAAAATGTAGAGTAATGATATTTGTACAACCTATTTGGTACAATTTTTGACAATTTTCTCTCTCATATTCACATTATATTTTTATTCTCTCTCTTCTTCTCTCTTCTTCTTTTTCTCTCTATTACTTTAGATCAATAAAAAAAAAGAATAGCAAAGTTGTTCCAAAAGTTGTCACAAAGTGGTTGTATAAATATCATTTCTTATTAAAATGTATTTGACTTTTGATCATTTTTAGAAACTTATTCCACTAGCTCATAGAATATAAAATGTGTCTATTTTTCAATGTTGGCGGCAATTTTTACCATTTCCACTTATCAATCTTCCTTTATATTTTGAGCTACACATTATCGTCATTGACTTCAAATTCAAGTGCACAATCCTAGGACATTGCATTTTCTTCTACTTTCCAGTCATGGAGTTAGAGGCAAGTAACAGTTCCACCACTTCCTCATATAACAGAATAGCTGAAGTGAAAGCTTTTGACGAATCAAAAGCTGGTGTAAAAGGCCTCTTAGAATCTGGAACATGTGCGACAAAGATCCCACGTATGTTCCATTCTCCGAAACCGAACCTGAACAACAACACTCATGAAACTATCGTACAAATTGACTCATCTTCCAAGTTTAGTGTCCCCATCATTGATCTTAAAGATATGAACACTAATCCATGTTTGCATGTTGAAGTACTTGACAAGATTCGTAGTGCATGCAAGGAGTGGGGATTTTTCCATGTGATTAATCATGGTATTCCGGTTAGTGTTTTGGATGAGATGACTAGTGCAATTCGTAGGTTTCATGAACAAGAAGCTGAGGCAAGGAAACCATTTTATACAAGGGATACAAGTAAGAAAGTCAGATATTTCTCTAATGGTACCCTTTTTAGGGACCCTGCTGCTAACTGGAGGGACACAATTGCATTTTTTACTAGTCCTGATCCTCCTAATCTAGAAGAAATACCACTAGTATGCAGGTAATGTTTGTTTTATATTTTTTGAATCAGGTTTGATATCATCTTAGGTTTTGATGAATTCGAACTAATTTATTCTTACAAAATCTACTAATAAGGCGAGAGGTACTCTTTATTATCAAAATAATTCAGATCTTATCTCTTTTTGATGTTGCACTTACATTTTCTCATTAATATTTACTCGAGGAAGAGTGGCTTAACTCTCAAAGGTTATGTCAGTTATTTATTTTAAAAAGAAAGATAGACACAAAATTTTAATATTAAAATACCATTTGTCTCATGTTAATTGTTATATTTTAAATATAAATGACTCTTTTATTTTGTGAACACATTTTCTATTTTTATTTTTGTGTTTAACTTGATGAGAGACTTTTGACGTGAACTATTTTGATAAACAAAAGATGAAATGTTAGTCATAGGTCATACGTTTCCAAAAATAATGAGAATAGTTTTTCGACATTTTTTATTTTTGTCTAGAAAATAGATACAATTGTTTGTTGGTTCACTTCAAGGGTCTCTTATTTATTTGTTATAAAAAAAAGTAACACAAATTTTAAGAAATAAAAATATAAAATGTTTAAACAAAATAAACAACCTTGTTTGTTTAAAATTATTTGTCATTTTAGAATATTAAGAGAGTATTAATTATTTTACTGGATAATACCCTTATTAATTTGTATCTCAATATTAGGCCTTCCACCTAAATCCTACTAAACTATGGATATTTTAGTCAACAAGTATTATTTTCCCTTGAAATGATATCACTTGATGATTTATTTAAGATGTGTTCAATAGCTTGAACGACACTTAACATGCAGAGTTGAAAATTTCAATACAGAATTCACTCTCACAATATTTATGATATAAACACATTATCAAGATTATATTTCATTTATTAAAAAATAGTTATATTTATATTCTTGTAAAAAATAAAAGTAATACTTCATATCAATGTTTTTTTTCTTCTTGTTTTTATTGGCAGAGACATTGTGATTGAATATTCAAAGAAAGTAAGGGCATTAGGCTTTACAATCTTTGAGCTATACTCAGAAGCTTTAGGGCTTGATCCTTCTTACCTTAAAGAATTGCTCTCAACATACGGACAATTTCTTCTGTGTCACTACTATCCTGCATGCCCTGAACCTGAATTAACTATGGGAACTTCGAAGCACACGGATATTGATTTCATGACAATTCTTCTACAAGACCAGATTGGTGGTCTTCAAGTTCTTCATCAGAATCAATGGATTGATGTTCCTCCACTGCATGGATCTCTTGTTGTAAACGTTGGTGATCTTATGCAGGTAAGTGATGTTAAATGTCAATACTTTTTTGTGACATGACATATATAGTTGTGATATTTAATCTCATTTGCAGCTTATAACAAATGGCATGTTCACAAGTGTTTATCACCGGGTTTTGTCCAAACATATAGGCCCTAGAATTTCCATAGCAAGCTTCTTTCTAAACCCATCATCAGAGGAGGTTACATCCAAGGTTGTTGCTCCAATAAAGGAATTGCTATCAGAAGAAAATCCACCAATCTATAGGGACACTACTTTGAAAGAAGTCTTGGCACATTATTTTACAAAAGGCCTTGATGGGAACTCTTCCCTGCACCCTTTCAGGCTGTGAAATAAGTATTAGGAATAAGATTGGAGCAGTATTGATTCCTGAAAGGCTCCAATGATAGTTCCCATCAAGGCTCCAATAAAGGAATTTCCTGAATAAGTTGTATGTTATTAAGGCTCCAATGTAGACTTTGACTATATACCACTTATAGTTCATATATGCGAAAATGTGTCTAGTGTCTGACACATGTCGATGTCTAACACCCCCGACATATATGGTTACATTTAATCACTTATTTCCTTACTGGCATGTATACATGTCAGTGCCGTGTTTTCGTCTGTCCTTCATATGCATCAAGTTCTCAAAAGGTAAAAGCACCATGACTTATGCCTAGGGAGAATAATTTATTGTCTACTAGATTAGTTTATGAAATTTGTATACAAGACCGTCAAAATATTTATGGACTTCTCATTCGGACAAGTAAATAATATACAATGTTGGCTATTGTTTCAATTAAATTTCAAACCATTTTATTGAGAATATAGCCACAGAAAACAGTTCATTTATGGCACCATTTTCTTTCCATGAGCACTGCAGCTGCTACTGGATTTATAAACAAGGACATCATTAACCTCATGTCGCCCCTGCGCAAAAATGGAAATTATTATTATTAGTAGCATACAAATCCAACAAAGTGTAAAAAAGAGTGTAAGAAAAACCTCATTATGAAACACAGTGATGTCAGTACTACAAGTATTATGATGGTAAAAAGTGAAGACTCATTTTAGGTCCTGAGAAAAATAAAGCAACTTCTAGTCCCTGAAAAAATAAACCAAAGGATTAAATTGTCTCGGTTTATTTTCTCGTGGACTAAATAGAGTCTCACAGTTTTTCTCAGGCACTAAAATGAGTCTTCACTCTTATACGCTTACCATCTTTCCCCGAGCTTTGCTCCATGTCAGTCTGTTCTTGCCATGGCCATTTTAGATTTGAAGATGAGGAACATTGTTGTGGAACAGAAAATGAATAGGTGCTTGTACTACACTGCTTCTTACGTGAAGAGTCAGCTGTAGAGCAAGTGTCTTCATGGTCTGAGCTTGAAACATTACTATCTTTCACATGATTCACGGAATTTTCCTTGTTCTTTCTCTTCTCTTCAAAACATTTTGTTCTCTTCCTAATAGGTAGTTCATTCTTAGGATCCTGATATGCTGGCACTTTCTGATCATTAGCTGAAATAGTAGCACATGGAGCCTTGTCCTTAAGGAGGACAACTTTTGGAATGTCTAGATATTCGCTTTCCGCAACAACTTCATCCCTTGCTTCGGAGCCAGAAGCTTTTGATGCTGCTTGAATTTCCCACATCTTGAATATGGCTTGAGTCAGATTTTCTCTGGCCATATCTATATCAATTATTGGATTCGGATAGTTTTGACCTAACTCGACTCCTGATGCTCTAAGCACACTAAGTGGCGCATTCCAAGGATGATGAATCCACTCAGTTGGCATTCTCGCCAACTCGGGTAGCCATTGCCTTACATATTCTCCTTCTGGATCAAACCTAGATCCTAAAATCTGGACAAACAATGACACCAAAATTAGAGAAGTCGCGGTATTTACTCTTGTTGTGAGTATCTTTTTGGTAAAATTTAGTCCAACGAACAAGCCTAATGAAACTTGTTTCCTATATACGAAAAAGTAATACCAATCTCACTTAGGGACTGTTTGGATTGGTTTATTTGAGTTTATCGACTGACATAAGCACTTGTAAAATTGTTTGGGAGAGATTTCGGAAACAGCCTATGACATGTCCATAAGCTGTTATCGGTTTATTTCCATAAGATCTCCTAGATAGTTTACGAAAATAGCTTATAACATATATTAAAATGGTTTGAATTTATTATATCTTTAATTATAGAAATAGCTTATGTATAAGCACTTACGTGATTAAGCGTTTATTCTATAAGCGCTTAAGTAAGTTCGTTTATTCAAACAGGGCCTAAGAGGGAAATGCATCTAAGCAAAAAATCTCTTTCGGCTATTATAGTCATGCTAAGGAGTTAGGAGTAGGACTACTGATCTACAGAGCTTTTGAAAGGAAAATAGAATCACGGAAGACATGAGTATTGAATCAAAGAAATAGTCAAAATAAAATCTCAAACTACAAACTGGTATGGCTACTAATACATAGATCAAAACATCCTATAATCTGTGTTAAAAGCAAATTATATATTTAACGAGTGGTGAAGTTTAATATGAAAGGATAAATTTTGCCAGATATAAAAGCATTGGAGTATGAAAAGAAAAAAGATAACTTTTTCCATATAGAGTTTTTGCTATTATGTACAAAATTATTTTCTACCAAATTTATGCAGTTGATTGTAAAATCAAACGTTATAGCAGAATGTGATGTATGATACTGGTTATGTTGAATCAATTATTGAATACAAGATGGTCACGTCTGATTGATGCACGAACAAACTATTGAAGAAAAATGTGACAAACCTCAGGATCATCCAAGCGCTCAAGCTCGTGACCATCTGGTAAGCATCCTGAGATATACTGCCAGCCAAGGATATCACATTCAAGGTCTGCATCCAAAAGCGTGTCCCAGAAATACTTCATTCCCCATTTCCAAGGTAGAAGCAAGATTTTCACGGCAAAACTTGAAACTATAACTCTGATTCGGTTATGCATCCATCCTGTAGCCCAAAGTTCTCGCATTCCTGCATCAACCAAAGGGTAGCCAGTCCTACCTTGTCTCCAAGTCTTAAAGTTAGACGGATCAGCATTCCAAGGGAAAAAACTCAAGTGTCCAAGAAGTGCTCTCTCATGAGTGAACGGAAAGTTGAAACAAAGATAACGCGAGTACTCTCTTAGTCCAATTGCTCTAAGGAAAAGAGCTACACTTTCTTCTCCGACACTGTTTCCTTCGTTTCCCCACAATATCTGCTTTATGCGCGCCATTTGAAAAACTTTCCTCACACTCAACTCTCCGAAATGGAGATACGGGGATAACAGCGAGGTGGAGTCTCCACCAACCTTTTGCCTATTCTTGGAGTAGTGAAGTAGTTGCTTGTCCATAAATTCTGTTAAAGCCTTGTCGGCATTGCTCCAACCTGGAGACCATGCTCGTCCTAGTAACGCGTTGCTTGGTTTCTCTAATTCATTTTCGAGACCTAGATCCTCTATTGAACATTTCTCGACTTTTCCTGTAATACACAGCAGAAGAAAATTTGATCACATTGATACTGTATCAGAATAACTATGGATGATATTTTCATTTTGGATAGGAAAATGTTGGTAAGTTAGTAGTTATGTTCGGTTCGAACCTCTGTCGTAAAACTTCTTTGGTGTCCCTTAGCTCACTAACAAAGCTACCAATGTGGAACCAAAAACTATTATATAATTGAAAAACAAAAAAATCATGTCAATGTGCATACCTTCAGCAGGAATTAATTGCCAAGGAGGAATAAGCGAAACAGGTTCCATTTGCTTGTGCAAGCATCTCTGCCAAAAAGGATCAAAGGTTGTAAAAGCGTGTCCCTTCTCATCATATACTTCCCAAGGCTCATACAACAGATCTCCATTGTAGCTTTTCACAGATAAGCCAAGCTCCACTAGCTTTTCTTTGATGTTGTGGTCTCGAACAAGTGAAACAGGATCTGATAAAACAATCATGGTACAAAATGTTGGTCAGCTCATCTGACTAGCATTGAACTGTAAAGAAACATATCAAGAAATTATTTTGTTAATTATAGTCAAATTCTGTTAATTCCAGTAACTTTAAGCGAAAGGGAACATACATTGTTAATGTAAACTAGTTTTACAGTAACATCCACTAAGAATCGAGCATTTTGCAGTTATGTGTGGCAAAATGAAATATTCAATCATTAATTAAACAAATAGAAGTGGTAGAATGCCTTAAACGTGCAAAGCTTAGCTTACAAGCACTTGTGTCTCAACAAACAAAATATTCTAAACTTCCTCTATGTTACTAATAGAAAAAGCCGGCTTGATTCTTCAACTTTTGCAGATCCAAAATATTAAGTGTAACCAAACATGAATCAAATCAAATCAAAATTAGCAAAATCATTTAGCACAGAAGTCTAATGTCATACAAACTACCCTATAAACAGCACTACTTACCATAGAGATGGTTAAACACAACTTTCGTAGCTTGAATAGCATTTATACAATCCAAGAGAGCATTGAGAGTACTCTCAGTCTTGATCAACACGAGTCTCGAACCGAGTGATTTCAAGGACTGATCCAAGTGAGCTAAAGACTGCTTCAGCCACCACCTTGAAACTCTTCCTGGATAAAATTGTCCTTCCTCTTTAGGACACCATATAAACACAGGGAATACAGAACCATCCCTAGCAGCAGCAGCTAGTGCTGGATTGTCCTCAATTCTAAGGTCCCTTCTAAACCAAACAATGGTTCTATTGCTACCCATATTCTATCTAGGCTTCAAAAAAATTATTGCAAGATCAAAGCTCTAAACTTCACCTCAAAAGTTCAAAATGGTTTTTCTCTCTAACATAAAATATCTGAAGAATAAAAATTGATACACTAAAAATTGGCTACAAGGGTTGGATCTGAAATTTTGTCAAAAAAGTAAAAAAGATATCTATAACAGAACAGAATAAGAACCTCAAATCACTGCTAAGAATAGACCTAACAAGTACTTATAGCTTATCTTGATGTTCAACTTGCATACTACTTTGCTATCTGGAAGGTATCAAAACCAAAACCAAAACCAACTCAGCCCACATGTCCCTTTCACAAGCTTGAAGGCATCAAGTTAAAAATACACAAAAAAAAAATTAGATTATCCCTAATCTAGAAACATAATTAACTACAGAATAATCATAAAGGATGCACATGCACAATCATAAACAATAAAGAACATGTAAAATTATGCAGACTCAAGCATAAGACTTGAGAACTAAGATAAGGAAGATATATTATGGAGTAATAATTAGTATAGACAATCATAATCTTATCTAAGTTGAAAATAAGGGACAAGAAAGCACCAAAATCTTATCAAAGAAAAGGTAGCAATAACATGCAGTGTATGTAGGAATGGAAGATAGGTGGCAAATATGATTGAGTGTGTGTGAAGGTGTGATTAGTGTATGATGATCAAGTGGAGAAGATCACATGGCAAGGAGAAGGGACGTGCAATTATGGTAGTGGGGGACAGACACATATGATTATTGTGATGGTTTTTGTTTTTCAACAAAGACAAAAGGATAAGAACATGTAACATGTCACAATGTCACTACTAGGGGCTACTAGCAACTTCGATGATTTTATCAATGTGTGAGGTGAGATTTTTTTTCAACTAACACTACATTAGTAAGAACAGCAGTTGTACGTTATTAACTTTGGAGGAATGATTTCTTCAAAAAAAAAACTTTGGAGGAATGATAATTGAAAAAAAATCCTTTTTTTGGTAACAATAATTGAAAATTTCTAGGCTAGCCTACACAATATAATGATGGTTTTGGTACAATTATTTTCTGCAAACAATTCAATCAAACTAATGAAATTATGTATTGTTCGTATTTCATAATTATTGTCACATTTACAAAAATATTTTGACCCTTTTATTTTATTAGACTATCTAACAAAAAAATAAGAGTATTAAGGAAAGAAAGCTAAGAATTATCCTTCTCGAATTGTTTTATTTTTAAAATATCTCTAATTAATACATTTTTAAGCGTCTAAGGTGAATATCCTTTGAATACACAATGTACTTTTCGTAAATGTGGCGCAGAAGGGTGACAACAATTAGATAGATTAAAACCTAACACAGTGTAACAAAAAAAACATCCATCACATAATGTTACTCGTTATTTGTATGGGGTGTAGAAGGAGATGGAGTATGGGCGGGGGATGTGGATGATGAGTGATGTTGATGGTGTTTATGGTTGTTATGATCTCGATCCACTTTGTTGTGGTTGCTATGATCTCGATCCACTTTTTATTAATACCTTTTGAATTTTCTTTATTGACCCCTAAATATATAATATTAATTTTTGGAAAAAAAAATATTTTAATGACAAATTTCAATATTTAAGAAAATATTTGATTTATTTGTAATTTATTATTTTTATATTAATAATTATTTGTATTTATTTTTGCTTTTTAATCAAAAATAAGCATCATTAGAGAAGATAAATCATTCCGTGAATATTTTTCCCACCGAACCAAACTAGAAAACCACAAAGTAACGTTAATAAAAAAAAAAACATGGAGAACATTTTTTTTTTCAAAGCAGGGAGAGAGACACAAATCAGGAGGCAACACCGACATCCCAACTAGGTTGGCATCCCAGGAAGCCTCCGTCCTATGCCCTCCAAACTCTAAAAATTTATTAAAAAAGGGAAAAAATATATATACAAGGAGAGGGGGGACTAGGCCAACTCAAAGAAAAAACAAAAGGAAACATGAAATAAAACGACTACGGAAATCTATAGTTGGGTAAGCCAATTCTGTCTCGATAGAAATCCATATGCAACTCCGCCGGAAGCGTGTCTAACCAAATAGAACCCTGAACTGCATGATCCATATTCGCCAATTTATCCGCACAACTGTTACCTCGGACATTCCAATATAACAGATTCATTGGGCAGATGGATGAGGACCAACCTTTGCACGAGTCTTATAATGCGGCTTTCCGAGGACTTGCTTTTTTATAATTTGTTGTTGCTTCTTTGAGAGTACTTGTGTTAATCCTTCTCCAACGGTCCGTTGGTCGTATTCTCAAATTCTAGCCTATAATTTCAAATCATTCTGTACGTTTGTACGTTTTTGCTAGTGTGTGTTTCGTGTTGCACAATTGAAACCTGAGATGTTAGAGTAACTTGGTCCTTTAAGATTTGAACCTCTGCGTCATCATTAGAAGTAGTTGCCGCATGTTGGACTTGGTGCGCTTCTGATTGGGTGTCAAGAGGTGCGGCATTTTCCATATCTGAGGGCTCAAAATCCGCAGCAGTGGTATCTTGTTTATATGGAGGACATAAACTTTACCCATATAAACAAAATCAAACACATTAATAAAAGGCTAAAATATGGTTTTGGTCTCTGTAAATATGCCTCGTTTTGGTTTTAGTCCTTGTAAAAAAAAATTATTGTTTTTGGTCCCTGTAAAATATTTTGTTTTTGAAAATACTATTTTCAAAAGTAAAACATTTTGCAGGGACCTTTTTAAAAATCAAAAGATTTTGCAGGGACTATTTTTCTAATAAATGGGTTCAGTCATCATGTGCCACGTGTGCAAATCATCACTAAAGTGGGGTCAGGGACCAAAACCAAAA
>Ga0228711_1003723_pt1 | contig 23672 bp, 15 predicted proteins | sample MedpolnodulmetaG_2_FD_177996 | JGI IMG/M metagenome (GOLD analysis project Ga0228711, IMG submission 177996) | Root nodule microbial communities from Medicago polymorpha collected in Santa Monica, California, United States - brown nodules | ecosystem: Host-associated > Plants > Roots > Nodule...
TTAACTCCTTAACTTCTTTAATCCTTTAACTCAATCAAGTGAGTTTGATACCTCCCAATAGGTAAGCAAACAACTGGAAATATTTTTTTAAAAAGAAGACTAATAGTGTTCTAATCAACTTCCCCCTTTCATGAATTGAATCCCCTACCCTTTTGGTTGAAGGTAACACAACAAAAGAAAAAATAATAATAAGTAATAAATTTTTTGTTATAATACTCCTAAATAAACATATTTATCTCGGGAACTTCTAAGGTACACTCACAAAGTGAGGTGTACCGGTACTCTTCATTCATAATTTTATAAATAAATGATCATTTTTTGTGTAATAAATAGTTATTTGTCAATATTTATATTTTATAGAACATCATTTTATAAGAAAAAAAATCATTTCATTGTTTATAAAAATTATTGTAATTCTTTTACATATTATCGTAAAAATTAATCAATGTTCTTAATTATGAGTGATAAAAATTCAAAAAAAAAAAATTAGTTTGTTGACACTTTTGATGAATAAGATTTAGTTATTATAATTATAAGTGATAAAAAAATATATTTTTCTTCAAAAAAACAACTCATTTAATTATTAATTTAAAGAATGAGTGTACCGGTACACTCAAATATATTGGGTGTACCATAGAACTTGCCATTTATCTCTCATCTAAATAAAAAACACTTCCTTCACTTTCATAAAAAGTTTCCTTCTTGCAATTAGCTTCTTATTCTTCTTTTTTTTATAAATAGTTATTTGAGGGTCCAATGTGATTTCACTTTGATTCATTATAAGCAATGAGTATTTTTCTTTTATTTTTAGTAGTAAAATTGATAAATGAAAAGTGTTGATTTATAATTTATGAAAGAATAAGAGGCTTATTTAATGGCAATGGTAGCTTGACATATTTCATACCGTAATTGCAGTTGCAGTTTTAAAGATAAACCCAATGACCAATCTTGATAAAATTAGACTTGCAGCTGAAGCAGGTAACATAAAAGACCTCTATACTGTAATTGAAGATGACCCATCTATTTTGACGCAAATAGATTCAAAACAATTTGCTGAAACTCCTTTGCATATTGCCGCATTTAACGGGCATCTCCCTTTTGCCATTGAAGTTATGAATTTGAAACCTTCATTAGCTTTCAAGCTAAATAAGAAAGGATTCAGCCCTATCCACCTTGCCATGCAAAAGAAAGAAAAGACAATGGTATTGTGTTTTGTTGACATGAACAAGGATCTTGTCAAAGTTAAAGGGAAGGAAGGCTTGACTCCTCTTCATTATGCTAGCCAAATTGGAGAGATTGACCTTTTAGCTTACTTTCTGAAGGCATGTCCTGAATCTATTAAATACTTGACTGTGAGGTGCGAAACTGCACTCCATATTGCTATTAATAATGCGCAGTTCGACGCCCTACAAGTACTAGTTGGCTGGCTGGAAAAAAATTACAGGACAGGTGCAAAAGAGCTGGAAAATAAAATACTGAACCAGAAGGATGAGGCAGGCAATACTATTTTGCACATTTCAGCTTCAAGAAGTGATCAACATGAGGTAATCATTTTTTTACTGGAAGAATTTAAATGAATACTTTTAAAGCAGATTGGTGATTTGGAACTAGTACATTCTTCTGAATATTTTAGTATTGTTCATTGATTATTAATCGGTATGACAGGCAGTTCGATTGTTGGTAAATACTAAAATGAATTTGATGACGATGAACTTTATGAACAACACAGCATTAGACATAGCAACTATGGAGAGCAAGAAAATATTATGCAGTGCCGGAGCAAAATCTGGCACCGAAGTTACCGATGCTCCCACACTTGCATATAAACTAAGTTCAAAGACCACTATTATGGATAAAGTGTCAATTTATATGCATCGCATAACACAAAATATAGCAGATGAGCAACGTAACTCTTTGTTGATAGTTGCAACCCTTGTTGCAACTGCCACCTATCAATCAGTACTAAGTCCCCCGGGTGGAGTTTATCAGGTTAATGCTATTGATAAAAATTTGAACATAACTTCCTCCAATTCTACTATTTCTACCCTAGGAAATGCTGGAAAATCGGTCTTGTCAAAAGTTGATTTCCTTTCGTTTTCATATTGGAATATGTCATCCTTTTTGATATCAATTATAGCAATACTTTTTTTGACTCCAACGGGGAAAGTAGGCAGTCCAATGTATATTCCAGTGATTTGGTTTGCCATTAGTTATCTATATTATATGTGGTTGATATCCCCTGCACATTACATTATCGTGTTTGTTGGGATATTTTATATTTCAATTTATTTTTTTAGTATCATTTTCTTTTATATTATAAGGTACTTAAGTTTCCAGCATTGGATACATGCTAAGAAACTAAGGAGATCAGGGTTAAGGCATCACAATATAGCAGAAACAACAACCATGGTTGTGGTAAAGGACCTAGAAAATATGGATTCACAAATTTAAACAACATGGAATGTTGCAAATTTCAATGTTCTTTGTCATTATTGCACTGCTTGTGCTGGGGTCTAGTTGTAATAAAGTTAAGCCGTTTAATTTTTTTTTAATCATATCTTGTATTTTATTTAATGTATGCATGTTAATTAACTGTTTTTATGAAAGTGAAGGAAGTTTTTTTTTTATTTAGATGAGAGAAAAATATGGTTATTTAGAAGTATTATAATTGAAAGAAAATGTTCAATTGATATCCGTGATCAAGTAAAAAATTGTATTACTTATTATTATTTGCTTTTTTGTCATGTTTACCTTCACCCAAAAGGGTAGTGGGTCGAGTCATGAAAGGGGAGAGTTTTGGAGAACACTATTGGTCATCTTTTAAGGAAAAATGTTTACAATTGTTTGCTTACCTCATCTTCTCTTTCAAGTGATTTTTTAGCATTTTCAATTTTTCCCTCAACACAAAACTCATCCACCCACTAACATGATTTCTCCTCCACCAATCATCTAGCAAACCTTTGAAATTCTTATTTTCCAACCAATAATTATTGAATCTAAAAGGTTTAGGTCATCAATCTCATCCATCAAATTTAAAACCAATGGTTAACAATCCGACACATCTCTCGAAAGCACCCAAAAGGAAAACCCTCCCAATAATGTGTCCATTCCTCCGAAATAAGCATTCTATCAATCATACTCATCGCTATTCCGTTCGGGTGATACCAAGTATAGCACCTTCCCAATACATTCAAGTCTTCCAACTCCACCTCCCGCAAAAAATTATTGAAGAAATTCATTTCCAATACTTGTGACGATGATGCCTTTTCATTCACTCCCCTCCTCTCATCCATATTACACACCACATTAAAATTGTCTAAAATACACCACACCCCTCCCCCAAACTTCTTCTAGCCTTCACAAGACTATCCCATAACCTTCTTTTGGCATCCAAATTACACTTCGCATACACATTGATTACATAACATCTTTGAACTCCCCGATCCAAACATTCCTGCACAAAACCTTCACCAACAAACATGAAATTTAGTCTATAATTGACTCTTTATTTTGTCGGGTAGCCTAGTGGCTAAAATTCACCTTATAAGGTAAAGAAGTGGGGTGTCCGAGGTTCGAACTCCGGCCCCTGCATATAATAATGCATTGTCCTACCAATTGAGTTAAGCTCACATTGACTTTATTCCACACAAATACGATACATCCACTATTTCCTTCCGACGGAGGAAAGGACCGCTCACAATCCTCGCTCCCCCATAAATTATAGCAAAAATTAGGTGTAATAACCTTCATCTTTGTTTCTCGAATAGCCAAAAAATTAACTTTTTGAACCCTTACCAACTCTTTAACTTTATTCCTCTTCAAAACACCCCCCAATCCTCTTATATTGAAAGTTGTAATAATCATTGGTCACCATTTTCCATCTACCTAATAACCTTCTGTTTCACAGTAATCTCTTCCATAATGTACTCCTAACAGTTTGTTTGCAAGATTTTCACACCACTGATTTACCAAATAATTAAACTTCCTAAGTACCCTTGCATTTAACCAACACCAGTCTTGGATTTTATCCTCCTCAACCATGCTCTTCAAAATGTGATAAATGTATGCAGTAAGTAACCAATCACAACCACTTCAATATCTCTGTTACATGACAACCTCTAACACAAACTTAAGACAGAAAATGACATCCTCTCAGAACTCAATTTCAATTCTCGGTGAAAATGTTAATCTGCAAAACAAATAAAATTTAATTCGTCTTTACTGATTCGATTCTTATACTAATTACACAGACATACATCAACAACAGCACAATGAAAATTCAACCAAATTTGTACAATATAAATAGTGCTTCTTAATGAATTAATTTGGGCAAGCAAACCAGTATCAAATATAAGTACATATAATATTGAAAGCTAATATATATGGACTACCAAACCAAACCATCACACAATCAAGCTAGTAATCACCACACAAACTCTAGTGATAATCACTCAAACTGGTAATCCTAATAACGTTGATCATAGAAATCTTAAAGCTGACTCGGATAATCATAAGTCTGATACTAAGCACGATAAAATTGCACGAACTTTTGTAATCTCACTTTTCCCTACAATCAGATTAGAAATTTATGAATATCTATGTTTGTTTTTTGAATGATCTTAAATGCAGAAATGTTAAAGACATTCTGGTCTTTCGATTGCAGGGGAAATGCAGACCAAATGAGCCATTTAGCAAACACTCTGGACTCTTGAACCATTCATTCTTTGCTTGCAGTATCTTAGATTTCACCCTGGCCATCTTACAATAAATGGAAACGGTAAGCCATGATTAACCTTGTTAGAATGGAAAATGGTAAGCCATATACATATACTATGATTAAAATAGGAACAAACCTCAAACTCATTATAACATGTTTTACGTTCTGCATTAGTATTACACTCTGGGCAGATGATTTCATATATATCATCCATCGACCTTTTCTATCTCCACTTCTTCAATATCTTAAAACCTTTATCTGATGTACGTACTCACACCACAGAATCCAATGTATGAGGCAGCTAGTATGAAAAACATGAAACTCCTGCACATGTTCAAAATTTTCAACTTTCAATATCTTTCGATATTAGTCTTTTTTATTTGTATAACTTTCGATATAAGTCTTATTACTAGACATGTTAAGTAATGTAGTAAAATTTATACCTTGAGTTGATACCAAGGGCTTGGCAGACCCTTATCTCAATACCTTGCTCTAAAGTTTGCACGAGAGAAGCACAATATATTTCCAGAAACTGAAGTATTTGGGTGTAGAATTCTACACCCAAATACTTCAATTTGTCCATTCGAATGGATGCACATCTTTGCCAACAATCATCTTTTGATTACATATGAAACATTGTCTCTGCTCCAATTCCATTTTCCGATTCATACCTATCCAAATCATTCCAAAATGGCAATATTATGACATTAACACAACTGTTGAGATCCACAAAATCCGCATTAGGATCATTTTCGCCTAGCCACTCACACCGTATTTTTTCAACCAGTTGATTCTCGAACACGCAATGTCTCTTCATAGTCAAACTCTTCAATAGCGCAAGGGCCTTGTCACGGAAAATTGGTACAAAACTTTTTTTAAGAATTATTAATCTTCCGAGTCGGGCATCTCTTCTTTGATTGAAGCATCAAACAACATAATGCCATCACTGAAAGGCCATCTATTGTTTCTTTTGAGGAGGGTAAGTTTAGCCAAATTCAGTTTGCGCTTGTGAGCAGCACCCTTCAAATGATCTAATAGAGCATATCATTAATGTTGCATGATTCAGCACACAAAACACAATGGTACATCATTTGTTGTCCTCTTCGGCTATGACCAGCAGGACCCTCGCGTAGCTCAACATAGTAACATAGTAGTGACCACGATGCTTGAGACATTTGATCAAGTTTTCTTGGGAACCATCCATTTCTAAAGCTCCAAAGTTTTCTTGGAAAGAAATTATTTAAGATATAGAGAGAAAAAGAGAAATTAGCAATAGTATTATAAGTATTGAAGAACAATGTAGTTTATATAATTACACTACATTTCTTTTCTTTTTCTTTTAGCATATAGGATAAGCTTCATTTCTTCCATGTGCCATATTCTTTTCTAAAACAAATTATATGGGACAAAATTTGTTATATTTTTTAAAAGTTGAGTAATTTTAGTATTCAATAGTTAACGTATTAATTCTTGTGAAAAAAATTAATGAAATTGAGAAGCAAACAGTTCAGATTTGGCAAGAAAAGGATAATCCTGGTGACATCGGTTCGGTTCTTGAAAAAACGATTGGTAGGAATGATGATGTGAATTATAATGTGAAACAAATTATTGTGGTTCAACCTATTACGGACGAACCCCAGGTCATAGTCAATATGCAACTTGAGGTTGCTATTACCATGGCCACAACTGCGCGCATTACAAATGATGAATTTGTAGAGATCAGCTATGAGGCATCTGTGGTTGAGAATGTTATAGGGGAAAAACGGTAAGTTGTTGATGGTTGCCGAGAACAAATTTGAGAAGAATATGTTGAGGTTGTTGATGACACTGGTTTGGAGGATGACATACATGAGAATCAGGTTGCTAATGTTTCTAATGATATTGAGCATGAACTGGAAATTGTTTCGGAGACGTTGTTGGAAATATCACCAACACGTCCAATTTTAAGTAGCGTTTCTAAGAAAGATCTTGAAATTATTCAGAAAGTTTTTGACTTTAAAATATTGAAGAGAATGTTGATAATACAAGTTTCATATCTTACGTGTCGAAGAGTCATCGAAAGAAGATGAAGTCAAAAATTGATAATATCAAATACAATACTCGATAAAAGGGTGAGCATATCAAACATTACTCATGAAGTTTCTCTTTTGGAGCATTATGGGTGTTGCATTATCATTCCTTCTTCTACAACCGAGGATGTTATGGTTTGGAAAAATTGGACGGATGAGGAAAATCCTTTGTTTTTAAAAGATGTATTTTTTAGGGATCGCCTAGAATTTCCCAATTCCCGATTCCCTTAACTCTTTTATGTTCCTCTTGTCTTTTATTTCTTTTGTCTTGGTTACGGAACTCTTTGTATTTCTGTCTCTTTTATTAATAATTTTTTTAGTATGCTTGTAAAGGATTTGTGGTTCTAGGGACCAACCTAGTTGAGATGTTTGTTGCCTCTTTGATACAAGTTCATACTCTTGCTTCATCTAAAAAAAGTCTCTTTTTTGGATTTTAAAATAATATTTTGTCCTATAATGATAATTGTCCCGCTAACACAACGAGTTGGTATGTTCTTATTTGACCCAAAAAAAATTATGATTTTTTTAATAGATAAAATGACAAATAATCGTTGAAAAATTCACCCACACAAATGGGGGGTCAAGGTTTGAACCCCGACTACAGCGTTCAGCATAACATTTCAGTAATTTTGACAATTGAGTCAAGGTTTGTGGACAAACTATGAATTTTATATTCAACCTAACCGATAGATTTTAATTATATATATGCACTTTTGAATTTAATTTTAAATGAAATGTGTGTTGAACTTTTTTTTAAAAAAGCTAAAATGAATTATATTACTGAAACAATCTGAAAATTTCAGCATAAGAAATGCCAAAAAAAAACCTACGGAAAGAGTATCAAATTACATCCAAAAACAAAGAGAAACAAAAAGAAAATGTCAAAGCCACCACAAATGATAAGAGAAAGCAAAATTAGGACGATTCATCTTCAGCCACCAATATGATTAAAGTTTAATTTTGTTGAGCAATTGTTGTAACGAGTCCTCTTTTTTATGAAAGACCGAGCATTTTTTTCAATCCAAATCACCTACACACATGAAAGTCAAATGATGGTAAAAGCTGAGAGGATACTTTTTGAAAACCTGTCTAAAGTACCAAATTGAGATAAATGATCTGACACATGTTCAGGATACACTGTGTGGAAACTAAGCTAGTTGAAATACGATACCAAAGTTTACTAAATAATCACGAGAGGACTAAGTGCTATGCATCTTCCATCATGCCACATCCACCCACACAAAGTTGAGCATTAGGTTGTAAAATTTGTCTTTAATTAAATTGTCCGTTGTTGGTAACCGATTACGCAGCAGACGCCAAGCAAAAAGAATGACTTTCAGGGGCACCTCCTTATTCCAAATTATGCGAGAAGTGCCAAGTTGTTGTTGACCGATGACATCAAATAATTATAAGCACTTGTTACATTATATTTACTTGACGCATGTAAATGTCAAACCCACTTGTCAGAAAGATTAGGTTGCAAAACAATATTAATTAAAAAGTCACAGCACTCCCGCACTTTCTCCTCCTCCCAAGCTAATAAACAACTTCTCCACTTCCAAGCCTCACCTTCCTCCCCCCACCCAAGCGAATACATTTCAGTCACCATTGTCATTTTATTAACAGCAAGATACTTATAATACTCATAATATGTGTTGAACTTTAATTACACACATGCCAAATACTCATAATATGTTTTCACATGTTTACAATTAAATCCCTCTACCAAAGCTCATCGTATTCCATCTGTGAACAGCGTTGATCAAATGGCTTCAAAATGGATCAACAAGGAATTGGAAGGAGTTACAGAAGGATCCTCTTGCTTCATGCAGTGCTGGAATATTTTCGGCTTTAGTGCTTTGCTTTATTGCCTTTGTTTTAAGTTACTATATACTATAATTATTTATATACTTTGAAGTCATTTGAAAAATATTTAATTTTGTTGAGATATTGTGTTTTTTTATCAGAGCACATATAATGAGGCATAGATTGTAGAGGATTTAGATTATGGGTTAAGGCATGGATTTTGTAAATATTGTTGTATCATCTCTTTTTTTTTTTGCTACAACTTGTCATTTCCGGGACAATCACTGCCGCCAGCCGATAGGTCTCTGATGGGAACAACTTTTGACGCAGTGTTTTCAGTAAAAACAACCACCAACATATTTGCCTTCCTTCTACTATAGGACAAGCCCCAGCAGACCTAAAATGTATCCTCGTGTGTGGTAAAAATTAAGTGTGTTGTTTAACGTATGCGCGTCCATACGCTAAATATTTTTTGATATGAATGTTTTGAAGATTCCAAATATAGTTTTAATTGATTGTTTGGTTAACTGCAGTGTTTATCATAAAATTAATTTAAGTTTTAATTTGATGTTTAGAATATATACATTTTGGGTATGATCTTTTGTGAGATAAATTTAAGGTTCTTAGAATCATCCTCAAACGAAGCTAATTTATTTCAAGAGTTGAGGATTTTGACAGTTGGTGGTGTATGGAGAAATCTTGCATGTGAATTGTGACATACCATTTGATGTAATGTCTAATATAGTACGAGATCGTTTACGATGTATTGGTACTTATGTCAATGGTGCTGCTATACAGTGGTTAGATAAAACCTACAAGGTCATTTCTTTTCTTTTTCTTTCTTTAGCATATAAGATTAGCTTCATTTCTTCCATGTGCCATATTCTTTTCTAAAACAAATTATATGGGACAAAATTTGTTATCTTTTTTTATCACCTGAGCTTAATATAATTGTTATCTCTTTTTATCACCTGAGCTTAATATAAGAACATAATATTATGGTAATCAACATAATTGTCCTAAACATTGTATGGATATATTTTTTAAACCTAAAAATTATGATTAGCAGTTAAAACATGATGGTTTAAGTTTAAGCTTTAGAAATTATTTCACACTTACTCACAAAATCATAAGAAACAAAGACTTGGACGTTTCTCATGTGATAGCCCCCAGCACACGCAATTCCCCATCCAAATATTTACCTCATTCAAATATTTACACTATTCTATTTCTAACTGCTTTCTTTTCTTGGCAAATATGTCTTTTTTTCTTTTTTCTTTTTAGGTATTTCTTTTTCTTCCAAGATAAAACAATTAATTTATTCTTATATACCAGAAACCCTCTTCATCAAAGACTACTACTACCCTTGGGTCTTGACTAATTTATGAGAAAAAATTTCATCCGTATTATTTTTTTTTAGATAAATTGGGCACAAAAAAATTGTGAGAAACCATTTAAATCTTTACAATCTTCTGATCTATTTTTTATTTTTTACAATTTTTTTGTTTACACACATGTTTTTTTTATCAAATATTTACACACATATGTATGTGCATGCAAATATATATTAACTAGTCTCTGATGAGTCGAGTGTATTTGAAAGTAAACAAAATCATGCATCAAACTATATAGCTTCTATTATAATTAGCCAAAGTCCAAATTTGATGATATAACTTTTAGAAATTATTTGACACTTAATCACATAATCATATGAAACAATCTCCCATGTGTTGCCCTGTCCCCACGGCATTCGAATATTCATTCACATCACTCTAACCAATTTCTATTCAAGGCAAAATTTGTTTTCTTTTTTCTTCTAAGATCATGTCATTATTTTATTCTTAATAATAGAATTAAAAATCAAACTAATCCTTGATCTTTTGAAATACCATGACCTTGTTAACACTTGGAATATTCCTCCCAAATTTTTTGTAAAAATTATAGTTCTCCAATTATAAACTTTAGAAAATATGTTTATGTAGTAGGATTATATGTACCAAGTTTTCTCCTAAAAAAAATCAACTAATTTTGTCTAAGTAATGAATCTCATTGGGACAGTCGTTGCATACTTGAGAAAATAATGCTAAATGTAAAAAAATACTATCAATCTTATAGTTTGGGATTTCCATTTCTTCCATATGCTATATTCTTTTCTAAAACAAATTATATGCTTAACTGGGACAACTTATATTCAAACTCGTATATGTTTGATCGATTTTTTTAAACCGAAGTTCATTAACTACTTAAGCTCAATATAAGAAGATAATATTATGAAGAAAAAAATGAAAAAAAATATTTTTTGAAAATCAACAAAATTTTCATAAACAACTAAGGGATATATAATTTTAAACCTAAAAATATATTTTCGAACTTATTTTAGGATATAGGTTATAGAAAAAATTACTTCATCACTTTTACCTTTTTATTGAAGGGATCACTTTTTCACACATATACAACTGGTACAAGCAATTGTATTTATTCTATGATAAAAATGAGTGTATTTGAAAGGAAAAAAAAAATAGAATTTTGTCCAAAGACACGACATTGCCTCATTCAACTTTTTTTTTTTGATGTAATTGCCTCATTCAACTGATTCAAGCAATAACCATTCTAACCGCTTTCTTTTTAAGGCAAATATGTCTTTTTCATTTCTTTTAATTTGTTATTGCTGTTTATTCTTTTTTTCTTCCAAATCAAGTATTTATTTTATTCTTAATTACATACTAGAAACCCTCCTCATTAAAGACTACTACCCTTGAAACTTGATTAATTATATGATTATATTTATGTGATTAATTTAATAATATCGTTCTTTTTTTTGGGTAAATAATAAATTTATTTTATACCTTGAGAAAATATCAAACTAATCTTGCTCTTTGAAGTTCATACCATAACCTTTTTTTTTCATTTGAAGTATTCCTCCCAAATTGTAGGACTATATCTAGCTAATAAACTTAAGAAACATGTCCATGTAGGATTATATCTAGCTAATAAATCTTAAGTGTTGAGTTATGAATTTTTTTATAAGTAAAAATTATATAGGTTTTTTGTTTTATTACAAAGTGTTGCATCAAATGTGAGTTCAAAGTTTCACATTACTTGGAAAAGGCAACATGACTAGAATCTTAACCCAAAGTAGAGTTGACGGGTTCCAGCATGGTGATCTTCGGAAAAGTTGCACGGATCATGAAATAAACTTAGGAGTTTTGTCGCGAACATGATGGAGGTTTTGTTTCTCAACTCAAATTCGTCAATGGGGGACTAAAGTTGCTAGGAAATAGAATAGTAGCAAAAGTGGCAGTGATCCGTCAGAAATCTCTTTGAAAATATAAATGAATTAATGGAGTAAAGATCGCATAGAAAGGATACTTTTGATTGTGACTTCATGGCCAGTGTAGACTAGTCGACGTCAACACGGTGGCCCGAAGAATTTCGTGGCGGTGGTGATATGTTCAAGGAAGAAGAAATGGGTTTTGATATTCTTTTCCAAAGGAGGATGGAGAAAAATAAATAAATTAGAAGAGTCTAATTCTTGACTAGTGAACTAAGAAAGTACACATCATTTTCAAATGTTCGGCTAAGCATATAGTTTGTTACATTAGAATGTCACATCATCGTTTTTGAAGGTCGATTTCCATAAATGATTTAAAATAGAAGCATCTTAAATGATGGAATAAAGAAAATTGTTGAGACTAAAACCAAATTGGTCCAATATTAGGGAGACCAAAAACAATGTTAACCCTATTTTCAAATTTCACCTATATGTTATATTTTGAAATAACAAAACGTATTGTTATTTTTACAATAATTAAAATTTTATGATAATTTATGTACTCAAATAAAAAAAATATAAGTAAATGTATAATTGAGCATATGAAAAGTTGAAAATGTAAGTAAATTTCAAGAGAAAAATTCCTCAAACAAAGACAAAGAGTTAACTTTATCAATTTGATTTAGCAATGTAAGTTTACTTATTATTGTCATCGTGAGCTTATCTCAGTTGGTAGGGACAATGCATAATATATGCAAGGTCTAGGGTTCAAACCTCGGCCACCACAAAAAAAGAAATGGAGATTTCAGGCCTCTCTCTATGACCAAACTCATAAGTCAATTACTAGAATCTGACAAACATTAACATGTTGAAATTTGAGTATGTCAAACTTGGTTTTTCTTGGAATTCTTGATGATACAAATTTTGGTTCTGAGTTTATAGTTAATCTATGATTTTGTCCTTGAAACTAATGATGACTAAGTTTTGCTAAAAAAAACATGTAATCTAAAATATCATGATGTAGAAGAAAAATAGACTATCCTATAGCATTGATTATATTTACAAGAATCAATTTCTGGTTAACAAACCCTTCATTAAGAAGATTCCCAAACAACCACAACCAATAGCCACTGCCACCATTATATGACGACCACCCGAATCTGAAGAAGAATCTACACTTTTCGAGTTGTTTCTTGTTTGATGAGGCTTCTCTTCCAAATTTCCACAAAAAAGATTGTTCAAATTATCTAACTGATTCATTATATGGCGCTGGCACCGTGCAATACCTGATATCTGATGATCAACATGCAATCCAGTAATTCACAAAGGTTATATAAATGTATTGGGCTACAAGCACATTTTATAATATATAGCTATAAGCCTATAAGGCTAAGAACAAATTCTTATTTGATAGAACAATGTACAAAGAAATCTATCCCACATAGGCTCAGACTTTTTATTTTTAGCGAAAGAATTCACATGCGGAGGCATAACAATGACCCCTGACATCCCAACTATGTTGAGACCCTAGTAGCCAAAAGTCATCGGCAGCACACCAAAAGGCTGGGTATAAGTTGTACGTCGTTAAAAAGTATACCACATTTTTTTACAGTTGATTTATTTATCTTATTGCTTAATCAAAATATTAAGATACTTATGGCACAACCGATATTATAGATACATACCTCATCACTTAAATGTGATTCCTTAGCTAATTGTGATGAGAGTCCATTTAGGGAGCCGTTGCTCAAACTAGTGATGAAATAAGAAGTGGGAGCAGAACCATCAAAGGACTCAGCTTGCAAAGACATATTTTGTTGGCTTGGACAATTTTTCTTGATGGTTAACTTTGAGTTCAGCTCTTCAATACGATTTGTAAATTCGCCCATTCTATCATGTAGCGATGAAATTTGTTCTGAAAGCTGAGTGATGGCTCCCTGCCAAGTACCAAAATATTATAAAAAATGCAGCTAAGAATTAAACAAATCATTTGTTCAATGGACTGATAGAAAGTGATATTTAAATTAAGAAAATAATTTTACAATTAAAATTGCTAAAAAGTAAATGAACTTACCTGATTTTCCTGTTTCGTTTCAGAATCTGAATGATTACTTTTAAGAAATCCTCGATTGTTTGAAACAAAACCAGTTACTTTTGCTTGATTCTCATCTTTTTGATTTGTACTTGACTGCGATATATCACTGTTCAAAATGCACATTGGCCTTATTATTCGTTAAATTCACAGAAATTACTCGGACCAAGATTTAGCTGACATCACAGATACAACTGCCAACTATATGTACTAACTCTACAGAAGTCTCTCATCTTAACATTCAAAAAATAAAATGGATATGCAATTAGTTTAAGGACTGAAAAGGATGAATGTGACTCTACTCACAAAGCTATTTATTGAGATATTGAGATCCAAGTGCATGCCATATGGGTGAAGAAAACGTACTTTAATCTTTATCTTTAAGAACAAGGGTGATATACAAATGTGTGCTAGTTATATGGTGATTCAACCAATGAGTCGTATTATTAAGCTACGAAAGGAGAGAGCGTGCATGATTGGACAAAGATTAAGACAAGAGACCCGTGTCGCAGAAAATATTTTTGGTTGTATGCAAGAAGTTCAACCAGGGAAGTGATACACTTGCTATGATGACTGATTCAGAGATATCAGAAAAATAGAAAAGATTTACATATGATTTTTATTGATTTGAGAAAAGACATCTGATAGAGTTCCTGGAGAAATTTTGTATAAGGTTTTCAAGAAAAAAGGACTCTGCATTGCCTACATTTGACATATCAAATATGTGCGAGAAGCCAAGACTAGTCTGAGAACTCAAAGTGGAGCCACAAAAAAAAATTAACACCAAGAGTTAACTTTGAGCCCTCAAGTATATTGAATTTACATGTGCGATGTTGAAAATATCCAAAAAAAATTGTCGAAGTACAAGTTTTATTGCAGATGATATAATCTAGTTGGAGAGTTGAGATAAATTATGGAAAGAAAATGAATAGATCTGTTGAGACAAACCTTAGGAGCATATGACATTGATTTTAAGTATAAGTTGAATAAATGGAATAGCAGGAAGCACAAAACTTCTAGCTAAGAGATCGACATTGGTTAACATACAATATTGGGTCTATCATACAAACTGACGATCTTGGGTCTATCATGCAAAATGACGATAAGATAGATGAGAATGTCAATAATAGAAGTTAAACAAGATAGATGAAATAGAATAATGTTTGTAAATGCAAGACACAATGAAAAAACAACCATTCAAGCTTAAAGGAATATTTCAGTGTACAATTACAAGACTTGCAATATTGTATATGATTGATTGTCGTAAAGAGGGTTGAAAAGTGTATTTATATGGAAAATATTCACCTTCTCATACGTATATGTCTCATGGGAACCCGGTCACTAGAGGTTCTTAAAAATGCTGCTTTGGGGTTTGACACCAAATCTTCATGAAGGTTGAGTTTTGTCCTTAAATCATCTGGCATGGCCTGTGTGGAATAGTTAGAAAGCGAATGATGATAAGAGACTAGGTACTAGAAGACAAATAAAAATTCATACCATTACAAACTTTTCAAGTTGAATCTGCTCAATGTAGGTACGGGGAACGTACGAACCTTCCAAACCCAATTGCTGTGCTATGTTTTTTACAACTAATCGATCCGTTCCTTGTACCTGTTTGTTATTATGCAATGTGTTATCAACCAAATTAAAGAAATATACAAACTAAAGAATAAATAAAAGCACAAAATATGAAACCTGAAAGATGAAAGATGATAAACATGGTTTCAAATTGCAAATCACATCATGTGATGTATAAATGTTCGTAACCGCGTCACACCACAATTGCATTTTTTAAATCACGAAAACTTTAGAAACACAACGCCACAAAAGTTGCAACACTGAGGGTGCAATGTTCGCATTGGACTGCAAAAATTCTTAATGTCCTCATAGAAATTTTTCTTCATTCTTCCTCTATCATTCGTTAGTAAATGTAAGAGGAATTTGACTCACTTTGTAACAGAAAAGAGAGTAAAAATTAAAAAGGCTATAAGAAATAAATTCAAATGCTACATTATGTCGAGTTTGATAAAAGGCTATAAATAATGAGATACATTCTTTTACTAAACAACCATACTTTTGTTAACAAACATATAATGAGATACATATAAACTAATCAGATCCAATATAAGCTAACAGATACAGGATGAGGCCTGTCGAATGAAGCCATGAGAATCAGAAGGAAGGGAGGAATAGATAAAAGGATTTCGAAAGTGAAACATGACGTCCGTAAAAAATACTGCAACAGCCACAATGCCTGTACTTACAACTACAAATCCGGCCACAACTATATATAGTTTGAAACCATGTTGCTAAACCACAGAAGATACGTGTGCGTATAAACACCAAATCCAAAACACCAGAAGATTGTAAACAAATGATAATATCACTAAAGCATTATAGCAGTAAAATAGCATTATAGAGGTACTCTAACATTACCTGAACATAATGTCGATTTAGTTGCTCAAGCCAATCTAGTTTAACACAAATCCTATCATCAGATAAGACATGGCTACTTCTTTTAAGAATAGTTGCTATTGTGTATCCAAGGGCCATCAGTCCACCAAGAAGACGCACACTGACCGCAAAAGTAATTCTCGGTGATATGACAAATGGATCTTCAGTCACCCATTCCTTGAAGTATAAGTCATCAATTAGTTTACACAAGGCAACAAGTCCGTTCTTGTCTTTTCGAATTTTAAAATATTTTTTCAAAGAAAGGAACCAAAACTGTATGAGGCATACCTCAAACATGAGACTGTATTTCCCATCCTTATTTCGCATCCGTAAATATGATTGACAGCTCTCTGGATTTTCACCAGGTGGTAGAAGATATATGTCATATGTTTGCTCAGTTGTTTCCTCAAAATTTTGGGAGAGAACAGCTTTGATTTGATCCACTGTTACATTCCTGGTTGACTAGAAAAAGTTACAGCATCGATCAGTAACTCGCATTATATAGCACCGACATTCAACAGTTAAAAATTCAGAACTAACAGGAAATTCTATATTTGTGTATTTACAGTGACTAAGTATAACTACGATAAAATTTGAGAACTAACCTTTAAAATGTAAGTAGGGCTTTGGAATCCGAAAAATGGATTAAACTTGTTGTTTATTTTTATGTGTGCAGTTTGGAGATCTGGCTCAATATAAGCCTTGTACATTGGATATACCTGCAGAAGCAGATTAAATTGAGAAATTGTTTAAGCAAGCACAAATACATTCCAAATCTTTGTATATAGCAATGAATGAAGGGAATGAAAATAAAGCATGCACCGTCTCAGATATTTGATGAATAATTTCTTGAGGTTCTTGACCAGCACGTTGTATATCACGTATAACTCGTTTAATAAGGTCAAGATGCACACCGCCTGTTACAGATACTCGAAGGTCTAGTAGAGGCCGCAACCTCTCACTCAAAGCATAAATGCCCTCTATAATCACAATTCGAGAGCTCGGAACTTCAACCGTCCTGGAAATAAAATACAACGCGATCTAAAGTTGAAGGCATAGCCTATAATTTGCCTAATAAATTAAGGAATAGCAAAATACAGAAACACAACACACAAGTCCAATTCAAAAGTTTTTTTTTAGACTTGCATATCTTTGCACTCTCTCGTTCTAAATTCTAAGAGAAATTAAGCTAATGAAATTTATTCTTCTCAAAAATAATAATGTTGTCTCACTGCTAACAAAATTAGTCAATAATACATTTTTATTTACTTTATGAAAAATCTAAGAGGTAGCTTAGGATTAACCTGTATCCTGTACGTGAACTGGATTTGTAATCATACACGGGAACTTGGACTGGCTTTCCTGCCTTTAAATCATGAACATTTCGGAGCAATGTTTCGTAATCTGTTAAGCGTGGATCTGCTCAAAGAGATATAATATAGGTGAAAATATTGTCAAAATATCAAAGTATGAAATGAGAGTGATACAGAGACATGTTATTCTATGGATCAGGTAATCTGTCTTTGCATCAACATACTAATTTCCTTCATGCATGAGTAACTTCTTTAATGCTAACCATTTTAAAATTATAGTGTTTTCTACACAATAAGTAGTCAATGACTAACATGTGAAAATATACTTTTGGTAGGAAAAACCAGCCCTTTCATTTTATGAGATCTTACGCCTTAAGCTTATTCCATTAATTTATATCTTCCCTTCTCCTGGTCATTATATGAAATTCCTGCTATAAATTAATGGCAAGAAAGGTGAACAAGAAAATAACCGACTTTCTTTGTGTAATTAACTCAAGGCAGAAAGTTTTTATATGCACCACAAAAGGAATGCTAAAGCATCACATAAGAAAAAATGAAACAGTGATTTACCATCGAAGTTTCCATCGACAATGCGACTAGAATCATTGTAATTGTCCATTGAAATGACTGCAATATCAGGCATGGAGTTGAATATCTTTTCAGCAAACACAGTCTTCCCTGCCCCAGAAGGACCCCCTACCCCTATTAATATCATTCCATCATTTTTCTGGACCAACAATTGGCATGCATGAAACACTATAGAGAAACCATTCTCAAATGATAGTTTGTTCTGGATTGGAGAAACCTCATAGCGTTCGCAGTCTTTCCTTTTAACCAATCGAACTTGATCTTTTAACCGACCAAGATGTTTTTGTTGTGAATCAACTCCAGAGGTATCCTGTGCCATTGAAGGAATGATGATTTCCTTCTAAACAAACACACAGTCACACAAAAAAAAAACAAAGAAACATGAAAAATAATAAATAATGATATCATATATTATATTTTGTAATTTTTGCAAGCTGTAAAGATTTTGTCACATAAGGTGTCAGCTCAGTGATAAGAGTTTCGCTTTGTAACTTCTGATTGGGTTCAAATTCCATCGGAGACAGTTGTAATGTTGTATCAATACATTACATGAGACAAAATAAGCAGCATTTCGATTCAAATACCCTGAAATGAAACATGAGAAACCATGCCCAAATGAAGGGAAATGGATTCCACAAAATCACAACATTTGTAGCCATTTGATCTAGATCAAATGCCCAAGAAAGAGCAGATTTAATTTTTATTTTATAATTATAAAAATGTTGTACTTAAATCAAGACTGTTCAATCTTGATTGGGCGGTTACCAACACTTGACTACAAGGTTTTTTGACCCTAAACCCGGTCCAAAATGAAGTCCCAAAAATCAAAAGCTACACACCATAGTTTTAAATTGCGGTCTTCAATCACAATTGCTGCCGCAAAATAAAGATTTTAAGATTTTAGGGTCTCTACAACGGCAACGCAATGACAATTGCAATCACTTTTGGCGCATTTCACCACAATATCAAGGTTTGCCGCGTAAACCACAACCACAATTTAGAACCATGTCACACGTCGCGATAACTATTACAATTCTTGATAGAATCGATTAACTATTAAAAAAAACATCATGGAATGAAAATTCTGTAGCTATAACCAAAACATAGAATACCTAGAAAGAGAATACGAATAAAAACAGATCCAACAAAACACATTGGTGATTACAAAAGAACTCACCTCAAGGAACAGTGATTTCAGTAATAACAACACCCCAAAAGCATGAATGAGCTAGGAAAACAAAAAGGAATGTAATGCTTTAAGAAATTTTGGTGAATCTGCGTATGATCAAATATTGAACGTTTCAAATCAACATGATTTTCAGAAGTTAACTACACGAGATTAAAACTCCAACTTCCTCCCCTCAAAAAAAAAAAAAAACTCTATCTTCCTTTTATATTTTTTTTACCAAAAAAAATAAATCCTAAACTGTTATTAACCTACGAAGATTTTATTCATTTATTTTTTGGTACAGACCTATGAAGTTTCTTTTGGGTATTGATTAAGTTAAGAGAGTCTTATGTCATCTCATTTAAACGATCTTAGGTAGACATAAGATTTAATTCTTATATTTTGGAGGTTTGCATGCAATTTTTTTTTAGGGTAGGTTTGCATGCATTTTAGCCTATACATATGTGCGCGCTTATAATATATGAATATGAATAAACTAGAGGATATAAATCATATTTTGCTTCCACCATCTAAAATGCCTATACAATCTATTAGCAAGAAAAAAATGCCTATACCACCTAAATAACTAAATTATGATTCACTGTTTTTTCGGGACAAGATATTGGCTTGAAAAATTTACTTATCAAATAACTCTAAATTTTTACTCTCAAATAATAGTAATCGTTTAAGATTTGTGCACGATTTTTAAGAATATGATTAATTGTGTTGATTTCAATGATAAAATAAGTATCATTTACTAAAATATCCTTATTAATTGTAGTACGTTGAGTGGCTAAGTTTGATGAAATTTAATAAATAAGAGTATAATAATGGAAAAAATAATAATAAATGACATATTGGTATTTCTAAAGTGACAATTATTTTGAGAAAGAGAAAAAATTATCAAAAAAAAACAATTATTTTGAGAAGAGTAAGATTATTAAAAAAACATCAATATATAAGTAATCTTATTAATCTATATTCAAAACACTTTCAAACTTAGATAGACTTTTAGAATTATCACACTAAATTTTAAATATAAGTATATAACACATAATAAGTCAGAGCGTTGTTGTTTAATTTTTCTGTCTTTGTGTGAAATTGTATGATTTTCTCTTTTATTATGGTTTCATTTTCAGACCATCTTCAATCAATAATTTGAATATTGACGTTGCAGTTCTGAATGCGCATGAGCATTCATATCACTTTAATTTTTATTACATCATGAAGAAAAACAAGAGAATAAGTGATTACTTGCGTAGCAAGTGTCAATATAGTTAGCTATCTTAGTTTCTATATTAGTTAGTTATCTTAGTTTCTATACTCTGTTACTACTATTGTACTAGTGTGCTCCTGCACCATGCCTATATAAGTTGTAATCTCAATCATTTGATTAATAACACGAATATTATTCTCTCATTTCTCCTCTCATAATAATTTTGTCACATTATTAATAGATAACTTATCATTTTATGCTATTAACTTAGATATTGTTAATTCATTCCTACATTTATCCCTTTTTATTTTTAAATATGTTGATTTGGTGTTTGATTTTGTACTCTACAAAATTTAAATGAATGAATAATGTTTTTTGGAAAGAAAAAAAAGAACTCAGACTCGTTTTGACAATAGCAATAGTCATGATAAGGAGTGTCAATAATATTCTAATAAAAAATTAGTTCACAGGCGAGCAACGCCTACAACATCAACCATCAACACGAGATTTAGTTTCAGAGGACGTCTATTTCAAATCTTCAAAGTATCGTTGGAGGAAGCTCTCTCGTCTTCGCAATCCAATCAGCACATTCATTGCCTAAAGATGTTCTAATCCAACATGCAAAAATGACAAATTTGGGATAAATGGATCACAAGGATGGAGTTGAAAAGTTTCATGAGAATGAGAAGCAAAATCAATTGCCATAGTGGAATATGACTGGATGGTAATATTTCCGGATCCTTAAGCTTGAGCAATCTTAGAGACGATGCTTTTTCTTTACAACAGTTGGAGGTTGCGGTTATGGGTGCCTTTCGAGAGGCTCGAGCCATGTATTTTAAGGAGGCTCGGACTAGAATATTCAACGTGCCGCTAAAGGGTAACTCAAATCACCTCTTTGGAATTCAATTCTTCACTGGGAAACTGAAATTCAACCTAATAGATTAGGGCTTTAATCAATTCTTGCTTGTCTTTGTTTAAGCTTTGGAAACTGAATTTGAACCTAAGTTTACTTATCAATGCTGTAATCTTGTACTCATATGTTCTTTGCACTTGAATTAATATACACGTAAGAACCATGTGATGATATATACAACTTTTTTTTGTGTGATGAAAAAGCAAGTTCTTGATCGTTAATTTACATAACTTGGGAAATCATGCACCCTACTTCATTCTCTATTATTTTCTTTGTTTTCTCTGTTATGTATGTATTTGTCTGTTGTGCTTGTCTTTTTTTTTTTCTTAACTTTCAGCCATATCAAAATAACCTCACCTTTTATTTTGCTTCTTATTTTATCAGACAAAACAGAACCTGGTTTCAAGTGTCGCATTGATGACATTTCTTCCGAGGCAAGTTTCTCTAGACATCTCTACAAAGTTTCACAATTCAGTTTATGAGTGCATATTTGAATTCTATAATATGTGCATATTTGAATTCATGACTTTTCATAATGCGAACTTTTAATTATACCGAATAGAATTTCTATTTCAGTCCAATTTTTGTGACATCGTATACTCTAGTTCTTGAGGTGTTGAGTTTGATCTTAATGAATTGATTTCTTAACTTTATTGAGAGGAATAACGATAGTGTCCCCACGAAAATTCAAATACGTTGTAATATTGAAACAATATGAATTAGTTTATAATCAATTCTTGAGCCAATTTTGTTCTATGATCATATCTCTCCCCCAAACTTAATATCCAAAAAAAATAAGTAGTCCATTTCTCAAAATTTTCTGACCTTGCGTTGCGGATAAAAATACTTGTAGTTTTCAAACATTTAAACAATTGTAAATTCATTAATAATTATGCTTGTTCAAGAAGGGGAAAAAAAATCTTAAGGTGTGAATCCCCAACTTACTTCGGAGACAACGACCTTGGCAAGACCTATTTTTGAGATTCATTCCTTTCGCTGAGAATTTGTTAAACACTAATTCTAAACATCAATTCTTGTTTCTATATTAAGATATTGAATCAAATGGAAGTATTTCTAATATGAGCAAATTACCCATCCCTCCTTTAAAAAATAATGATATTTCAACCATCTTCCCTCTTATTTCAAAACATAGGTTGTTCTACCTTTAAAGATGTTCAATTATATATTTTGATCCAAATTTATATTTTTCCATTAATTTTCATTCAACCTTGTTAAATAATTTTAAGATTTTTCTTACTTTCACTATATTCATTTCTCACGCGCCCTCTAAAATTCTTAAATTTCCACGTAAGATTATATAATATGAAGTGTATTTGTGATATTTCAGATTATATAATTTAAAATAATTTGAACCAATTAAATACAATATTTTATGTGGTCAACATTTTCTTAAACCATACCACAGAACCACGAACACTATTTTGTTTAAGGTCCTAGGATTTTCTTAAATTTATAAAGCACAGGGTTTTTACACAATTTTAGCATATTTCAAATTATATAATTTGAAATAATATGGGAATGATTTCGGATTTTATAATCTAAAATGTGTCGGACTGTGGACGCTTGCTTGGTCAACAAGGTTGGTTTGTTTCATGCATTTTTTGGGTTGTTTGGCCACGTTTTTGACTGTTTGACCAAGGTTGAATCATCATTCTTATAAATAGCCACTCTTTCTTCACAGTTTTTTTATTCAAACTCACATTCTCTCTTTTTTTTCTTACTTTTCTTTTGGGGCAGTTATGATGTCTATGTTTCATTGTTAGCCTTTCATATGAAGGGTCTGTTGTGTGTAAGTGTGAGTTATATGTCCCACATCGGATAGAAAAGTAAATGTTGAACACCTTATAAGTAAGAGGACCCATAATCCCATAGCCTTAAGATTTTGGGTAAGAGTGTGGTGTCTCTCTCACTAGTGTGGTTGTTCTAGCCTTGATGTGGACGGTCCTCCGAGCTCCCCTCGTTACCCAACAGGGTCAACGTGTCATCTTGTGGGGTTAGTATGAATTAGTATGAATGGTCAAAGTGAGTTGTCTAGCATCCCATC
>Ga0228711_1003725_pt1 | contig 23671 bp, 15 predicted proteins | sample MedpolnodulmetaG_2_FD_177996 | JGI IMG/M metagenome (GOLD analysis project Ga0228711, IMG submission 177996) | Root nodule microbial communities from Medicago polymorpha collected in Santa Monica, California, United States - brown nodules | ecosystem: Host-associated > Plants > Roots > Nodule...
TAAAAAAAAAAAAAAAAAAAGTGAAAGAAAAGCTCAAAAATTGAGAGGAAGATGCATGTACCGTGAGACAAGAGTCTAGAAAATGAGGAAATCTTGGAGAGAACTTGGAAAGCACAAAGAGTGGAGGGAATGTGGAAAGTACCTCAAACTCCAAAGGCAGTGTCTTGGACAAAACAAAAAGGTGAGAGTGGATGGAGGTTGAGGTTTGTGAAGATTATAGGTTACTACAACAAAGTTTTAAACTTTCAAAGCAAAGCTTGTGGAATAAAACTAAAACTAGAAAAATGAGCATCACATACTCATGCACTTTGTTTTTCGAAGTATCAAGCAAAGCATCCCTTCTTTACAACCAAACCACATGCACAGAACAAAACTTAATTTGGTCTTTGCATGAACACAACTTAAATTGTATATGCTAGCAATTTAGTTTTCATCTGCATCACTCACTCCTTGCACTTTTATCACTTGCCTTAAGCTATAATCTAACACAATATATTGCACAAAATGGTATTTAAGTGTGGTCCACTTTAATGGGGTCAATGGTCATCAGACCCATATAGAAAGATCTTCATGATCTTTTGATATTGGTTTTAAATTTTTTATATAAAATAAAATGCATTTCCTATCCCTTGGATTTTAGTTCCACGGTTTTAGTCCTTCAACTTTTAAATTGATTAACTTTTTTCCATCTATGTTTTTTGAGCTTCACTTTTTTTGTGTTAATTTTGAGGTTGAATTTTGATGATGTGAGATGTTTACATGACAATTCAATTGATGATGTGACACTGTTTAGGTGGATTTTTATTTAAGTAATTTTTATTTGATCGAATATACATAAATTAATATCACAAAAGCAACTAAATTTGATATAAAAAATTATAAGTGTATTATTATAACTTGATTCATTTTCATTTCATCAACTTCGTTATCACGTAAATCAATTAACATTTTTCCTATCAATACTCTTTGAGATTGAATTTTGATGATGTAAAAAATGAGATATTTATGTGACAACTCACTTGATAATATGACACGATATGAGTGAGTTCTTATCAAACAACTAATTTTTATTTCACCAAAATATACATAAATTAATATCACAAAAGCAACTAAATTTAATATAGAACACTATATATCTACATTATAACTTAACGGCTCATTTCCATTTCATCAACTTAGTTCTCACATAAATATCTCAGCTGCCAAATCATAAAAAATCAACCTCAAATACATAGGTGGAGCTAGAGTTAGATATTTGGAAACGTAAGGATCAAAACCATAGATTTAGAAATGTAGACTAAAATTATGAACGAGACAAAATATGGACGTTAAAACTGCATTTAAGTTTAAATTTTTTCAATATTGAGTACTAGATGAAATGGTTAGGTCAAATGAAAAGGTATTTTTTTTTTTTTGTGAATATTGTTTTTTGGTGAATCTGAGAATTCATATGAAAAAGTATGATCAATAATCTTTGAATATTAAATTCATCCATGAGAATAAAACATTTGTTATATATATACGGAAATATTCAATTTAAACAAGCATTTTTTCCATAGCATAGGGAAAAAAAGTGGTTGGTTAATCTATGCACTAGTGTCCTAAAATGACACCAATTTTGAAGGTTAGATTGATTGGCATTGATTCACCATAATAGAGACTTTATGTGGAAGCAGTATATTGTTCTATCAAAATAAACCAAGTGACAAACTCAACCTTCCAATTCAATGTGGTACTTTATCCTAATAAAAAACTATTCAATTCAATGTATTATTTTACTTTTAGCCTTCAAGTCAATATCATTAACGTTGTTTCATGTTGTTATTTTCCGAATGGAATATCATATAAGCTTACAGCACCCCCACCCTACCCCCCACCCTCCTTCCTTTTATATGGTCAAAAGTAAAGATTTGACTACTAAAATGTTTGGATGTGAAAAAGTTAGGTGTTGAAAAAGATGGTAGGATATAATATACAGGAAATGATTTATTCTCGAAATTTCTTCTTCCTCCTGGATTTAGGTAAGAGGTCAGATTTTCTTGGTAGCTATACTATATTATGAATACGTGATTCCACTACTATATGGAGGGGACACAATTATGTACGTCTCTCGTGAAGAAAAAAGTGATTCATTAGTTTATGTATCGTTTTTTATTTGAAAAACTAAACATATAATAGTACTTTAATATGGTGTGTTTATTTATCTTTTACACAAGTAAAATAAAGGTAATATGTGTTTTGATTTCATTCATAAGGCAAATAATTTTTTTAGGGGATTCATAAGGCAAATATGTTTAGCTTAATTTAGAAGATAATGTGATAGTTGTGTGTCAAAGTCATGATTCCTAATATAATGTTTGAAGTAATTAACAACCCTAGCACACGTGCCATGCCATATCTCTATCCCCACCACTTCATTATTGTTATTTTCTAGGTTGGGATTTGGTGGAAACTCAATGCATTGCAATGGACACTTCAAAATGAACAAATATTATATTTCAAATTGGTGCAATGGCCAAAACTATTTTATCGAAAAATTTGCACGGGTAGCAGACATATAGATGAGATAACGTAAATGTACCGCATGGTCCACTCTCCAACAATTATACAACTCATATTCATTCACGATCAAGTATCACTATGGCCCAACACAAACATGTTATTCATTCATTGTCCTTTATTTGGTGTCTATATTTTGTGAATATTGTACCTTGTTTCTTAAACAGATAGGAAGTGCAATCAATTATGTTCTCTTTCCCTTTCAATTTCTTATGATTTTTCTTTTATCTTGAGGCAAGGCAACTATGTGTTTGGATCACCTATGGATTACTCATCAAATCTTGATCGTTAGATTAATTTAATAGCTCGGAGTACTATATTTTTTATTTGACCTAAAATTGAATTAATGTAAAAGAATACAAAATCTTGGTGGACAAGAAACAAAACTCATGCAAAAGTAAAACGTATATAAAGCCGGGTAGGGTAGCACTTGAGTGACATTGTGGTTGGTGACATTGACTAACCACAATATCACAAGTGTACAAAAAACAACAAAAAATCTTATGAAAGAGAGAGAAGAAAGTCACTTGTGACATCTAAGTGCTACCCTATAAAGTCTCACATTTTTTATGTAACTTCGAGAGATATTTTGGAGTTTTAAATCTTATTGGTGTGAATTCTCTATCACCGTTTTTTTTTAAAATTGGTGGCATTACCTAGAGGTGTAATAGGAAAGTCTTAAATTTTATCAACCGTATCCCCCTCAATTTCATCACTTCAATGCTTGCTCAAAATGCATAAATCATTTTTAACAATATCAATGTGCTTGTTGTGGTTTCTTATCGCCATTGTCATTGTGAGTGTGTTTGGTTTAGCAGCAGCAAGGGAAATATCAAGTCCCTATATACATTTGTCATTGTTTTTGAGAAGCTGCTAACTGTAGAGTTTGTCCAAACGTGAGTCTACTGCAATTGTACTGCTAAAACAAACATCTCTGAAGCTCAAAATTTATATATGATTTTGGACTTTCTTGCACTATCATTTAGATGAGGAGAATCAAAATGTCGCATGTGATTCTTCTTCAATCTTCATCCTCCTGAGTTTCTTTCTTTTCTTCTTCATACCACCTAGGGGAGCTTTGAGCTTGAAAGGCCACAGGAAGTTGTTTGCCTCTCTGAAGTGAGGACAAACTGTTAGTATCTCGTGAATCAGAACATTCAACAACGCCATGCACACAATCTGGACTGTCGAATCAATAAATTTCATGAATATTTTAGGAATTGGAGATCTATACCATATCAATTCCAGCACCAATGGAAGTAGAGACGCGATAATGATATGTCACAAATAACTTTTGTTCTTCCTGACTGCAAACTTGTTCTCCAAGGGATAAGTGCCCTCCTAATCAATGTCACAGATGACATTATGAAAAGAAAACCATGTTACAAGCATGTTCAATGATGTTTTGAAGCTATTAAAAGTTTACAAGGCAACAAAAGCCTTTTCACAGATGATAAACCATTTAAATTTAAATATTTCTTAATTATGATATGCCAATGTTCAATAGCTTTTGTTTTTAAATAGATGAAGAAAAAAAATTAGAAAAATCAACCACAACTGACACCTGAGACTGAGAGTAGCCTATGTTACCTTTATGTGATTCAACATTTGGATCATCCATGGAAAGCTGAATATTTCGACTAACAGCAGAATTAGGTAGCATTTTGGAGAAGCTCATTCAACTCACGGCATGGGGAAGTTCTTAATCATAAAAACTTCCATTGTAGCTGAAAATTATACAGGGCTCTTGATTTCTGGCGAAACAGTGGACTTAACTTGAACTCATAATCGGAATGTGGGACCGTCTCGCAGAGGCCAGTAACATCCATTCATTCCACAATATATCTGACACAAGCATAATGAAATAGCATTATGAAATACAAATTCACATTCCTAAAGAAGATATGTATTCACACCTTGTAGCATTATTAAATGTGTGTTTAGTCCCTGCATTTTCGCCCAGTTTTGGCATTGGTCCTTGCGCTTTTTTCTGTTTGGCATTGGTCCCTGTACGTTGTAAATCTTTTGGCTTTAGTCCTTCCGTTAACTTTCCATTAAAAAAAAACCAAAACTAACGGCGTGTCACGTGGCCCAATCATGACACGTCACGTAGCACACTACAAGACAAAATTTTAATTAATAAATTTAAATAATTAATTTTAATTAGTATTTTAATAAAAATTGTAGCAGCTATCGAGGAAGCAGAACGTGCACTTAACATTAAAATGGTTCATGCAAGCCAACCCACACCATCTTTGAAAATTCAAAGGCAAATTGCCAAACCATTAAGTTGCACTGCAACACAAAAGGTATGTTGCCGCTTATGTTGAACCATTATTCTTTCATTTGAAAGTTTGGTCTTGAATCTATGCTAAACCAATAAGTTTTTCAACTCATGTGTAGCGAAAGAAGTGAAAACATACCAGGCCACCAAGGGTGATCGCAAAAAATGCAAGATGGAGATAAACCTCTCAAAAAGGTAATTGAAGATGAAGATGGAGATCCCAAAGAAAATCCAGATGAAGATTGTCGGAGGTTTTAGAACCTACTGATGTATTTTGTGAATTTGAGTCCTATGTTTAACTCACTATATTTTTTGTGCATTTTGAGAATTAGAGGCTTATGTTGCCAACTTACTATCTATTTGGTGCATTTTGGTTTATTTTGAGATAGAAAGGCCTATGTTGCCAAATTACTATCTTTTTGGTGCATTTTGAGAATTAAAGACCTAAGTTGCCAAGTAACTTTTGCTCGACTTTAAAAGTACAATTACATGTCTTGCCAAAGTGCAATTTAATTTCCATCTAATTTGTTAATTTTTATCTATTTTCATGGTGTTAATGCGATACAATTTTCATCTGCAATGTGATACAATTAAAGCTTAATTTTTTTTAAAAAAAAAAATTGATTTTATTTTTTTTATGATTATTCTCAATAAAAATAATGAACAAAACAATAATTAAAACATAATTTCTTTGAAAGTTTTTTTAAGAAAAAAAAAGTTATGGGACCAATACCAAAGTGCAGGGACTAATATAAAAAAATGCTGAAAGTACAGGGACTAATGATATTTTTAAGTAAAAAATAATTAATAAAATAATAATTAAAAATTGATTTTTTTTTCAAAAAAAATAATAATTTGTCTTTTATTGTGCCACGTGGCACACCGTTAGTTTTGATTTTTTTTAACGGAAGGACTAAAGCCAAAAGTTTTAAAAAATGCAGGGACCAATGCCAAACAAAAAAAAGCACAGGGACCAATGCCAAAACTGAGCAAAAGTGCAGGGACTAAACACACATTTAAGCCTTTTCTTATTAAGAACATCAAATTTACTTATCTCCTTCATTCAACATGTAATCTTCATCCACTTCATTTCATAATCGAATCATACTTGTCATAAGAGATAAATTACCCTCAATTTATGATGTAGGCCTCACCGGTAGGTTTTTCTTACAATCAACTACAATTTTAATATCAAGAACATCAAACTTCTCCATCTTTTTCATTCAACATGTGATCTACATTTCTTTCATTCAGAATTGAATCATATTTGTCATTAAAGTTAAACTACCTTCAATTCATCAAGGGGTAATGTAGACTTTACCCGCAAAATGACTCTATCTATCCCTAATTATAATTACCCTTTTAAAAATAGTTATATCTCTAAATATAACCCATATACAAATTATTAGATGAATTTCCTATTTTTTCTAAAAATACGTTTAATTAATATTGTTAACTTATCTTGAAATATTAAGAGTCAAATTATTTACATATAAACAAAGAATAATTTAATAATAATCATGGATAAAATCGCACATTAACTACGCTACAATTTTTAAATATTAGAGTTTTTTATGGTTTAACCATTTCCTACTAGATTGACTATGTGTATCACCCTCAATTTCATCACCTCAATGCTTGCTCAAAATGCTAGATCATTCTTAATAATATCAATGTACTTGTGATTCTTATCTCCATTGTCGTTGTGAAGCTCAAAATGTTTCTGAAGTATCTTGCACTATATATCATCCCACTATCATTTTGATGAGGAGAATTGACAATGAACATTTTCTAATATTGCAATTTGATATTTACAAGCGGTTTGTTCTGCATTACTAACACTTAATGCATCATTTTATTCCTAGTTTGGGACCGCACGTAATTCTTCTCCATCCTTCTGAATTTCTTTGTTATTGATATTTGCACATGTGTTTGCCTTTGGTTGTTGGATCAAAATATGTTGTCTATGGAGACAAACGTAGAACACCATGCTTGATATTTCAAGCTCCTACAGACCATATTCTCTGAAGACCATCGACTAACACAATGGAATTCAAAGAAACTCTTCCCTATTTGACTCAGATGAATATCGTATTAGGCACGACTTCTGCAAAAAGGGATGAAAGGGTGGTTGTTTGCTGGAAGAGGAGGCATTGGCAATTGTGTTGTTGAAGTAGCCACAAAGAATTTCCCTAACATAATTCTCTTTTAAAAAATTTATGTCACTAAATATAAGACTAATCATCAATTACTAGACACATTCACTACAAAAAAAAATAATTTACCAGACACATTTACGATATGAACACCATATACATCACTACACTATCCTAATAATAGTTTTTGTCCCACTGGATGAAATTTTAAAAAAGAAGAACCTTAAATACATTATCCTAAATAGAGTTAGTCCTGTCCAAAAACAATGTATGATTCCTGTTATCAACGCGTTTTTTCCGAAGCACTTCCTGTCCCTTTCAAAATTCGCATTCTTCTTTTTGTTTTTTTACAAATTCATCACGGCCTATATTCCTAAACATAACCTTAACAAAATTAGAACTCAAGCATACAAAAACCGATGGATTACAGCACTATATCTAATCTAATTGATCACAATGATGAATGGAGGTTTCAGAGAGACACCATAAATTCCTCCCCTCTATACAGATAATACAAGTATAGATCTAAGAACCTCACGTGATTAATCAGTAAGCATTAAAACTAAATTAGCAAAGTCAAGGATGAATAAGTAAAAGGTAGAATTTTTCACTGCATTCCAGGCAAGGCCATGAACTAAATATTCAAGATCCGTTCGCATATGTTAAAATAAGAGATGAAAATATTTTAAAGCAAAACTGGGATTAAGGAAAACAATATCTCAACCTTGATAATTAATCTTACACAACATGATATGCCAAAAACTAATTCATCCTTCTGATGAGTTCGTTGATGTAGTCTTCCCTGTTTCCAGCATCACCACCTTCAACATAATGATTTCTTTTCTTCTTCATACCACCTAGGGGAGCTTTGAGCTTGAAAGGCCACAGGAAGTTGTTTGCCTCTCTGAAGTGAGGACCAACTGTTAGTATCTCGTGAATCAGATCTTCAATACAGATGATACCGTGCTTCCCAAGAACCTGCCCATTGGATAATGTCAGTCGAAGAATATATAAAAATAAACAGTCAGCATAAATGTTCAACAACACCATGCACAGAATCTGGACTGTTGAATCAAGATCAAACAACTCTTGTTCTAGCTTGAGCAAATAGGGCCCAAACAACAAAGTCGGAATGGAGAGCCATCCCATATAGGTCTGACAGTAAAGATTGCCAACAACAACATTTAGTGATTGCAGGGTATCCAATCAGACAAACCTGTTCGATGATAGAGTTGTCTGTCAAAGCAATTCTCTGCCTGTCAACTTTGCCGTAGCCCCTCTTGTAGATCAATTCCCTGACGCTCTTCAGATTAGGGTACCCGTATGTAACATAAGGCTCAACCCTGTGGAGCATGTTCACGGTTGCTTTGTTAACTTTGAGAAAGACACCATTAAAGATCTGCAGTCAAAAGAAATGGAAGAATAAGGCTACATTGTAATATTTCATGGATTCTTCAACACAGTATTAGAGGAGATGGAGAAAGGGAGCCAGAAGCCAGCAAAAAGGAAAATTCTAAAGTCAAAATTTGGTTGAATAAAGGAAGGAAAAAAAAGATAATTTATTAGGTGAATCCTCAGAAATTGTTGTCTAGTCTCACACATGATCCCATGCACTTTGGGCTTTAATAGTTAATCAATGTTGGAGACAGCACACCACACCACATCTATAGCTAAAATTCTACTTTTTTGCCCAGAAGAATGAGTATACAGGGATTGGAGATCAAAACCTCTTGGCTATAATGGGTCTATCAAGGATGGATTCTAACTAGTAACAAGTAAGGAGTATAGATACAAAAACAAGAGATCATAAATCAATACTTCATATCTTACACATTGTATTAAATTAATATACATTCAATTCAATAATTCAATATATATAACACAAACTAGTAAAACAACTTAACTCCCTTGTGAATAGTCTTTCTATGCTTAAGACAAGGGAGTTAAGTTTTTATTTTCCGTCAAAAAAATACTAATAACTTAACTCCCCTGTATTAAACATAGAAAGACTGTGCACAAAGAAATCACATCAAAGTGCTTTAGGTGTAACTATATCTCAAGGAAAAAACTATACATTGTTGTAGGTACACTTAACAGTGGGATGAAAGATCAGTTCAACAAGCTCAACATACATAAATTTAATAATAAATGCTTATAATATTCCTAGAATAACTCACTGAATAAACCTTTAATCAGAGGTGCATTGCATGATAGAGCAATGCTAGCAACACTCTCTTTTGAACACTCTCTAATACTCACTCTCTTATTGGTTTAAATCATTGTGGGTCTACACTTTGAAAATTGAACCCACCCAAAGTGGTGGGACATACTTTGATTTCATCCAATAAAAGAGTGAGTGCTAGAGAGTGTGTTGAAAAGTAAGTGTTGCTAGCATTCCTCTTGCATGATATCTGAAGAAGCGCATCCAAAAAACACAAGTGTATCACAATGAGGCGAGTTCTAGCACTAACTTATATACATACAGTCACAATAAATACATACATTTTACTCGAAACAGATAACCAATTACACACTAAAATGGTACGCAAACAGCACTTAACAAAATTCTATATCCAAAATGAAGTTTTACTAATCAATGGATTCAACAGCAACAAGAACAAAACCATTAAAGAGCAAAGCAATTCATCGAGTGACCAATCAAAAAACAATCAGAATGGTTACCTGTCTCAAACGCAAAAGCTGCAAAATCTTCCTTGATTTTGGGTCCATAGCGTTGATACTGAAATTATAATAAAATTCCCATTAATTAAAACAACAATAACAAGAAAACCAACTAGAAATAATTAGTATACAATAAAATAATAAATCAAATATAGTATGAAAAATTACCCTCTGATCCTGATAATGAACAAAAGCTTAGCTTCAGGGTCAACATAAAATCCACCCTTGAGTTTAGCTTCACGCTTCAACCTGATCAACTCCTTTTGCTGCACACAAATTAAATCAATAAATAATTGTATAAATCAAAAAGGTAGATGGATTAAGGAATTGTTTGGATTGGCTTATTTGAGCTTATATACAGGAATAAGTTGAGACTATTGGAGAGAACTAATTAGAAAAGCTTATGCCATTGTTCATAAGTTGTTTTCAGCTTAATTAGGGCCTGATTTGATTGACATAATTGAGCTTATCTACCGACATAAGTTTTGTGATACTATTTGGGAGAACTTATCAATACAACTAATGACATTTTTCATACGCTACTTCAGCTTATTGTCATAAATTCTACAAAATAGTTAATGGAAACAGTTTATAGCATATACAAAAATAATGTTATTTTATCTATTGCTGTAAAAATAGCTTATGTAAGCTTATACACATCAATATAAGCACTTGTGCTATAAGTTGCAATTAACTTTTTTATCCACAAAACGCCAATTACAAAGTTCTCCAACATAGCTTATGAAAACCGGTTATAGCTTGTACTAAAACAGTTTAACTTTATTTTATATTTAGCTATAGAAATAGTTTGTAAGTGATTATTATGATAAGCTATTATGCTATAAGCTGTTAATCCAAACAAGGCCTAAAATTACATAATCAAAATTATTATTAACAATACCTGATCATCATATTCCTTGGCGTATTGTTTGGCTCTACTCCAAATGAGTTTCCTTGTTTCAGCCCTCTTCTTCTTAGCTGAATCTTGTTCCTGCTTCTTCACCAATGCCCATTCTTCGTTCCTTTTCTGCTTCTTCAAAACGGATTCAGGAACCACCGTTTTCACTTCCTCTTTCGACATCCTTCAAACAATGAAGAAAATGAATCAAATCAGAGCACGAAAACCTAAATTACATTAGGGATGAAGAATAATAATAATGAATAACAGATGTATGAATCGAGAAGAAGAAGAAGATTGAAAATTTTACCTTGCCGCAGTAGATGGAGATGGAGATGGAGAAGAAAATGAAACTAGGGTTTGGGACTGAGCTTCAGATTTTATGCTTTCTTCATATTTCTGCCCGACATATATCAATGGGCTTTATGGACTGACATGTATGGGCTGGGCTAATCACCAAAACAATACGAATGTTACTCTTCTGGCTCCCCTGTTTACTCCCAGGCCCCCAAAATACCATTTTTGCCCTTGAACATAACGTTTGGGAGATAGAAACCGAACAGTTCGAGAGTTATCTCCCGAATGGTTCCTACTATTGAGTTGGCAAAATGCACAAGAAAGCCGGAGTAGAATGGTTTTACACCAGCAGCAGATTGACAACACAAGTTAGAGGAAACCAAACGCACGGTGTTGCAAATGTAATGTGGATGTTGCATTCTCAAGCTCTCAAAATAGAGTTAGCATAGGTATATCGTATATGCATCAGGGACGATTCAGACAATAACTCCTAAAACCCATCGAACGGGAGATAACTTCAAGTTGCTGGGTTTATATCTCCCCAACATAATGTTCATGGACAAAACATGTATTATGGGGGCTAGAAAACAATTGGGGGTGGGGGCACAAATTCACAGTTCAAACTTCAAAACATGTATGGCCTTTGTTGTTGTTCAAATTAAATAAGTTTTATAGAAAACTCGCATGTATCAAATGTTTTTTTAAATATATATTTTACCATCTAAGTCGTGCTTAGCCAATGAATATTGATTCGGTTAGCAAAGAATTACTAACCTCCAACGTCCTAATCTCATCGGTGGACCTCTGGATGGTTGATTAATAGGCACCTCAATTTCGCTTATGACCGAGTTGTAACTTTCGCTCAGTTATTTTTCTGAGTAAATGTTGATCTAGTCATTACTCCCATTCGATAATTATATGGAGGTTTAGAGTGTGTTCGAACTACATCTTGCAAATGTCTAGTGGCGTGTACGAGATTCAATATATACTGTGTTTAGACTCGTAAACTTTAGAGACGATGAGGGAAAGCAAAAGTTTTTTTCTTTTAAAAAAGAATGACATCTAATGTAATTACACATGTGTAACAAAAAAGGTTAAAAAATAAGTTGATTTACACACCGGTGTCATGTCAGCTTGTTGGCATGGTCAGAGGAGATTAAGGTGGATAAACTAAAACTTGCTGGGGACAAAATACCATTTAACTCTAAAAAAATCATCATCATCGTCATCATCGTAGGTTAAAGGGAGGGAGGGAACGTGTTTGGAGAAGAGAAGAGTGAAACTTGGTTTGCCCTAAGGTAAAGAAGAAGAATAAGAGTGAAGAGAACAAGCCAGACGTTTAAGATAAGAGGAGTAAAACCTTGCCTTCACTTGCATTCTATTTTTCTTCCCGCGTACTTCCTTTGATGTTCAGAAAATTCAACTTTGGGGGTTTTGGGAAAGGAATTTATATTTTCAAATAGAAAGAGGACTTTGATGAAATGACGTGGTAATGATTTATGTCTGAAAGTAGAAAAATGAAGATGAATTCTTATTTCTATAATCTGTATGTACTACTATACTTTGCATATGTTATACTTCATCTGTCCCATAATAACTGAGTCATTTGTAAAAAATATTGTTTCAGAAATCTTGACCCATTTCAGTTTTCAATACAATATTAATTACTTTTTTCCAATTATATATATAATTAATACTACTTTCATTACTCCCAATTCAATATATTTTACTTTACATTTATGATAAAAAATAATGCACCAATACTTGACAAAGACAGTCAAAAACCATTTTTCTCTCTCTTTAATTTATACACTTTTCTTAATCTGTGTGAAAAGCCAAACTAGCTCAGTTAAACTGGGACGGGGGAGTAGTAGTTTGTTTGAGTGTTTGATGTTAAAAGGAAAATTTTAAGTTACATCAATTAAATAACCCATTACCTTTACATTTTAGATGTTCCAAATAAAAAATTATCAAACCATACAATTGAGTTTAAATGTTAATAAGTTTCACAAAGGATGATTTTTTAAGTTTTTTTGAGTTTGATTGTTTGATGGAATAATTGATGGTTAGGTTATCCTTACGTCATAATCGAACTTCGGATTACTATGGCTCATTTCCTTTGTAAACCGGAGGGTGACACTAAGAAAAAATAAAATTATTCCCTTATAAACCGGAGGTTAATGCTGAAAAAAAATATATTCTCAAGTTCATGAATAGAACTTAACAATGGATTTGAATTTACAAGGGATTTTCCCAAAATCCCACAACATGTCAAAATGTAAATGTAAATGTAAATTTCATTAATATTATTATAAAAATTGTGAAATATGGTTTTATTGAAATGTTTTTTAATTGGTTAATAATTATATTCATTGGCTTTAGGAATTGAATACTTCCTCAAACATATAGAAATATCTTAGAATCAAGTATGAATTCAAGAGAACTGTGTTGTTGTGTCGGTAAAATATGAATTCTGAAAATTACTCAAAGTAATTTTTTTTTTTTTGAAGAAAATTACTCAAAGTAATAGTTTAATTAATTGACCTACTTACACCTAAAATGAAAATTACTCAAAGTAATAGTTTAATTAGTTGATCTACTTATAACTAAAATGATTGCTTCCACCATGATAATGAGTTTGAATGAAAAGCACAGTGGTTTACGTATATGACTAATATATCGATTTACATTACAATTCTAATTAACAATACATCATACGCAGATATCTTCGTGGAGAAAATCTCCAAAACAAAAAATCCATAGTTTTCATTAGCCAAAACAAAAAATCCATATTTTAACTAACCAAAAGCTTGGATGAAGTTAACGAAAGAGGTAACATTAGGGAGGAATTAGAATTGTTGGTGATGGTGTAATGATGAGGTTAGGTCTAGTTGTTGTTGGGTTGATGAATTTCTGGATTTTTAGATTAGAGATGAATGAACATTGAGTTGAGTGATTAATTTTTAAATTTTTTGTGGGTTTGTTTGATTAAGATGATAAAGTTTATGAATATGATGAAAAAAAAGAGGAGGGAAGGAGATGATATTAAGTTTTAGCCAATTATAAACTAGCGTATGATGCTTAATCAAGAACTACACCGTATAATTGATTCCATCATTGTATGCCTGAATCCTGTAAGTTTTGTCCAGAAAAAATTTCTTAAACAATTCTTTTTTCCAATTAAGAGTTATTGAAAAAATAAAATACCAATTTTATTGATAAAAAGTCATTCCAAATAAATTTTAAAGAATATTTTAAGGAAAAAAATTGGAGGGATTGAAGCTCCCTTATCTAGACCTACAAAAAATGTGAGAGTGATTGTTTGTAAGCAGTTGACCTGATTATTGTTGATCGTGATCATACCTTGCACAATTATGCTACTGATATCCTTCATATTAAAGATGCACTACATGGAAATGGAAATACAACATTGATGCATGTTCTTAAGGAACAAAATATGTATGCAGATTTTATGGCAAATGAAGGATCACATGCAAGGTGCTCTGCTAACTGGAACTGCCTTCCGCCTGCCATGGAATCTCTCATCCTGAGAGATAAGCTTGAAACTTAATTTATTTTCTCCCTCTTTTTTCTTTTCTTTTTGCCACGTTACATTGTAACGCTACCAAAAAAAAAGACCTACAAAAAATGATGACACAAGAGCAACTCCAATGACGATCTTTTTCTTTGGTTATTTTGTGTACCCCATTATGACACAACATCTTGAAGTAACTCACTCATTTTTAACTTCAATGGTGAACTTTAAAAAATTCATATTGTACCCCACAACCTAACCTTACACATTAATATTATATTCATATTTAATTTTATTACAACTGAAAATATTAATTTAATTTATTTTTTAAAATTAATATTAAAATGAAAAATAAAATAAAATTGAACATCAATTTTTATAACAATAATTGAAAATTAATATTAAATTCATAACATACACAAAAACGATTAAAAAAATAGTGTGATCCTACTAACGGTTAATTTGAATAACGGCTAATTTGACTAAAATTCATTCTACATAAGATTAAATTTTAATAGTACTACAACATTTGATCTTAACTAAAATCCATACTTTTCTTTGAGCTTATTACAATATTTTTCATGAACTTGACGTTGACTCTCATTCATCGAGGACGTGTCTGACATGATGACATGCATTGCTTTAAACTCCATCTCATCCTTCTTTAAGATGTTTTCTTCCTCCTTAAGTTGTGTGAGTTTATCCATGATGCTACTCTTTTACCCATTGTGTTGTGTCATGGACGGTCTTAGAAGACGTTTTAGTTGCATTTGCACCCACCTTTTGCCTTCCTTTTGCCCCATTGGACATTCCACTGGAGATGTTGAATTAAATTCATAATTTGAAGTTGTTTCTAGATTCAACGATGATGAGTATGCCCCACTAGTAGAAGTCTTTATTCTTTTTTAACGAAGTTGCAGTCGATCCTCCCACCCATTTAGGTTCATCTTTTAACAATCACCATGCATACTCAAGAGTGAATGGTGCACCATCATCTTGAGAAGAAAAAAACATGTGCATTATCCATGATGTCATTCACTAAGGTTCCACTTTTCATTCCATCAACAGTCGAAGTGTAACACCTGACAAATTTTTGAACGAGACCACTTATTCGACTCCATCGAGATTTTAATTGACTAGGTTTCTTCTCTCGCAACTGTCCACGATACTAGTAATACTTTGTAGTGATTCGTGATCAACAGTTGTCTTATTTTTTTTATCATTTCCCACAATAAGATCCTTTGAAATATTGAGATGAATAAGAAGTATGTCCTCATCCCTTGTGAATAGCTCGCGAGGCTTTTTGGGAGCAAAACATTTTTTTCTCCTCAAGTGTAATATTTTCAAGACCAACTTGAGTTGAAAATTGTGAAACATGACATTCCGACGTAGAACTAATTGGTGGGTTCATAACGAGTAAACTCTCCACTTTGTGTATCCATTAGTTGGTGGCAATGGGAAAATGGTTGGGTTTGTCGGCGATGACGAAAATTTAGAATTTTGAGAACTTCGGTGTTGGTAATTTTGCATTAAAGAAAATAAAGGTTGTTGATATTTATATTGATTGGGATCCAAGATTGTTGATAATTATATTGATTGGGATCCATTAGAGGATATAAACAATGAATAATGAAGACCAAATAAATGAAATTATGAACTTAAAACTACGAGGGTGAGTTTGTGTGTAAAAATAAGAGCAAAGAGATAAAATTGTGAGAAAAAAGTTGAGTGAAATATTTTTGAATGGGCACAATTACAATTTACAAAGGATAACATTTTTGAATGGACGCGCGGTGGATCCCCATAGAAATATCTGCGATGTATGTTGGACTATCTCTTTATAACTACAAAGGAATCGAAATACAATGGCTAGCCATCCCATCTTGGGACCCTTTTTGCATGCTAGGGGAGTCTATGTTAGGAAGACTACGCCGCGAGAATGGGTTGGTGGCCTCCATGCTGCATGGAGTGTAGGGGCAAAATGTGGATATCAGTCAGTTGCTTACATTTATTTCAAAACCATGGTGTTGAGTATGCCAACTTCGAGGATGAGTACTTCAACTTTGTTGATCAGGTGAACGACCACATGAATCATATGATGGGTAACGTTGCAATGATTATAGACATCTTAAACAACCTTTGATTGTAAATTCACTGAGTTATCTTGTGATTGCATAAAAAAAATGTAACATGTTTAAGCATTTTTTTTAATCAAAGTAACCGTTAGTTTGTCAAGTGACGGTAATTGCATGCTACTCCAGCCAAAATTCAAGCAAAATTCCATTTTTTGGCGAAGACAGTTGGCGCAATGATATGGAAAAAGCAACTGTTGGAGTTGCTCTAATGACAGTAAAAAAAATTCTTCCAATAGGATCCCATATTCCCATGACTAAAGGGCGTAATTATAAAAATATCTCCACAAGTTTTTGAAACACAACCTTAAGTTAAGGATTTAATCCTCGTTTACACAAAAAATATTTTGATGCTCTCGCAAAAGATTTATACATTTCTCTACAACATCCCATTTTTATCTATCTCTTTTACTTATTTTCTCTCTTTGTTTCTATAAACCACCTCCTAACTTCTCCATCTTCTCTCTCATTTCACTAACTTTTTTTTTTGTTGGAGAGGGGTGCTTGTGGTAGAGGATCAAATTAAAAAATTAAAGGAAACAAATGCATTGGGTAGTTAGTTTGAGAGGGGAGGTAAATGAGATTTTTTTTAAAATAAAAATAAAAAGAGAATGGGAAGATGGAAGAGAAAGAGTCTTAGAGAGGGAAGGAGGAAGAAGGGGGACACGACTATGGTGATCAGAGACTATGCGGCTGAGAAGAGAGAAGGGGGTGGATGTGTCAAACACCTTATTTTTCATTGAAAAGCAATAAGCAAGTTTTCAAATCCTTCAAAAGGATATTGCATGTTGGAACAATGAAGTATTTTGTGCCCATCTAGTGAAAGAAGTTAAGGGTGTTGAATGTTGATATTGGCCACCTATATTTTCAACTAATATGTCATATGAATTTCCACTGGCCAACATATTTGGTATGATTGAGCAGTATTGAGAAAAACTCAAGTCTCACATCGGATAGATGAGACTCTTGATGAGAGTTTATATAGAGGAGACAATCCTCACCTTACAAGCCGATTTTGTAAGGATGAGTTAGGCCCCAAATTTCAACAGGCAGCCAAACCTAGTCCGTTATTTTCTCATATAGAAATTGTTTACTCTTCAAATCTAATTTAATTTTACTAACGCTTCACACTTTCATTGATCATCTCATAAGTATGATTGCATCCACAACTATAACCCACTGCCATGTTAAGTGAATGATTACTAATATTCATCTTATTTTCCTTTTCTCATCATGCTAGTTTTTTCTTTCCTGCATAAGAAGCATACATAGTGTGTCGATATTTTATTTTATTTTAACAAAAATAAATGATTTCATTCATTTAAATTTGATAGAGTACATCGATACAATACAAATTCTCTAAAAACAAAAGGGATGAATTTGTGAACAAACCCACATCATCTATGTTAATAGCGTAAAACGACAAAGTACAGAAGCATACACATATGACTATATTCAAGTCTCTGGAATATCCATGTCTCCAGATCTGCAATGCTGACAACGCCAAAATCATTGATTGGATATGCACCAGATCTAAGCTGATCTGACAATCCAAACCGAACAAATACTTGAACATAACAAAAAATACAAACAACACCGCACAAAGACGACGAACAAAACAGCGTCGCACTAAGACGATGAAATCACGAAAGAAAAAACGAAATAGGTGTGAAAATCACTTATTTCAATAAAAGGTAAAGAGAAAAACGAGTTAGAGGGATGGTTTTGGATCAAAATTGACCATAAATCACTCGTCTTTGATAGATGAAGGAAAAGAAACCAGAGTTTTAGTGACAGTTTATAAGAGATAATGAGAAGAGAGAGCTTAAGAAATATGATTTTTAGTGTGTCGATTTTATTGCTAACACATAAACATAATAAATTATTTTATTCTTGCATTGAATGATAATTATAGTCCACGCAGATAATTCAAATCATGGATTTATCAAGTCATTCGGATAAGCAAGCCCTTATATTGTTTATCAATCTAATTTCAAAATGACCACTAGCAAGGTTAGTGGGAACTTTAAAAATGAAAGTCTTTGATTATTTAAATATTATTATCATTAGATTAGATTAGATTTTAGTGTTGGTGAAAAACCATAAATAATATGTTCATGATCAACATTCTTTAAACATTTATGATTAAAAAAAAAGATTCTTTAAACATTTATAATTATAGTCGTTAACGTAAAATTATTTAGGTTATCTTGTGACATCGTAAATTGTAGATACAGTTTAGCAGTTTCAATTTATAAAAACTATTTTCAAATGAGACACCATTTTTTATTTTTTTACTAAAAGAGATACACCATAAGTTTTTTTTCTCTTGGTGTTATAAAGTAACGACACAACAAAATGGAAAAAGTAAAGAAGAAATTAAGTTACAAACATATCTCTCCGGACAAGAGATTCCATGTCAGACAAAGACAGTTTTAATGACCAGAACGCTTTGAATATATACGACCTCTCCTTAGTTAAAAAATTCGCACATATATTTTATTTTCTAAGAACATGCACTAATGTAGTGTTACCATATCCATATAAAGTATCTCTAGTATGAAGATACGAGTAATACAAGTGTGTTGATCACAACCAGCAACAAGCAACTCCACTGTTACCAAGTAATCACTCTCACAAATAATAATGATATAGCATTTGTTGTGACACCAATCAAGAATCGTCTAGATACCATGCAACTAAGCCAACAGGCAACAACACACCACCTCCAACTTCATAGTGAGAAAAATCAGTCATTCGATCTCTTTTGTAGTTGCGAAAAACACCACAACACCTAAGAACCTAGAGACTTCTAAAAAACTACCATCAATATTGAGTTTGAGAGTACCTTCTCAAAGGGGCTTCAATTAGCCAAAAGACATGATAGGTGGGGCTCCAACACCATTAGTTAATATTATATTATGAGTTACGCATGCATTGCAAATTGAGAGTTGCTGTTTTGAGATTCATTGTGTCTTAGTAACACAAGTAAATGACCAAAAAATCCTGCGGCAGTTAACTGCCGGCATGTTTCTTAGTTATAAGCCAACGGTAGTTAACTATCGCTGGAGGTATCTTAGTCTTTTACTTATGTTTTTAGGAAGTATTGAAAGTCAGAAAAGCAATTGTCTTGCAAGTTTTCACTAGCAATTAAAGATTCAAATTCTCTACAACTTGCTTCAAGTGCTTGAATATACGGAGTATCTTTTTACTAGTTTGAACCCCATGCTTCTATGTATATTTTCTATGTTCCTTAAAAACATCGATGAAAACGAAAGGTAACTAAATTATATGTTTTTGTTCTAAAATAAACATATGTTTCTGAATTTAAAAATTATCCTCCTCAATTCCAAATTTTTTTCAAGTGTCTTTCTTTTCACGTTGCTATAGAAACTCAAATATAGAGAATGAGAATGAGTACGATGTTGTAAAGGTAGGCATAGTGGCACACAGAGCATAATATTGTTGAATTAGTAGCCATTAATTGGAAGAAGTTTGTTACGAATGAATTGCACCGGTTAATTTAGGGTTGTTTATATTATGCAATATTGCATAGGTTTATGACAACTAAACATGGTAATTTTTTTTATTGAAAGCAACAATATTTATCACAAAATTATGTTTTTAATATAATGTGTATAAGTTTTAAGATAAATTTACTACTTTAGCCTATACAAGTTTGCACCTGATAGAAAAATCTATTAATTTATTATTAATTAAGGACATAAGAAGTCATTACTTGCATAACAGCAACAAAAAAAAAGTCATTGCTTGCAGTGATATGACAAAAGTTATACTACTATTTGGTAGAGATATTTCCTTGAAGATAAGATTCTTTAAGAGTCTATAAGATAGAGACGATTCAATTTGTAATCAAACATACTAAAGAAATGAAATTTTACCGACTTTAACTCTTTGGATCCCATACTTAAAAAAAAAACTCTTTGGATTCCTTCTGAAAAAGAAAAAAAAAACTCTCTGGATCCAATGTTACTATAAAAATGTTTTCCACATATTTTTAGTTATAATTCATCATATATACGCATTTTTAAAAATATTATATAAATCTTAATTAAAAATTATATTTTGGTAAAAATATAGTTTTTATATTCAATTTAATTACTTTCTCTTACTCATTTTTCTCACGTTTTTTGGACATTTAAGGGTTCTCTCTTCCCACGTATTTTTAAATATCACCAATTGAAATCTGATTACATGAGTTTATTTCAAAAAATAAATTTAAACTAATATATTTTGATTCATAAACGTTTACTATGTTTTATTTTTTTTTTCTTGTCAAAAAAATAAAATAAAACATAGTAAACGTTTATGAATCGAAGAAAAAAAAAATAAAACATAGTAAACGTTTATGAATCAAAATATATTTTTTGAGAGGCTGTTTTATTAATATTAGTCATATAATTTTTTTTTGAAAAAATTAAAATGAGATATATTATAAACAGTTACACCCCACACAAGGTGTGCAAGGCGAAACACCAGAAAGTATTTACAGAGTCAAGGTGCCAAAAAGAAAGCACCAACCAGACAAAAAGCTAAACTACATAATTATGCCCATGCAAGGAACCGGATGTTTCCACCAGTCGTGATAACTGTAACTGAAGGAAACATGTTTAGATTTAAACCATAAGAATGAATTTAGCTTGACTCTTTCTAAAAGCATGAAAGGGGTAAGAACCACATTTTCAAAGATACCATTGTTTCTCTCCTTCCATAAAACCCAAACAACAGCAAACCAAATGATCGATAAGAATAGGTGAGAACTCCTTGGCATACCTGCCGTTTTAGCGAACTGGTTGAAATGATGTCAAATATCACCTGGATGAACTGAAAAAATACCTAACCAAAGTCGTACATCTGCCCAAAGACCACTGGAGACGTCGCAATTCAAAAGTAAATGCAAAGCCGTTTCGAATATCACCATTAATGACACCCCGACGGAACAAGTTGTCTTTAGTCGGTAATCTGTTCTGGAGAAGGCGCCACACTAGAAGAGATACCTTTGATGGAATTTGTTTCAGCCAAACATCGTCCACGATAGTCCTATTGGTCATCACGTCTGAATTCGTAATGTACCGGTAGGATTCCTTCACAGAATAGCCACGGATAGGATCCAACTGCCATCTCCAAGAATCATGAACGTTGTCCTGCAAAACAATGTTATATAACAGAGCAGAACACTCCCTCACACTCTCCTCCTCCCACGCTAGCAAGCAGCGTCTCCACACCCACGCCAATCCATCCTCCTCCCACCCTAACCTCGACATCTCCTCCATCATACTCTCCTTACGAACGGATAAATCAAAAAGTCTTAGGAATTTTAAACGTAAAGGAATCTCCCCAAGCCAATTATCATACCAAAAAAGAGTACCTGTCCCATCACCTACCACCCGACGGACATTATCATCGAACCAATGCCAAACTCCCTCTCCAACCCCCTCTCGCACCCTACACACCATATGCCACCAAAGCGAACTTTGGTTTCCACCCTCCTGCAGCCGCCCCCCAACCTCATCATAACGAGCCTTAAGGACTCTATACCACAACCCTTCCTTGTCATTCAATATCCGCCAACACCATTTTCCTAACAAAGAAAAATTAAAAGCACCAACCCGCCTAACCCCCAAACCTCCAAACTCCTTAGTAAACCTCTACTTCTTCACATTTAAAATGTGTGAGTTACAACCTTTAAGCTACTTGACTAAAAAAATTATTCTCCTTAAAGAAAAATAAAACTATTAAACGAAGATTTTGCGTTGTTGAAGAGTTTATTTTGCGTTATTTTCGTTTTTTTGAAAGTGTTATTTTCATGTATTGTTTTGGTTGGCTGTCGTTACTCTTATTATTTTGTAATTTGGTTTTATTATTCATGACGTATTGTATCGTGTGATTAGTTTTGCTACTAAACCCTAATTTAATTTGGTTGGCTGTTGTGTTATTAGTTTTGTTAATATATTGCTTGGTTGCTCAAAAATAAAATTATTGTTTGGTTTTTTGATTTGTTTTAAGGAGAATATATGAATATTACTTTTTTTAGGGGTACATGAAATATTACTTGGTTATGTTATGACTACAAATATTTTACACATTGAAAAGACCAAGTCTGTTAACAACTTACTTCGAAGAAGCTAAGAAATACACACTGAATACATGAAATATTTTGTGAGAAGAAAACTTCGGCACATTGTTTTCTATGTCTGTGGGCTACATCATGAACTTAAGCCTATAATATTCAATTGATTATCAGTGCTATTAAGAGGATCAGTGTTATTATTTATAGTGGGACCTATAACTATTCCATTCATTACGCATGAAAAAATCAACAAGGGATAAAACCAAAAAAAGAAAATAGTAGCAAACCCCACCATTAACACAGTATAAAATATAATAAGACTAAGAGCACTACAAATTGGGTCGTAGCTGTGATATATCCATTAAGAAATTGCATTGTGGTTTCGATAGTTAATTTGATTCTATACAGAAAAAATGGGTTCTCTTATGGCAGGATGGGGCTCTTCTTCAATTGATCCTAAATCAGGTACCATATGATTAATAACGATACTTATATTATACACATATATGCTTTGTGCTTAGTATTTTATGTTGTGGAGCAATTAATCATATTAGAACTTAGAAGATAGTTATATTGATGAGTGAACTTTTTTCACTGTTTCAGCCATACTTAAAAGAAACCAGTCACTTACAAAAGATGAAATTGATGCTTATTGGAAATCAAAGAAGAAGATAGAGGAAGAACACCTTAGAGCAATTTCCAATTTGTCAAAGACCATTCAGGTTTGGTATTAAAACCTCTACTTGCCACCTTCTAGCATGACGGATCCACCTCATGGCTTGGTGCGACTATCACCACACCAAATTTTTTAAGAAAAAAAAAACACATGAAAGACGTCCATAAAGAATGAAATGTTAGAGAAAACAGACAATTTATTTTGTTTTATTTAACAATTATTAGGGTTCAAATATACTTGAGCTAATAAAACTAACTCAAATACAACCAGTAAAACTGTTATTTTAAGTGAAATACAATCTTTAATTTTATTGGACAATTTTTTTTTTTTTACATTAATTGTTGTTTTAACCGCACCAAAG
>Ga0228711_1003726_pt1 | contig 23670 bp, 23 predicted proteins | sample MedpolnodulmetaG_2_FD_177996 | JGI IMG/M metagenome (GOLD analysis project Ga0228711, IMG submission 177996) | Root nodule microbial communities from Medicago polymorpha collected in Santa Monica, California, United States - brown nodules | ecosystem: Host-associated > Plants > Roots > Nodule...
CAATGTAAATAATACATATAAATCAGAGTATTCAACGTAAAACGGAATGCCACACTACATTGAAGTATAAATAGAGTAAAGTTACTATTTATTAAAACAACTTTGTCAAAATTCAATTACATCGCAGCGGAAAATTAATTCTTTATTCAACAACTTTGGCACTACGGACTCAACTTAAACAACTTTAATGAAAATCTTAATTCAAATGGTTCGACAACATAGTTCATAAATAATATGCAGCAGTGGAAAACATAGCAATAATCCCCATCCCGTTACGTATCAGAGCCACCCTAAGACGACGCACAAGAGTCAACTCACATCGGCAGCTAATCCTGGTTATCTGCACGTTACCCACGTAGAGGCAACATTCAAACAGAAGGGGTGAGATTCACATTCAATAATAATAAGCATATAATTCATCAACGGAATTTAACAACATAAACAATAACAACTAAACAACAATAATACTTCACATATGCTTCAATTATTTCTATTTGGCATAAAATCAACGACAACAACTCGGCAACTCGACGACGACGACGCGACAATGCAATGACACAACAACAACTTGACTATGCAGTATGCATGTGGTACCAATCAACGTGTTAGAGCATAGAAAAGGTATATGTGAGACATATTTCCCAATCCGAGGTGCTCCACCACTTAATCCACATTCCAACGTCATGTGTCTTTGCTTAATTCTCGGTCACTTTCTTCATCTTTTGTTGAAAGAAGATTGTATGTTACCACCGCCTTGTGCGGAGTGGATGAACAACAAGATTGGTGAGGCGGAGAAATGGCATTTTGCTTTTACGGATAGACAAGCCGCCTTCAATGACCTCATGTCTAAGGAGCCGAAGCCGCCAAAGAAACCAACAAATGTGCACAATCCTATTATTTGTGACACTCCGACTCCGGAAAAACCAAAACAAGATTTCGAAGTTATGGATGAAGACGTTGATTATGCACTGTCACTAGTCTAGTTAGATAGGTTATTACATCTTTTGGTCGGTGTTCGTCCTATTTTTTTGTGGTATTACACCGACGTATTTTTTGGTCTCCGGTTATGTAATTTGGATATTTCTGGCCAATATGGAACTAATATTATATATATTATATAAATATATGAAGTTTTTTTCTCGCATTTTTTTGGTCTCTAATTATTCAACTATTTATTTTATCTTTTTTCTCTCATATTTGTTTTTCAATATATTTCTTGAAGTGAAACATGTCTGAAGATGCACAAGATTCAGTTGAAGTTCATGTCCTTTATGAAGCCGTGAAAAAGAGGGCAAAGTTCTTTATAACCCCCACCGACAAATTGGACAAGTTGAAGGCACGGCTTGACGGATACTTTATCCATATTGGTGCAAATCAAAGAACATATGATGTAGTAGTAAATGTGCCAGACGTGGACTTGGGGGAGGATAAGGAATAGGACTTTTGGAAGACCATGTATTTTCCACAACTTGTCGAAGATGATAGCGACGTTGCTTACATCTTTAGTGTGATGGTTGAAAATAACACTTTACATCTTTATGTCCGATCCGTTGAAGTGTAATATTTATTAATGTGTAATCGTGTAATGTGTTGGAATTTGTGTCTGTATTGTTGAATTTTAATGAATTTGTGTTATGTATAATTTAACGATGAATTTGTGTAATTTTTACCATTTATGTGAGATTATGTGATTTTCAAAATTTAAGGACGAATTGGTGTAATTTGGATCGTTTATGTGTCATTAAGTGTGATTAAGTGATTATGTGTTATTAAAGATGAATGTGTGTAATTTGGGTCGTTTATTCTTTATAAGTGATTGTGTGATAAACGATGAATTTGTGTAATTTGGATCGTTTCCATGCGATTATGTGATTATGTTGTTAAACTGGCATAATTCGGTTCAATTATAAGTGTGTCAAGGTTACGGGTCATTAACGACTTGGTTGCATTGCATTCTATGTTGTGTGCTGCTATATCAATAGTTTGCGTAACTCACGCATACCTATATCCAACGTGCGTCAACTCACGCAAAGATTAACACTAGCGTGAGTTAACTCACGCAGCGTGTGTTAAGTCACGCAGAATTAACACTAGCGTGAGTTAACTCATGCAGAGGCATTTTAGCCTTTTCATTTGGGAGCGAGCGATTTCTACTGGGTAAAGAGCATGATTCGTGAAGTTTATCCCGCTTCATTATTAGAAGAAAATAATCATCTCAGTTTTGAAATTTCTCAAAAACATACCCCCAACGGCAACTAATTGTAGTTTGACTTTCCGGCGGTCATTAAGTGTCGTTAAACACACATTAAAGTGGTTCAATCATTTTTTTAAATCAGTTTAACCGATCTTAAAAATCGAATGGCTGTGTGGTCATATCCTTTGGTGAGCCATCAGTGTCTTTATCTGATTCAGTAATTGAAATTTTGATATGTGATTGTACACGAGTACCTTTATCTCTAGATACCATTCAAAATACATTGTATTCAATGAGTATAGATGATGCACGCTTATGCCTATATATACACATTAACAAAATAGGTCAACGTCTAACAACGTTATCTGTCTAATTGATCTAATCCAATATCCTGATTCAAAAACATCATCTTAACAAGTATGCATCACAATTTTATTTCATCTGAACAAACCCTCTCTAAACTTAACAAATTACATGTTTATCTACTATTCTACAGCAACCACCAGATACCAATATGAAAACAGACAAGACTATTTTTAAAGACCTAACAACAATCAAATAGGTTGACTTTGAAAACAATAAAAATGACCATGATGGCTAAAATGTGAAGCCATGTCTGCTCAGACAAACTAGGGAATTTGTATTTCATTATCACCTCGAATACCGTGGTTTAGACTATTTTACATGATTCACCCAAGGTCTCGAACAAATAAATAAATGGTTTGACAAGGATCCTTCATCAAGGGACACCCTATACACCTATAGTATACACTCAGAAAATCAAGCAGAGTGATCAACATGGTTCCATGAGCAGAGCACACACCATAGGATTGGTACCCTAACCCTCAAAGTGCTTCCAGTAGTGAGGCCAACAAGCAAAACTAGAGTTGGCAAAGAAGATACTAATTGATAACAAGCAAAAAGAAAAGACTATATCCTTTGAGAGAGTTTCATTATCTTGATTCAGCTTCCATATGTATCACCTCTCACCCCAGGCATTGGTTATTTTGTGGGGCAATCTGCTCAAAAAGTTCTTTGAGATAATTGCACCGAGGAAATAATGTTAAGACATTGACATATTTGTAGTTGCCAATCAATTCTAAACAGAACAATGAAGAAGGAAAAAAAAATATATAAATAATGAAAGAGTTGTCCAAAGGGACCTAAAATTATAGTGTCCAACAATGCAGGTACACTTACTAAGGAAGCATAGTCCCATACATAGTTATAGGGCTTCACAAAAATGGTAATTTAGTTGCAAGTCTTTTTCAATCAAGAATCTTAATTTCATTTCTACCAACAAAAAAGAATCTTAATTTCATTGTTGGTCATATGTTCAGGAACAAATATGGATTTCCGATTTATAATCCGACAAAATGATCCATAGCTTGCACAATTACAATTTAAAAAAAAAATCCAACAAATTACAAAACGTACCAACTAAGCTAACAAAAGAAAGAAAAAAATATGCCTAGAAATTAGGAAGACGCTAAGCTGACAGTGAGGCATTAAAGCAAGTTTATCCTCATCATCAAACATTATGCTAGAAACGTCTTCAACTCAAAAACACATTACAGTATCGTATTCGTATGAATATATGACCAATGATAATGGGAAAATGGTCTTGAACGTTGAAGGTGAGAAATTATGGATAAGGCTTATTGTTCCCATACAGTGAATCCGTGCACAGTTTGCGTGCACCACACATAGGAGCTAGATTTAAAGGGTGTACTAGATTGATAGATGGATTAGACATTGCACACACACACACACACCAAGAGAATGGCTCATTAAATTTTATATATTTCAATTAGAAATATGACATAATAATACACATGAAAAAATGAATGTCCTAAGGTGGTTGGTACGCATCAGGTATATGCATAACAACGGCTCAACTAATCCTAATATCTCAGACAACTCTATCTTACAAAAGAACTGGTAGGTGGTACAAACATGGAACCAGTCAACATCCAACACCTTATAAAGCAACAAAATCAATCAAATAATATAACCCATCCTGGGTAATAGCAGCAAAAGAGTGATCTGAAGCTAATTTTGAGGTTGAGGAAAGGTAAATCTCTACTGGCGAATCAACATCTTAACTTTTTATATATCCTATTCAATACGAAAATTCATGACCTCGAAGTGAAATATATTTCTTGACCCAGATGGCAATGTCCTCGGCACAAACCTGGGCCTGAGGGCTTTTGAGAAGTACATCAAGTGTTGCAAATTCATGTACTGCATCCTTATACTCAAGAACAGGTGCATCAACATTCACCCTCCTGAGCTCCTCTGAGTAAGCAATGGCACGATCCCTCATCCAGTCATGCTCTGCCACCACGGTCAATGTTGGAGGGATCAACTTTAAAGGTGGAGACCGGCCTGAAATCAGTGGATTGGCAGCTGGATGGTCCAGACTAAACTCGTCCTCGGGTAGGAAAAGTTTCCATGCAAGCATGCACATGGCCTTGTCATAAAAGTAGGAGTTTGCCAATTTTATTTCAGAACGTGTGGGAACATTTCCAACAAAAAATGGATACATCAAGACCTGTGCTACCACCTTGACAGGGTCGTATAGCTTGCCTCCTTCTACAGATTTTCGAGCCACGTAGTCTGCAATATTTGCACCACAACTCACTCCAAGAAGAACGCATCTGTTTCAATATCAAAGAAATAAAAAAGGTCAAGCACTGAACAAGGGCACTAAAACAGGTCAACTCACTCAATGAGCTCAATTACAACTGGAACAAAAGGAAGCCTGACAGACAGAAATGACAAACAATATAACAGCATCTATATAAAAGTGTGATTCTGCAACTTATGATGTTATTGTAGTTTTTAATGCACACAAAGAAGGGCCTTTTTGGAGGAGAGATTCTTAGGTACTCTTCCAAGACTACGAAAGTATCACACAACTCACTAAGAATGTAACATGCAGCACCATGTACCCAAGTATGCATGTGGATATGTAAAATACTCCCTTCGTTTCAAAATGAGTGTCACTTTAGCACAAATAATTTGTTTCAAAATGAATGTCAGTCTCACTTTTCAATGTACTATTAATTACCTTTTTTCCAATAGTACCCATAAATTATTACTATGCACACAACTTCCAAAGTATCATAATGGAAAATGCACCAATAGTTAACAAGGCTATTTTAGTAAAAGTGTCGTGTCTTTGGCAACATTATTGCATTTCTTAATATATGTGTAACAACCTTGAACGACATTCATTTTGAAACGGAGGGAGTATATAATATATATACACACCAAATTTGATTTCGACAGTTACAAAACTGATTAGAATAAATCTGAGAGTAAATATGGAAGAATACTCTGGATACAGAATAATAAAGAAAACATTTGAGGCTCTGCCTACCTCCCAGATGCCCCAAGTCCCAACTATTTCCCAAATGACATGATATCCCTCATACCCCTTTCTCTTATTTACATACTTCATTACTCACCACCTACTAAGGGTTACCTATCAGTTACTCACCACCTACTAACTAAGGTTTACCTATCAGTATCAGAATATGTTCCACCATATGCCCAAAAAAGTTAATACTTAAAACATTGGCCAAACAAGTCATAATTTCACCTTATTTCTTGAACAATAGCCAAATATGTGCTGCATTAACAAGTGAATTACTATTTGAAAAACAGTACTTTAAAAAAAATTGATGTGAACGCGATTCACACAGTAGCAGCAATTAAAAGAGAAACCAGATCAAAAACGGAAAAACAAGGTGTGTATTATTGCTGAAAATAAAGGACAGCTATAGAAGGATGAATATCCTATTGTGCACATAGTTGAGCTCCTACTGAGAACAATGCTCTCTGCCCATAACTTTACCCCCAAAAATAATAATTACAAGATACCCCTTTTCTCTCTCCTTGGTCCCTATATAACTGACTCCACTAAGTTCAGTAACACTCTCATCACCCCCTGTCACATTAGCATTCCCTTTCTTCCTCTTCTTTTTTTTCTCTAATAAATTCCTGGAACAAAAGCTATGTTATGTGATTATCAACATTGTTGGATATTCCCTAACCAAACTTTGCGGTATAAATATTTAGGATGGTAAACAAAGGCATCCTAGAAATCAGCTTAATAAATAAGAGAATATGGAGATAGGGTGGCAAGATACGGGGGACAAAAGATTAGAGAAGACATGATATTCTTAGCCACATCAATAAGATAAAAAAGAGCATCACAAACATCACAATAAAAGCAAACCGGAAAACTCCAAAATAATTATAGAATCAACTATAAAAGAGAGAATGATAAAAAAACTAATGCAAAGCATATGATTATTCTTCTTTGTGGGCCCCTGCTATGGGCCTACTACAAATAGTCATTTATCATTGTTATTAGCATTCTCCAATTGCATATTTACCCTCTTGTCAATAAATTGGATAAACTAGATAGGCCTCTTTGCTCTTGGGATGCATTTAAATTGCTTAACTCGATTAAAAGGGCACCCTGATCACAAAACTCACAGTAGTGCCAATGGATGCCATTAAATTACAAAAGCTAAGGAGAAATACAGTGGGCACAACTAAAAAACAGCATAAACATACTAAATAAATGGAAATAAAGATTACAAAGGGGTATAGTGTGCATGATGCTCCATTGTAGGAAAACTGGAAAGTTGATAACAATGATAAATCAATAATGTATCTAGTAAACAGAGGATGAGACAAAAGCAAGAACGAAAGAACATTGGATTGATCTGCTAGTTCATTTCTTCTATCAAGGAAGAGCCTATTACTTCACTGAACACAGAGTAGTACAGAATGACCTCTGCCAGTCGTCACATAACCTCTCCACCAGAAGATTATCTGGCATTCAATCATCAAATTACCACTTCTCTTTTAACATAATTATATTTTTCAGAATATATATATTTGGCTGTAAGTTAGTATGAGCAAGAGACACATACCAAAGTGAAATCATCATTCAAAATCACTTTAGTTAAAATGGAAAGGGAAGCATAACGCCAATACAACAACATTAGAGAAATCAATTCTCTCTACTTTCTTAATTATTATGACAACTTAGTAACCAAACCCCAAATATGAACCAGATCTATATGTTTGTAACAAGCAAATGTAACAAAATTTGAATCTAGCACAGAAAGTGTTAGACCAATACCACATTCTAGATGAAAATTTGTATATCAATAACAAACATTTACCACAAATCAGAAACTTTAGAAGAATGTGGCCTATCAAATACATAAAACAATCGGCCAAGATAACTCTCATGACAGGCTGCTATGCATATCTAATTCAATCAATTCATTGCAAACGACATAAAATTTATGTTTCAACTTAAACTAGCATCCACCAAAATCATAATTAGAGTTTCATTTGTATACGCCGCTCCCTCCGCCCCCTCTCTCAAAATGCAGGGATCCCTTGACCTACCTTACTATACCACACTCTATTGAATCACTACCTATATCAGCAAAAGAAAACAGTGAGAAAAGGTATTTCACTGACAAACAAGCACAGTAACAAACAATGTTGTCAAATAGCGTAGTGTAATTTAACTAGTCCCGGCCCGGAACACGTGATTTACTATAAAGTCTTGTCAAATAGAGGCTATAATCATTAATCACCTCAGAATTGGAACAAACCGCTATTTTTCGCAATCTTCTATTTGACAACACTAGTAAGAAAAATACTACTCTTCAATCTAAAATTCTAAATCATAAAATGCTTAATCAGATTATGCTAACAAAACAGGATCAAGATCATGACTATTAACATCAAAATAATTAATATAGAACAATGAATAAGCGAAAACCTTGTAGGATCACCATGACTAGCCAACCACGGCTCAACAACCGAAGCACCAAACGAATCAACAATATGTCTATGCCCATCAGACTTATTAAACTCACTACCGTGACTTCCACCTCCTCCCCTCCCAACTCCCATCGACTTACTACACTCCGCCAAATTCGCCTGCTTCGCCAACCAACTCAAAACCTTCAAACCATCCTCAAATGCCGCCGGATACCTACTCTCCGGTGCCAACCTGTACCCAACCGCCACCACAATCACATCACATAACTTCGCCATCCGCCTACAAAACAAATCATTCGCCACCGAATCATTACTCCCACTCACCCATCCACCTCCATGAAACTGCAACATTATCGGTAATTTTCTCCGACGATTATCCAACGCCGGAGAATAACCTCGATACAATCCACCACCAACAACAACATTTCCACCACCACTACCCATTAAATTCAAACCCTCAACACCATAACTACCACCAAAACCATTCCCTTTCACCTCTTCTTTATACGGTGGACCATAGCTATTTCGTCGCGAATTAACAGATCCACCTTCATAATTCGGGTTCGGGTTCGGGTTAGGTTTAGATTTGGAATTAGGTTCAGGTGGTGAAAGTGCTGATTGAGGAAGAAAGATTCGAATTGAAAGAGAAGTGAAAGGATCGATGTGAATATCTTTGGTAGCGACGGCGTCGGTGAAAGAAGGATTTGAATTAGCGACGGATTCTTCGGGTCGAGAAGTGATACCGAATGAGTTTGATGAATCGGGTTGAGCTTGGATTCGGGTTTGTAAACGGTGCTTCAAGAGGAACTTGAAGAATACGCTGTAGAGTTTTACAGCCACACTTGGCATTTCTCATAAACACACAATTACAAACTCGCTAAGCTTATACACTTTTTAATGTAACGCTCTTTGAAATTTCTTCTATGTTTATGTGTGTTGGTTGGGATGAGAATAAGGTGTTTTGATTTATGAAACTTGGGATAAATGAATTTATGAGATTAGGAAAAGGGTTTATGTATGTTGAAGGGAAAAGAAGGATTGAATCTGAAGATGGTGGTTGAATTAGATGAAGAGTGAGGTGAGATGAGAAATGAGAGAAGAAAGAGAAAAGGAAGATGTGTGATGGCTTGGATGATGGGCATACATGCAGCTTTTAGCTGGTGTGCCGGTGTAGCTAGTTGGTTTTTTTGGATTTTACTTTAATTAATTAACAAAATCACTTTATGTGACTTTCCTTTCTAATTATTTCAAGGAATTTAATAATATATATACTCCCTCCATCTTATTTTAACTATCTTTTTTGTGGTTTTTTCGATAAGCATCAAGAGGCTACCGAAACATCCCAACTAGATTGACACTCAATTGTAACCTTCATTCGCTACCACTAACTCTATATATATTATTAAAAAAAAGGAGAAAATAATATATACAAGAGGAAATACTTGGTCAAAAACCTAGGAAGAAAAAAAAAAAAAAGCAGACAACCAAATACTAAGGCAACCGTAAATTGGGAGGGCTAGGAGTGGGCCTATAGAACAGGTTTGATATCCGGCTACCTTAGCAATTTTCTTCCTCTACCATTTAGTAAGGTAGGGTGTGTAAGGAACATCTGCATCTTTACCCGCAACCACTAAATGCTCAACAAGGTCAAATTCACGTCGCAATTTAAGATCCATTCTGATATGTGAAGTTTGCTGAGGACTTGGCACCGCCTCAATATCCAAGGCATTATTCACGGGCTCCAAAATTTGCTGATAGGCGGGATCAAATCGCGAGATGACGACCTAAGAACTTCATATGTAGCATTTTCCAGAGGCATACGAAAAGAAGTGTCAGATTTACCCTGCACCATATCTTCATTAGGCTCGTGATCCTCAGGCACCTGCTCGTGTTGTTGTGCCTCAACTTAGCATGGCGTCGCCTCCTTGTTTGATGAGCCAATCCCCAAAGGATTATCCTTGGCTTTCCATGCTTTGAAATTTGGTTTTTGAGCATGCTTCGGTTTTTTACCTTTATCAACAACAACTTTCTCCACATATTGAACCGAATGTAGTCGACGATACGAAGTTATGTTATGACCAATATTGTTACAAAGATAGCAGAACTCCGAAAGCCATTCATATGATACCTCAATCAGAAAAGAAAATCTCTCTCCTCTTGACTAAAATCTCATAAAAAATCTTTGACAAGTCCATATCTACTAAAACCCGTGCATAATGTCCGAAAACATGATTCTGGGTAGCACTATCAATGATTAATAGTGTTCTGACTGCACTAGATATTTCACGAAGCGTTCTTTCCATCCAATACTCTTGTGGCAGCTCATGGATACGTAGCCAAACATGAGCATGTGTCTGCGTCTAAGTATGAGCATTAAAATCCTTCGTCTAGTCGAAAAGATGCAGCACCCCCCGCCTCAAATTAATCTTCCCTAAAGACAAAATTGTTCGCATGTCCTCATCTGTAGCAAAACAAAACTTATAATATCCACGTCCTAGCGAAATCATACGCCATTGTCCCGTTGTTTTCCAATGTTTCTGTAACTTAGCAAATATGTCCTGGGAGGAATAAGGCTTATCCCCCTTGTTCAATACAAGCCTGCCCCGAAGATTAAATTTACATCTTTCCAACCCTTTGGCATATGTTTAATATGTGATCTTAATTGAAAGAGTCTCCCCACACATGGAAGGAATGGGAAGCGGTTCAACAAAGTGTACCTAAGATGATTTGACAACCTGTCCAAAAGATAGCGGTTTGGGAGAAACACCCACGACAGAGGGGGGAAGGAGAGGCATGCGCGGTTGTGGAAGGAAACATCGAAACCTCAAGTTCCGTTTGCCAATCAAAAGTCATGGCAAGCCTTGTGATACAATGCTTGTTCTACGATCCAAATTTTAGCAACCAACAAAAGCTGGTGGAGCTAATTGGATAATATTAATCCTATCAATGAGCAAAATTATATTTTTTTTGTGTGTGATTAATTCGATTGATTTTAATAGTAAATTTTTTTATCATTTGTTAAAATATTATGATTAATTGTAGTTAGTGAAGCATTTATGTTAAATGAAATTTAATAAATAAATGTATATTAATGGATTGCTAAAAAAAGTATAATAGTGAAGAAAAAAAATGTTGTACTGGTATTGTAAAGTGACAATTATTTTGAAACAGATGAAAACTAATAAAGTGACCATCAAAATTAGATCGATGGAGTACATCCTCCGGCCACTGTTATAAACAAAAAACAATATATTAGATTCATTCATTTAATGACGTATGTGGTCTTTATCATAGATCACATAAGTAATTAAATGAATGAATCTAAAATGTTGATTTTTGTTTATAATAGTGATCGAAGGATGTACTTTATAACTGCAATTGTTTCGTCTTTACAAGAATATAAAAACATATACACTCTCCATCTCAAATTAGGTGTACATTTTATTCAAATATTACTCCACGAAATAAATTTTATTTGACGTAAGTGGCTCTATAAACCAAACCAAATCATAAATTGGATGTAGTTTGGTTTGGTTTTTTTTTAACAAGCTAAAAATGAAATATAATATAAACAACTATAATTCACCCCGTACAAGTCGTGCAAAAAGTAAACCACCCAAAAATATTTACAAAATCAAGTTGCCAATGCACACTCCTAATTATTGGTAACTCGCATAAGAACATTAGATTGTACCTTTTGTACGGGGTTTGTCCTCACAAAGTCACAAGTGTTGCACATATTTAAGGAAAGGAAACGGTACACTTACAAAGAAGTTTCTTGAAACGTTGGTGCATAAATGATCCAATCAAATGCATGCTCAAAAGCTGGTGGTTTATGAATCCTGTTTTCTAATTTGCTATATATAAAATTTAACTTAATATTTCTTTTCACATTCATGAGGAGGGGAACATATATACTAATGTATTATTTAATTAGCCAAAGGGTTAAAACTCAAAAGGGAGTTTTTTAGTCAATAAACAATGTGTCCTTCATGTCAAAAACATCCTCATTTTTGCAAATAGATAAATGCACTTCTGAAATTGTAAAATACAATTCAAAATTGTATTTATGGTAACTCATAATTTTAACGGCTATGACATATCATGTTAAACGAACATGTTACAATGTTGGTTTATCACACATTAATGTAATAGACTATGTACTAATTAGTCTATGAAATTAATTATTAATATAAAACTTGATTGTGATACTAATAAGTGATACCAATAAATATTTTTTGATTTTTCATCATACATTTTCTCTCTAAGCCTCACAACCCTTTGAATATCTTTCTTTACTTTCACAAAATAGATTTAAGTGTTCTATCAAAATTTAGATCATTTTAACGACAAACTTGTAGTAACTGCAATTGCAAAAAGATTATTTATTGACAAATTAACCCTTAAAATATTTATATTTTTATAGACAAGTTTTTTTTTTTGAAGGAAGGATTTTTATAGACAAGTTAGCAGGTGTTGTGGCGACATTGATATGAATATCATCTTGGAGAAATTGATTAAATTTTACAATTTCAATAATGTATTTACTAATTCTTAAAAAAATTAAGGACTATTTTAATTGATATTTAAATTTTGAGAATAATTTTCCCTTTTCTTTTCACATGACATTTACTACAAAGAACAAAATGTTCCTATGAAATATGCACGTGTTCCCCGTTCCTTACATTTATAATGTTGGCTGATAATATGAAATTTGACTAGTAAATACTAAACACCTTCAAAAGACCGAAGAATTTTTTTCCCTCAAATTTTTTTTTGTTTTTTGTTTTTGTTTTGTTTTGACAAAGAGACCGAAGAATGTTGTTTGTTTGATATTTCTAGGACTAATTCAACCATGTAAGTAACAGTTTACAATTCTAGAAATATGTATTTGTCAAAAAGGAAAAAAAAAACTCTACAATATGTAAGAATATTGGTTGAATAATGAATGTTTGAAAGTTGAAACAGAGCCGTCAAGTTACAAGACTAGTTCATGTTCATCGTACTTAGTACGACTATACTAAGTACACACAAAAAGACATGATCAAACTACTATTTTTTTAGTTTTATAAATCAAACTGTAAAAAAAGCTTTTATAAATTATTATACAGCGGAAATTAGTCTAAACTCTAGGAATATTTAATTTCATTCAAAACAAATAAATAAAGACTAATTTATTGAAATAATTGAGATCTATTAAATGATTAAAGGGATTGTACTCGTGAGCTTAACTCAGTTGATAGAGACAATGTATAATATATGTAAGGTATGAGATTCAAGCCCCGACCAAAAAAAAAATTATTAAAGGGATTAAATACATTTTATTTTTCCTGCATATTTTTCTTCTGTGTTTTGTTTGTGTTAAATTTGGTTTGTAATAATTTAGGGAAAACTATATGACCATTTTGTTTGAGTTGTTTTGTTGTAAGCATTATCAGGTTCTAAGGTTCTATGACTCCCCGTTTTTTTTTAAGAACCAAAAATGGCTAGGTGCATTTAGCTCATCTTCAGTTTGCATATAATACTTTAATTATTGGTGAAAAGAGATGGTCGAATGTGCGTTCAATGCGTGCGGTGTTGTTTGATCGTACATGATCAGAAGGTAACTGTTGGTACTTTAAATGCGGTGGTTTGAACAGTGGTAGAATGCATCAAGAATGCTTCTTGGAACGGCGGGGGGTGCGTACCTGCAGGCACTCCGACACTCAAGTCAGTAGAGATTAAAGAAAGAGGGTTTATAGGGAGAGTAGATTCTACCTTGGGGATTGTTAAAAGTCCCCTATATATAGAGGTGGATGGTTGCAGAGCCGTTGTAATGGCACACCTGTGTCCGGTGGTTACGAAATCGTGGGAAGTGTAATCGCCAGAGAGATAATTGAGGGAACGTGCAAGAGACGTTGCAGTTCATTTGAACTGGTCTTGCTTGCTCTGTGCACCCCATTTGCGGGGAAAGGGTGTGTCGCAAGTAATATTCCCAAACGTGGTGTTTGGGCTTGGATTGTGTTGGGCCTAAGATCCTTTTGACTGGTCCAGAACAGTAGCCCCCCAAGTCGTTGCTCTTGATGACTTAAGGGCGGGCAAGATTTGCTGCTCATAGATGGTAAAAATGGAGGTTACTCTTGTATTCAGCTACTAAACATGGGAGATTTAAGCTCATCTTCGTGTTTGAAGCTCCCTCGGCATTCCATGATAAAGAACGTTGGTTCTAAAGGAACTGCTTTGCGAGTTCTTCCACAAAGAATGGGTCGAGCTGATGGGTGGTGTGAAAACGCCTCAGGTTTTGTGAACCGATCATCTTAGGTAGCTATGTTGCTGTGAGAATCTGGCAGGTGCGTGTTGGGACGTGTTCGCCATATCCTTGACACGTTTCTTTTATAGCCAGACAGGTTTGTCGGTTGAATGGTTTGTGTTCGGCATCTTGATGCTCGTTTGGCTTTGGTCAGATAGAAAGATTCCCTCATCAAAAAGTTGGTCGATTGTCATTCAGCAATTAATGCCCACGTCTCGAGCGAAAGATTGAGGAGACACGACCTTTGGTTTGATTTCCTTAGTTTCCTGTTTTAAGAAACTGTAGAAATGCATGTTCTAGGTTAGAAGTTGCTCCGATACGGTGGTTTCTGCCGTTTGTTACTGTGGTTTCCACCATGTGTAAGGAGTCTTAAGCGTTTGTTGTCTGTTTTCTGCGTTTTTGAGAGAAAACATTGGCGACAGGCTATAATTTAGTTCATAAGCTTTAGTTCTGCTTGCCGCAAAAGAGATTCTCCGACATGGTAGGAGTAGTTCCGCCGTTGGTTTTCCCACTTTGTCTGTAAGGAAATATTATGAAGGTGGTAACTTTTTTCGCACTTTTCCCTTTTGTTCTGGCTTTAGCGGTGATGCTCGATCCCTTTCCTTGCCGTGGTCGATCTGATAGGTGAATGAAGGGTGGATTTGAATGTTAGATTCTCTTTTTCCTTGATATTTCAGGTTTTCCATGGCAGAACAAGAGATTGCAGCGCCCGATCTTTCTTGGATGGGGGATGAGCCTCTAGAGACGGAGTCATCGTTTGCCTTGGCCGGAACGGGAGAAATCCCTTTTAGTTCCGTCGACGAAATTGAAGATTGGGAGGTTATACTCCCGAGCACATCTGATAGGGTGTGTTCGGCGTATGAGAACCATGTCTTTCCCATGTATGAAGTGGTTTTCAAAGACCTGGGTTTCCAACTCCCCTTCTCTGATTTCCAAAGGGAGGTGCTTCGTTGGACCAAATTGTCTCCTTCTCAAATTCATCCCAATTCTTACGCTTTTATGAGGGCGTTTGAATTGGTGTGCTAGTATCTGAAAGTTCCCTCTTTCAAGAACGTCTTTTTCACTATCTTCACTGTTCAACGAGGGGCTGCCTGGGTATCTTTTCGTCAAACCAAAAAGATGTTTGATATATTTGTGGGCAAAGTACGGAATTTTAAAGAACGTTTCTTCTTGGTGAAACTGAGGAGTGAAACAACCTTGAATATTATCTTGGAGGTGGCGAAGGGTGAAGGCCAGGTTCGACGTCCCCTCTTTCCTCTGTGTTGGAATAAAGATAACTTCGGCTTTGAACCGAAAGATTTTTGTTTGAGTATTCCTAGCCTGACGGAGTAGGAGATAGACGCCCACCATAAACTTTGGGTGTTTGTTCAGTCTTTCTCGCGGAGGATTAAAACTAATAAATAGGGGAACCCCATGATGAGTGCGGATGGGCCACCAGTAACAGAGCCCCGCTTCATCAATACCCATGAGTTGGTGGTGTCTCAGGACCCAGATGATTGCCTTTGTAGTTGTACCCCTTTTTATTTCTTTCAGTTTGTTTCTGTGTATAATCTTTCACGTCTAATTTGTTTTTTCCATACTATGTGTTTGCAAAAAAAATGAAAGATCTACAATGCTTGTTGATGAAACGAACAAAAAGGTCGTCGCCAAGAATCAGCGTAAGAATGTTCAGTCCGTGAGCCATCTCATAGCTGGAGCCGGTCTGGGCTCAACCTCTAGTCCGGTGGTGGACTTGGAAGGGGATGACCGTTCCGAGGAGAGGGTGCAGAAGCCCGCAAAAAGGAGGAGGATGGAGACGTCTTCTAAAGAGCCGGTCACGCCTATCAGGGCTGTTCCTATTCGCTCTAAAGGTGGGGATCTTCTTTAACTCCCAAGAGTGTGGTCTGAGCCAGATCGTTGCTGCTCTCATTCGACCCTTTTCTTAAATGACCCTGATTTGAAGGTTATTCGCGACCTTGGTTCTGCTGGTCGAAGAAAGGCAATAACAGCAGGATTTATTGCTGCCATGAAACCTCTAGAGGTTGCCACAGCCTTGAACAATGCTTCAATGGAGGGTGAGTTATGGGCGGACGTACTGGTGAAGGAGAGGGATGCTCTGGCTGCCAAGGTCTCCTGACTTGAAGGTGGCGCTGCTGCTGCGAGGTCAGTTACTGAGGAGCGTGACCGCAGCATTGCTGCATTAGAGAAGCAACTGGCGGATGCTCAAACGGCCCTAGAGCAAGCAGCCGAATCCTCCGGTAAGCTAGTTGAGGAGAAGGCGGCTTTGGAGGAGTCCTTGAAGAAAGCATACCTTTCCGGAGAAGATGAGACAGAGGACATAGCTGTTCTAAGGCGTGCTGACCTGGTTGAGAAGGTTAGCGTGCTGGAAGAAAGCTCGGTGGATGCCGTTCAACTTGGATTTGACCGCGCCGTAGCTCAGTTGAAAGTGGTGAACCCTGGTACTAACTTATGCGTTGAGGGGATTCATCACCTCAACGTTGTTGAAGATGGAGTGATTAAGCCTCCCCCAAATTTTGAGGAAGATATAGGGCATTTTGATGACACCCAGGCCAATGAGTCCTTGTAATTTTAATCTCTTCTTTAACAACCTTTGCTTGTAACCGGCCTTTGTGCTAATGGCATTGTGCGCCCTTCGTAGTTAGCACTTTTGAATATAATATTATGCTTTGTTTATCTGGCTCTTTTTCTCTTACCACACTTGTTCTAAAAATGTTTGTTTTATTTTCAAGTATGATATTCAAATTGAGTGCTCGTTATGTGAGGCTTTTTATACTGTTTGAAGTATTTTTGAGAGCGAACTGTTGATTTGTGTATGTTTACAAAGTAACAATTTGTATGCTCATCTTTGTTTCTTAGTGCTTGTTGATTTGTTAAGCGACCTTCGAAGTAATGATATAATTGCTAAGGCGGGATGTTCTACCCCCCGGCAGTCGTTGTTTTAATGAAATAAATCAACAACTGGAGAGTTTTGAAATATCAGCCGGCGAATTGACACTTTAACTCGTTATGTTGAATTAAAGTTTTGCCCTTTCTCTCCGATATCGTTGCTCGGTCGGAATGAATACCTTTTGCGTTGTTTGTAAAGAAAAAGGACGTCTGGGCGTGAGAGTCCTAACTTTTACGCGGGGTGTTTGTTAGAAGCAATTCACATCCAAGAGATTGTTTATTTGAATGTGTGTCCAAAGTTGTGTTTCGGACAGAGAACAGTGGATGAACGAAAAAATCAATTTAAGTTCAACGCACTGAGGCGTGAATCACCCATCGCGAGCTGGGGTTCTACCTAACATGCTGAGCAGTGATGTCGCATTTGGGAGCGAGCATACTGAGGAGTATGTGTATCTGTCGTGTAGATTTCACTTATCCTTTTGAATTTTTTGGATTTGGAGTGGCACGACTTTCCTCCTCCGTTGTAGTTGCTCATTTACTAGAGAGCATGAAGTTCGTTGTATTGAACTAGGTATGTACATTAGAGTTTGTTGGCTTTGTTTTCCATCTAAGTGTAATACCTTTTAAGTTTTTCGGCGTTCTTGGAACTAGGCCTTTGGTGAGATCGTCGAGACTGTAGGCTCCTATTTCGGTTTTCATGCGGACTCTGTAGGGTCCCTCCTAGTTGGCAGTGAGTTTTCCCTCTTCAGAGTCTTTCTGGTTTCGCCGGAGGACGAGGTCGCCAACTTCGAATTCTCGTTTTATGACCTTCTTGTTGGGGCGAGCGGTTTGTTTTAGCACTATTTCTCGCAAGGCTGCTTCACTTCTAACTTCGTCGACGAATTCGAGTTCTTCACGTAACTTTGCCGTATTGGCTGGAAATCAGTGTTAGCATTAGTTCGCTAAGTGAGTTTGTTTAACTCAATGGGAACGACCGCTTGTGTCCCGTACGTGAGTCGAAAAGGTGACTCTCCAATTGTAGAGTGGGGAGTAGTTCTATATGCCCAAAGGACCGTATGTAATTCCTCAGCCCAACTAGTTTTGGTTGTGTCTAACCTTCTTCGTATTCCTTGTAAGATGAGCCTGTTTGCTGCTTCGGCAAGACCGTTAGCTTGAGGGTGTTCGACGGAAGTGAAGCTTTGTTTGATGCCAATGTTTCTCAGGTAACCCTGGAACTTCTGGTCGGTGAATTGAGTCCCATTGTCAGAGATCACTAGGGCCGGTACTCCGAATCTTGCGAGGATGTTCCTTTTGAAGAAACGGAGTACGTTTTTTGCCGTGATTTTCTCTATGGGTTCAGCTTCGATCCATTTAGTTGAGTAGTCGATTGCTACGACCAAGTATTTGAGTTGTCCGAAAGCTTTGGGGAATGGTCCCATAAGGTCGATGCCCCACCAAGTAAAAGGCCAAGGAGAAACTAAAGATGTCAGCTCAACAGGAGGTGCTATGTGTCGTTGACATTTGTCACACAGGTTGACGTAATCTTTGGCGTCTTTCAGCATGGTGGGCGAAAAGTATCCCGCTCGTAGGACCTTTTTTGCGAGAGCTTTTGCACCAAGATGTTGTCCGCATATGCCATCGTGTACTTCGGCAAGGACTTCTTGGGTCTCGTTAGGTCCTAAACACTTGATAAGGGGTGTGATGAAACCCCTTTTATATAGGGTTCCTTCCACTAAAGTGAATGAGCAGGCCCTTCGTTTCAGCTTCGTTACAGTTTTGTTCTCGTTTGCAATCCGTGTGCTAGCGAGTTTTGAAAGAATATTTGCTCGGGTATTTTGTTCACGGGGAACATGAGTTACCTCTACAGTTTCGAATTCTTTCAGATGCTCTTCTCGGACTTGGTATTCACCAGTCACTTGGGAAGCCACTAATTTAAAATCATTAAAGATTTTTACCTTTTTGGCTCCTAGATCATGGGCGATCCGCAGGCCGGCTAAGAAGGCCTCATATTCTGAAGTGTTATTAGTCACATGAAAAGATAAACCAAGGGAAATTTCAACAACGATACCTTTGTTGTTTTCAATGATTACCCTGGCTCCGCTTCCTTTAGAATTGGATGATCCATCTACAAAGATGGTCCATTCTTCTATGTTTTCCTCCGCGGGGAAGGTTATCTCGGAAAGGAAGTCTACGAACACTTGTGCCTTTAGTGCCTTCCTAGATTCATAATGTATATCGAACTCAGATAATTCGAGTGACCATTTCATCATCCTTCGAGCGATGTCAGGACGACCCAAGACTTGTCTGATGGGTTGGTCAGTTCGGATTACCACTGTATGAGCCAAGAAATACTGCCTCAATCTTGGTGTTGCTGTAAGGAGAGAGGGGGCAACCTTTTCGATCCTCTGGTACCTCATCTCTGGCCCTAGCAAAGCTTTGCTGGTGAAGAATACTGGTTTCTAACCTTTCGGAGTTTCCCTGACTAGAATGGCGCTGGCCGCGTCGGATGAAACAGAAAGATAGAGGTACAATACTTCACCTTGATCAGGTCGTGAGAGAACTGGAGGTTTGGATATGGTGTCTTTGAGATGCTTTAAGGCGGCCTCGCACTCGTCAGTCCACTCGAACTTTGTCTTTTTCCTCAAGAGTTTGAAGAAAGGGAGTGCATGTTGGGCAGACTTGGCAACGAATATCGAGAGAGCAGTCAACATTCCGTTGAGTGCTTGGACGCATTTCTTGGAGTGGGGCGTGGGGAGTTTCGTAAATGCTTGGAATTTATCCGGATTCGCCTTAATCCCTCTTTCTGTTAGGTAGAAACCGAGTAACTTACCCACTTGGACTCTGAAAGTACATTTTTCCAGGTTGAGTCGCATGTTGTATTTCCGGGTCTGTTCGAACACATTTTTGAGATGAGCGGCATGATCGACCTCTTGCTGAGATTTGACAATCATGCCGTCCATGTAGACCTCAAGAATGTCGCCCAGAAGTTTCTTGTCATAGACTTGTTCATCATACGTTGATAAGTAGCCCCCACATTTTGTAGACCAAAGGGCATTACGTTGTAAAAATAGTTCTCTGATTCGGTCATGAAGGCTGTTTTCATTTTATCTTCTTCGGCTATGGGTATCTGGTTGTAGCCAGAATAGGCGTCCATGAAAGATAAAAGTTTGTAGCCGGAGGAATTATTTACGAGTTTATCTATGTTAGGAAGAGGACATACGTCTTTAGGGCAAGCCCTATTAAGATCGGTATAATCAACACACATACGCCATTTTCCATTAGATTTCTTGACAAGTACAACATTGGAGAGCCATGTAGTATATTTGGCCTCAGAAATAAAATTTGTCTCTAGGAGGTCTTTTACAACTTTTTCTGCAGCCTCTGATTTTTCAGGAGACTACTTTCTACATCGCTGGGCTACAACGCTAACACCAGGGTCGACTATCATCTAGTGACATGCGACGATTGGGTTGACTCCGGGCATGTCGGTTGTGCTCCAGGCGAACAGATCAGCATTCTCTCTTTAACAGGCGACCATCTGTGCTTTGACAAGTTCAAGAAGATCCTTGTCGATCTTGAAATTTTTCGAGGGGTCGTTTCCGAAAGGGACCAACTCAAATTCTCTGTAAGGAATAGGTCTAAGAAGTTTCGCGTTGTGCGGATCCTTCTTTTCCCTTTTCTGCTCTTTGAGGTCTTCCTTGGTGAACCTGGGGTCAAGTTCGACCAAGTTTGCATCTAGAGGGCTTGTAGCAGCTTTCCCTTTGTCTTCAACAGATTTGCTGGATTGGGAATTCGAGTTCTTGGTTTTGTTTACCTGAAGGAAACATCTTCTAGCAACTTCGATGTCTTCGTTCAGGGAGGCGATGATGCCATCCATTGCATGGTATTTCAACTTCAGATGAGCGGTTGAACATGCAGCGCCCAACTGGGCTAATCTGGTTCTCCCTATAATGCAATTATAGAGAGATGGACAGTCGATCACCATCAGTGGGATCTTTATTGTCTTTTTGGCTTCTTTTTCGCCAAAGGTGACCAGCAGCTCTATGTAGCCCCAAGGTTGAGTGGAGGAGCCGTTGAAAATGTAGAGTTCATTTCCAACGTACGGAGAAATGTTCTTCTCCGTCAATCGGAGAGTTTTGAACAGACCGGTGTACATGATGTCTCACGAGGCCCATGTGTCAATCAGGACTCGACGGACGTCGGTGTTGGCCATTGATGCTCGCACTAGCAAAGGAATGGCTGAATTTGAGGCCCCACCAGGAAGTTCTGAGTCGTAGAACGCTAAGGGTGGTCTTCCTCCCATGTTGGAATTTGAGGGGACCAACAGGCTTCAAACTTTCTTTTCATGCTTCCCATGGAGATGTTTATCGTTCCTCCCGTGATGACGTTAACGGAGGGGAACTGTTCCCAGTTGCATGAGTAGGGTACGATTTCCACGTTGTCAGGGAAATCGCCTGTCGCGTCATTTTTTGGACGTCAAGGCCATTTGACTAGCGTTTGACTTTTTGAATTGTTTCACGACTGAACATTTAATTTTTAAGAGAAAAGGGGAAAAAAGTTCAAAACACCCCTTTTGAAAAGATTTAGGGTTCGGGGGTTAGTTACATAATGGGAAGGTGTTAGCACCCTTTACGTCCGTAGTACTCTACGGGAACCTCTTGGTTTTATTTAACGAATTGTGCTATAAACTTGCTTGTTTTGAAAAAATGGAATTAAAGTGGTAAAGATGAAAAAAAAGAGTTTGAAATGATAAGAAGAAGAAAGACCTATTTATCTATGTGTTTTATTGATTTGGAAGGACGAGTGTCCTTTGCCTACGTACCCGTGAGGGATCAAAACCTCGTAGTTCGGGGTTGAAATTGACATTTGATTTGTTTTTGTGTTTTTTAGTTTTGAAAATGGTTTTAAAATGAAAAGCCAAGTGGCAAATGAGAATTGGTTTGTGTTTTTGATATTGAAGGAAATTTGCTTGAAATGGAATTAAATCGATTAATGTTTGATTAAAAAAAGTAAACTAAAAAGTAACGGATCGCTTGATCTTGAATCAAGGTTTGTTAAGAAAATGTTTTTGTGATTTTTTGATTATGTGAATGTTTTTGTTGTTTTTGAATGATTGATTAATAATTAAACTAAAGTTAACTATCGGGGCAAGAAAATAAAGCGTAGGTACTTTGTGGCAATACTGGATCGCCACAAAGTCCGTTAACCTAAGCTAAAAAGCAACGAGGTAAACACGCACGCACACATGCACCTTTAAACTATTACACAAAAGCCTATTATACATTCTATGGTCTGCACAATAAAGTAAATGACGAGAAAGTAAATATGCATGATTTATATTAAGCCTATATTTGTATCTTAATAAATTAAGAATGCTTAATAATAAAAATAAAAATGCAAAAAAACGGAAATAAACCAATATGAGATATTGTAAAATAAAGTGTGATAGAAAAAAATAAAAGTGCATGAAAGAAGATGAATACGATAAAAAATAGCGAAGAAAAGGAACAAAAACGAATGAATGCAGAAAAAGGGGGGTGCAGCAGTATTATGGGGTGTGCAGAAAATAAAAGGAAGAAGAAGGATGGGGCGCGCGTGTGGGCCTGGGATTTTTGTTTTGGGCCGGTTTGACCCACGGGTCTTGGGTCGGGTTAGGAGGGAGTATATAAGGGGGAGAGACAATTTTTCATTCATTTTTCATAAACGTTTCTCTCTCTTCTCCTTCTTTGAGAGCAAACGCTCTCTTCTCTCTCTTGTCTCTCTTCATCTTCTCCGGTGGAGAAGTGGGTGGCGGAAAGGGATTCCGACGCGGTGGCCGGCGAGTTATCGCGGCGGCGCCACCGCGTCGGAGTTAAAACTTTTTTTTTTTAAATTTTTTTGTTCTATTCTATGTTTTCTACTCTCCCGATCCGTTTTCAAACTCAGAATTTCGAAAAAAACAACCTACAACCGTAGATCTGGAAATTAAGTTTCGGAAATATACTTCTTTGTTCTTTCGAGACCGATCTGTGTTGTGGTGTGACTGTTAGTGTTGGGTTCAGATTCGGATTTGATGTTATGGTTATGGATTGTTATGTGCGGTTGTGTTGGTTTTGATCCTTGGAAAAAGGATAATGATTATGGCTGTGTGTATGTTTTGGGCTGGATATTGTTGTGCAATTTTTTGTGTTTTGCTGGTTGTTCTTGCAGGTTTGAGTTTGCGGCTCCCTTTGTTGGCCGTTTGTGCCTTGTTTTGTTCCCCCCCCCTTGTGTGTTGTGATTGCAGGTTTATTTATAGAAGATGGTGTCTTGGTCACCAAGGATTAGTGTTTGTTGGAGGGGAGCAGAATAAAAAAAATTGGCTTTGGATTGAGATGAGGTACAATGACAGCCTGTTGGCAGCTGTGACAGCTTGTGTTGGGCTGGAAAATTCTTGGACAAAAATAAAAATAAAAATAAAAGACTCTAAACAATAAAAGAGAAAGATTTGAAAAAAAAAAGAATTTAAAGTTAATTGATT
>Ga0228711_1003727_pt1 | contig 23668 bp, 19 predicted proteins | sample MedpolnodulmetaG_2_FD_177996 | JGI IMG/M metagenome (GOLD analysis project Ga0228711, IMG submission 177996) | Root nodule microbial communities from Medicago polymorpha collected in Santa Monica, California, United States - brown nodules | ecosystem: Host-associated > Plants > Roots > Nodule...
ATGGATCGGATGGATAATCCATCCATTAAAATTTAATAATGGATGGATTGGATGGACATAAAACCTAATGGATGGATTGGATGGTTTTTTTTTTCAAAAAAAAAATGGTGGATTTTAATGGACTAATGGATTTTTTTGATCCATCCATTATGATCCAAATCCATATCCATCCAATCCATTCATTTTGCCACCCCTAGCTTTAAGTCCTCCCAATTATCTTATTTCCAACTCATAAAAGTTTTATATAAAAAAGAAAACTCCCGTAAGGCTTTAAGAGTGGTGATTATGTAAAGCATCTCTCTTTTCTAAAATACACTTTCATCGTTTGTATCAAAGTGCAGTGTGAAGTAGGATGGGATGATGGAATAGCATAAGGAGCTGATACATTTTGAGTGATAGTGCTGCATTTTATTGTCTTTCAATACATCAGCATGTGATGCATCTCGTACCGTTTGCTCTGATTATAACAACACTTTCAAAGAGTGCTTGGAGTTTGCTTTGGAAAAAATCATTCATGCAGCAAATCTGTTTTTTTGGTTCATAACAATATCAGGTAGGAGCTATTTTGTTTTAGAAAGATATGAGTCATATGTTGTGTTGGGGAGTTCGAAGATCATGGGAGAAACAACGGGTCAATGCTCTATATAACAATAAGAGAGAGAGACACGACATCACCACCTAAAACCTTAATACATTAGATCAATGGGTCACATCTCTTATACATATACAAGACTTAACAAGTCAGACATAGAACCCAACATCTTGTTGAAGAAAAGTCAGGATGTGAAGTCTATTATCATTTGTTTGATGTGTTGCAAGGAAAGAAAGTAATTCTTGGTACCTACCACACTCCGAAATTTAATTTAATTTTTGAACAAACCACACTCTCAATTTATGAAGATAATGCAGTGCAGCTTGCGTGTAACTCACCACCACAAACAACTTCCTAATCCAAATCTTGGCAGCTCCTAGTCCTACCACTGAAAAATGTGACTTTCTTGAAATTGGCATATTCCTTATTCTCTTTTTTACACGTAATTATTTTTCAACTGTTTATAAACCAGAATTCAGGGGGATTCAATTGGGATGTGAAGGAGTGAGTTTATGCCAAGTTAGGATTAATTAATAAGTTGTAAGGATAAACTAGTGGAACATATACTTGCAGCAAATGGAAGCTGTAATGAAAATATACTGCAGAGAAAGAAAGAAAAGAGAATTGGAGAGCTGAAATCAAACATTTCATACTGCCCAGAATAAGAAAGTTTTTCAAAGCAATCAGAAGCAAGTTCAACAAATTCCTTCTAAACTATAGAAAAATGATTCCACAACCTTTGTTATTTTTATAACATAATTGCACAAAACAGAACAGAAAACACAGCTAATATTATTTCAGTTGAACAAATTAACAAAATACAAAATGCAATAAAGAAATATAGGTATTAAGCAGCACCAGCTACATGAATGCGCTCAAATTAGGCATCTCCGGCATCAGTTTCAGGAGCAACAGCGGCGGCAGGAACATCATCAGGATCACGGGTCGGGTCAGATTTGTCGATTGAATCGCGTGTCTGAGAAAGGAATGGTTTGAAAGCGAGTTCAATAGCGAGCCAGACAAATGCTAAGGCTCCAGCCACCACAACCGCTTCTTTTGCCTTTCCCATCCTTTTTTTTTTACTTACCTTACCACACTCTCCAATAAGAATTCAATACTAATATAATGCATTGCGTGTCACTCACCACCACAAACAACTTCCTTCCCAATCCAAAACTTAGTCCTACCACTCACAAACGTCTCACTCGAGTATTCTATCGTTCAATGCTAAATTTTTTATTTTATTTTTGTTACAACGGTAAATTTAAAACCAAGTCTTTTTTTTTTTTTATCAAGTGACAAATAATTTATTAAAGGGAAATATGCTTTTTATTCCAAGCAATAGTTTCATGAAACACATCGAACTAATACTATTGGCTCAATTTCACCACATTACTCACTAATTTACGTTGAAGGGTTGCTTAATAGACTCCTCAATTGATTGGGTCGTAAGTCTCAACAAGCTTTTTCAGAAAACATGAGCCATTTGAAAATCATTTGAGCAACCATCTTTCTGTTCTCCAACCACTTGAAAGTTTGATCAACTTATAAAAAACGATACAAGTGTTTGTTTGTTTGGAATGTTCGTGGTGTAGTGGATTTCGCTGTATACAACAATATTCTTTATAAAAAGGAAAAAAAAAATTTAATTTTTTTTTTATGACTTAATTGGACCCTCACCCTAGAATCCACCACAAAAATAATAATTCAAAAAACCAGAATTATCTTTTATGAAATGTGATTTAGGGAATTCGTTACATCGTTGAGTTCACATTCAGACCAAGCTTTTCTTTTCTAAAAATGTGGGTGAAGATAAACTTCATTCCTTGATTGATAACTAAACTATGCAAAGAATATAGAAAAATGCAGAGAGCTGAAGCATGTCATTGAAGATTATTTTGAGAAGCAAAGAATGTCACAAAATGTGTCTTCGAATGCATGCTTCCCAAAGATAAAAGCACTTCCAGTAGTAAACAACTATAACAAGTTGAAGTTCTACTAATATTCAAAAGTGAACTTGCGGTAGTAAACTAAAGAGTTGAAGGAAATATTCAAAAGCGAATGTGATGAGGTTCCAAATCTGGAATAATTAGCATTTATAAACCTACCAAAGTCTGCCATAATTATATTACAGGTTGTACAAAAACATTGTGTCCAAAATTGACAAAAAATTCTCTATGTTCATTTGAATTTGGGTTTGAAAGTATTAGAGTTTTAGTGACAATAGTTAATTTTCCAGCTCTTAATTAGCTTTTCACAGCTGTTATATGTTACAGCCCTTTGTTAGCTTTTCATAGCTGTTATACATCAGCTGCTTTGCTATAAGCCTCTCTATTGTAACCAAGTAAAGAATATTTAATACAACATCAGAAATAATATTTCTTCTCTTTCAATTTTCCTTTTCTGTTTTCAATAGAAAGTAACCCCATTTAGAACATATTTGATAGCCAGCGCTAATTGATTTCCTAGGATGATGTAATTTGTTTTGCTTCTTCTGTATTTATCATGTTTTTATTTCAAACAACCTATATGTAACAAAAGCAGTATCGTAAATTGTGGATCGCGGAAAATAACCATATGTTCAAATAACACAATTACCATTACCACTGCAGACAACGCCAGTGAGTGATCAGCGATTCCTATAAACTCAATTACCTAATACGTACTAAGACAGCTTCTTTCAGTTGATTGGCATTTGACATTGCCCAGCAGGGACTATAAACTGGATCTATAAAGCACTTGGGTAAGAATATAATATCATTAATACTCCACACAACTAATTAACAATAACACACTGTTGGTGTCTTTCAAACTGTCAGAAAATTGCCCTACAACAAAGTCAAATACATAAACTTGTGATACACAATTTAACGGCCACGACCGCGTCCACGTCCACGTCCTCGCCCCCGTCCTCGCCCCAAAGGCTTTCCTCCTGCAATTAAAATCAAAACTTTGAAAACCAGAAATACATAGATAACAATCCAACTAGACATAATGACTTCAATTTAAAAGCATCACAGTTACTATCAAACAGTTGTATACAGTACCAGCAGTTGGCTTCTTAGGCTTGACCCTAGGAGCTTCTTCAACAAGTAAAGTTTCAAGATTCAAGCTGTCAGGAAGGATATAATAACGAATGTTGTTGCCTCTCACACTGAGATGATCCAAAGTAACTGGATTTTTCCCCTTTAGAGTTAGCTTAACTGTTTTCAAATGTGTATTCATACTGATGTCAACACCTGTAACAAAGCAACAAGTCCAAGGATCAGTACAACTACTGCTCCAAAACACTTCTCACCCCATTACAGATAAAAGGCAAGAAAATTCACTAGTTAATAGTTAGACATGAGCCGATATGCATTCCCTTATTGAATACAGGGAAATTCCTCGGTGCTTAGCTTAATTTGATTGTATATGGATTATAAGCAGTAACATATTGCCAATTTAGAATACAAGAATTCACCATACTCACACAAATCATGTCCACTTTCAAGTTTCAACTAATTATAAACATTGCATGAAAGAAAGTGATTGTGTTTACTACTTATTTATGAAGCTAGTAGACACACCTGCACCTTGGACCTTCTAAAATTACAATTGAAGACAACAGAACTCTGGGGGATTCAATTGGAGGAGAATGGTGTGTTTCCGGAAAGTTAGGATTAGTAGGTTGGAAGGCTAAACTAATGGAACAGGCATTAGAGATGGGCCTTAGAATGATGCAGATGCACCGACACAGTATTGGAACTCTAAATTCCATTAGTTTATCAAACATGCTTGCAAGTTGCAACAATTAGTATACAAAAATATGGCTGATGATATTGCAGCATATGGCAGCTATAATCAAAACACAATTTGTATATAAAAATTACTAAAATTTATACCGCAAAGGATAATACAAAAAAACAATAAACTGACAACAATAGAAGAGAATTGAAATCAAACATCTTCCTACTGTCCGATTCTACAGATAAGGGGAGAACAAGACATTGCCCAAATTTCAAAGCAAGAAAATAAGATAAATATCACATTTATTATGCAAGGATAACCAAGAATAAGAAAGTATTTCAATCTCTCTATCAAGCCAGAAATGTCAAATCAAGAACTCTCAAGCCCAGAGCAGAACGCCAAAGAAAAGTAAGGAAAAATAATCCAATTCTAAAGCAAGTTCAAAATTATTAATCTAACAAGAAGCTACTTAGGAGCTATTGGCAAAAAATTTGTCTGAAAAAAGTCAATATAGAAAAAGAAGCAGAAAACTACAACCAACTCCAGACAGAACATCAACATTTGGCTCACTAAATTAAGAAAAAAAGGAATCCATATCCTATTAGGGGCCCGTTTGGATTGACTTATTTTTTAGCTTATATACAAAACAGCTTATGAAAGTAAATAAGTTTTCATGAATTATTCATAAGCTTGTGAAGGCAGTTTATCAAAAAACAACTTATGAAAATACAACTTTCGTTAGTGAGAACTCATGAATCAACATAAAAGCTTATTTATTTGCATAAGCTATTTTTCATATAGCACAAAAATAAGTCAACCCCAACGGGCCCTAGATATGCTGTGCAAGTAACCTATTGCTCTGTCATATAGAAAATAACAGGGTACTGTAATTACTAATTAGCTATTCACCTTGGCATGACAGGAAGTTGTTAATAATATTATAGGAGCTAACTACCAACTAAGAACTCATGTCAAATGTTGAAATCTTATGGAATCCCCCATAAGTTGAAGGGAGAAGTGCCAGTTTAAAAACAGATCTAGTTTTCAACCCCCAAACAATGCTTCATATGTGATACATGATTATGCTTCGTATATAATATAATAGTTATAGAGAAAATAGGATACACACCGACTGTGTAAAATAATTTTGCACTGTCATCCAATAGCAACCGTGTACTCCATCAAATCACCCACTGTAATGGCATGATATGGAGAAACAGTTGACTTCAATTGGATGTTTGTGCAAAGTCAATTTACACTGACAGAGCATATCCATTAAAATCGTAATAATAATAATAATAATAATAATAATAATTAGGGTTTAACAAAAACGTGTTAATGCAAAGCACAGAGCAAAATTAGGGTTTAAGAAAAGCGGCAACGAAATGAGAGTGAAGAGTACCTGTAATGGTGCCATGAACAATAGTGCCATTCTTCAACTCGATTGAGACGGTTTCGTTGTTCAACTTCATGAGAAATCTGCACGAGATTTGGTATTAACAATTTAGATTGAGATTGAAAAGGAAAACAGTAAACAAGAACAAAAAGGAGAGGAAGGCGGTACCTAACGAGCTTCATGGTGGTGGAGAAGAAGAGAGTCGCGGTGGAAAATCGCAAATCGCGGCAGAAGACGGTGAGATTTTTTTCGGCTCCGAACTACACTAGTGTTTAGTACTATCCTCGCTGCAAGAATATAAAATTCAAAGTTTTGCCCCACATTATTGTCGAAAAAAGGTTTTACTTTTTTTTTTTTCACGAAGAAAAAAGTTTTACTTTTATCCCACATTTATAAAATTTTATTTGAAATTTTAAAAAACTATCTAAAATATGAAATAATTTTTTTTCCCCTAAAAAAAATGAAATAATTTTTTAGCCATGGTTAATCATGGCTAAACCTTTTCATTTCAAATCTAAAATTCTAATTAAAAAATATATATTCGTGAAATAAATTATGAAGTTATCAGACCGTTGCCTTCTTTAATAGCAAATGCAGGAATATAAACTTATGTCGATGACCACATTCCTTGTGTCCAATTGGAAGGCAACATTGTTTTATAAGGATTTTCTCCATCATATCAAGAAAAAATTGAAAAGAATCACAATAAAGCGTTTGATTTGGATTGAGTCACACTTTTTTCATGAAGAGATGAACGAAGAAACCACAACAAACTCACTTCCTTTGGATCCATTAATTCATGACGCTTTCGGCAAGTTTACAGTGGTGATGGACTATCACTTGTCAAACTTCAAAGAAAATGTTATTCATGACATACAAGTTTTATGACTTGTTCCTGCTGAGAGGCACATCAAACTATGAATTTTATAAGTGATTCCTGAGCTAATATAGTTACGAAGGAAGAAAAACAATTTCAACATGTGGTTCCATAAAAAAAAAAGATCAAATTAAAGCAACAAGAATCTCATACTAGCAAAGGGTTCGAGGTAGGTACTTCTAACCGTTCGACATACTAGTTTTTTGTGAGATGTTGTTCCATTTACTTAGGTACTTCTATCTGTTTTGGTCTTTCTTTTGTTCCGTTTTTTTCCCCAAGACTTTTGGTTTATGTCCCCCCTTTTGTACTATGTATTTCTTGCATATATGATGTTGGTGTTGCAACAGTAAACCCCTCGACACTTAACCTTTGGCAAAAAAGAGAGAAGAATTTTTCAATATTTTAACAATTGAGATCTAATGCTTCTTGATATATTGTGATAAGAGTTTTGATATGGTAGTTTTTGAGCTTATTAGGGTTGTGATTAAAGGTGTTTTCCTTCATATTTATTCTTTTTAAACGATTGATTATTGTTTTTCAATATCAAGTATGCCACACCACTTCTATGCCGTATTGCGCGCTTTGGATAAATGTCCCCACAATCTTCATATTTGTAGAATACACATATCTGGATCAAGAAATACGAGTGTTTTTTATAAACTACACTCCATATGTTTTCTTTGAAACGTAAAAATAAACAACATTTGATATTGATTTTAAAGCAATACAATACTTTAAGGTGCGTCAGAATAGTAGCCTCAAATCGAGACTACGAGTCTGTCACCCATCGTGCATGACTTGGACCCTCAACTCCAAAAGATGACACAAATAATTCATAGTTGAACTGAAGACGACAGTTAAGTTGGATGGATGTGACGAAAGATGGCGTTGCTACTTCTCGTGAGTTGTGTATTTGGAAGAATTCAAATAGTTAAGTCAGTGAGAAGTTTACAAGAGCCTAAATGTTTAGTCAATTCTTTCAATGTATATTTCACTAAGGGCTAACATCATTTTATATGTGACGTGTATAAAACAATGATTCCATAATAGTTTTTCGATTATTTGTTAGTAATTGAGTCTGATTCATGTATTTTCATTTATTGCATGCGAGGGTCGTGATTTGATAACATAATTGCTTTTGTGTTCAACTGAACACATGTCGCCTACTTAATTAGATCATGAATATTTCAGGAATTGAAATTAACTCAATCTTTTTTTTTTTTATAGATAGACGAAATGGCAAAGCCATTATAAACTCACACACACAAGTGGAGGTACCGGGGTAATGACATCCGGCCTAACAATTTCGACATTTTGCCAGTTGAGCTAGGACTTCTGGTAGAAATTAACTCAATCTAAAACAATTGCTATTTTTTTTTAATAAATTACAGAAAATAATAAAAGTAATTTAAATTTGTTAGGAATATCGTCCCTAAAAAAACAAATTTTTAAAATCCAAAATTGAAATAAAATGGGGGGCAAAAGTGTAAAACAGGAAATGAAAAAGAGATAAAGGAGAATGCGGCTACGTCGGTTGGTGAAGGAGGGGGGAAGAAAACTCGTATATGCGTGGTAGCGTAGAACAAAACAACGCATAACGAAAATCTTCACTTCCGAAAATCGATTATTCTGATTCTTTCACATCCAACCAAAACCCTAATCTCCACTCTCATTCTCCTCCAATGAACTATCAAATGGTAGATTCCTCCTTTTTCAAAACCGCAATTCACACACGTTTGAGTTTTTCTTCTTTCAATTTGTTCGGTTTTGTTACTCTCAACTTAAATCTAGATTAACCAGTTATCACGGTAAATTAACATTTGAGTATATTAAAATTAATTTGCTGTTTGTTAAAATAATCTCCATATTATTGGATTAACATTGATTTGATCGATTTTATGTATAATTTGATGCAACACTTTAAAATCTGATATAACACGGGTTTACAAATTCAGAAAAAAACTTCACTATTTTGAAAATCTGATTAGTTGTATTGGATTATCAACTAATCCAAGTGTGCTGGGGTGATTATTACTTGCTTAGTGAACTTTGCTATGCAGAAATGCGTGTGCACCTTTTGCTAGAAACATAATATTTGCTCTTCAGTTATTCCTGCCGAACTTGCTTTTAACCAACAATATTGTGTATCCGGCATCCAACACGGTCGCTGTGATTACACTCAATCATGTCAATTTCTCAAATTACTACCGGTGTGTGGACGTGTCAATGTTAGTGTCGTGGTTGGTATCCGGGTGTGATTCATAGGGCAATATTGATGTTGTGCATTTGTTTAGATTATTCTTGTTGATTTTTTTTGTCTTTTGTGATTTTTTGTTGAGGTAGCTCTCATGCTGTTACTTATTATGAGTTGTTTATGCAACAGAATGGTGAAGATGCACGCAGAGATTTAAAAAGAAAGCTCCCTCAGATAGATCGAGGGCAAGAACGGAGACCTTATAATTATAATACGAATTACGATAGGAATGCGCTTCCTCCTGGTAGGTTTTATTTTATGTAATACAACCGAAGACTTGTTAATGAATTTTTTGAACATAGTATCGAGAATCGAGATAATACATTGTACTTTAAATCTCTTTGTACCGTAAGAAAGTTGCATTTTTCTTTCATTTTATTCTTTTCATTTTAGAATTTAAATTTTGTACGTTAAATGTGTCCATTGTTCAATGAGTTATCTTTTATTGCTCTGTATGCTTGTAAGTTATAACAATGTTTATCACTATTATGTTATGCTTTCATTTTCCAGTTTTTTTTATGTTTAGTTGATCTTGTATTACAGGTTGGTTAGGCTGCCCAGCACATGGGCAAGAACTAGGATGCATAATCCCTTCAAAGGTTCCACTTGGTGAATCATTCAATGATCACATCCCAAATAATAAATATACTCCCAAGCAAGCAATTCTTCAACAGAGAGCTTTAGGTAGAGAAGTGAGTTTACCAGATGCCATCAATGTACTTTGTTAAATGTGTTCTGTTTTGGAAAGTTAAGTAGATGTTTCTAGCAACATAAAGGGAGATAATAGTAGATTTTTGGTGTGCATGAGCCATTCATATCATTATTTAAGTTCATCGATATAATTGTTAAATATTTTGATGTGATTTGTTATCTTTTTACGTGATTGACATTATGATTTTGGAAAAAAATGTAAAATGCCAAACCTGTTATTTTATTTTTACTACTTCACAACATTTAAAGGAACTTGTTCTGTTGTTCATGGGCTTTGCACATTTTTTTTCTTCCAAGGTAAGTATTATTGACAGAGCACCGCTTGATTTCCAGTTTAGGATTTGAATAATTGACATAAAAAGCAGGAAGAATAAGGTAGTAAGTGTTTTTGCTTGATAGTAATAAATACATAAAAGGCCAGATTTGTAATATAAGGAAGCTTTTACTTTACATGTTCTATCTGTCACCTCACCTAAATAGTTGAACCACAAAGATTGACATAATAAAATGAAGACTTTAAGCAACTTAGAGTATCTTTCAGTATTACCGTATTATTGTTTTACATCATGTCCCATGCATAAGTTGTGTGAGTACTTTTTCTCTTTTCAGTCTTGTATATAGTTTTGTTGCACCCAGCATTTTAATCATCAACTCTATTAAATTTGCAGCTTGGTTTAGTGATTGATCTGACAAATACCACTCGTTACTATCCACTATCAGATTGGAGAAAAGAAGGAATACAGCATGTCAAGGTAGCATATGATATTTCATGCTATTGTTTTTGAAGCTTCAAGTGCAGTTGTATTTATGATTTTGACTTGCTTGTGCAGATAAGATGCCAAGGAAGAGATTCTGTACCTGATGATGAATCTGTACAAAAGTTTTGCAATGAGGTAGCTTCCATTTGTAGCATTAATGTGTCAACTTGCAGTTCATGGGTGTTACTTCTACTCATTGTTTTGTTTAATGCTCAGTCTGATAGTAAAAAGTTTCTATTTTTTTTCTTCTTATTGTTAGCATTCATAGGAATGATGGTACAGTTCACGATAACTCTTTTGAGGTTTTATGATTTATACTAGTTAGACATTCTTTGTAGATTCTGGATTTTCGCTCTCGAAGACCAAACGCAGAGAAATATATACTTGTACATTGCACTCATGGGCATAATCGTACAGGTTATATGGTTGTTCATTTTCTTGTGCGTACAGAATCAATTTCTGTCACTGAGGTGAGTAAAATCATAAATTGTTCAGAGGTTTGTTTCAACAGCCACTTCACTCTAATTGTCTACTTGTTGTACATACTTATGCTTGTTACCTTCCAGGCAATACATAAATTTGCTCAGGCACGTCCTCCAGGAATATACAAGGAGGATTACATTGACTCCTTGTACATGTTTTTTAATGAAAGGAAGCCTGAAAGTCTTGTTTGTCCACAAACTCCAGAATGGAAGAGTCTTCCTGATCCTGACTTTCATGGTGTATCTGTCTCAGCTACTGACAATTATGCAGACATTTTGCAGCAGGTACATGCACATTTCCGTATGCATAACTTGGTTATCTTTTCAGAAAATATGGTTGCAGCTTGTATGCACATATGATTCTGCCAGTTTAGTTATGTTTTTATTTTATTTTTGTTCAAGAGAATTTGATATAGCCGTTATATACAATTGGCTTACTCTGCATCCTTTTGTCTTTCTAGCTATACTTTGATGTATTATACATACATAACTTTTTGTCGGCGTTGATAAAGAATTTTTTTGAACATCAGTTTATCTCCCGTCCCAAAACCCGTTTGTCACAACTGGAGAGGAAACTTTTGATGAAGTTATTATATTTCCTTTATTGTTGCAGAAAACAACTTTATTTTGTTTTGTCTTCCTTGATGGCCTTTTTGGGTAAATATTTTGCCATTTGTGTTGCTTGTATTCTGATATGCAGTTTTGTGAATAACTGACTATGCGATTAATATGTTGTCATATTGATATCAAATTGCTTTCTTCGTACCACATGATCCAATTTTTGTGTAAGTTTGCTTTGTTGAAATTATCTTTAAGAAACTTCAAAACACTTCAAAAAAATTCTGGGAGTTGTATATTTTCCTTATGTTTGTTTGATATTCTAGGAGAATATTGTGAGGAATGAAGTAATGACAAATGATGATGTTTTGGGAGATCCCATTCCTTCAAATCAGCTACGTGCAATGCGAGAAGTTTGCTATCAACTGCTCAAGTTGGGCACAGGGGTGGGTATTTGTGGCTTTTTGTTGATTTCTGTATATTTATCTTAAACATGACTCAAGTTCATATTTTGTATAATCAAGTATTATACTTAAGTATGGAATGAAGATATGCCGCTATATAAGGGAATCACTGAACCTGCCATGCTTTTATTTTTCTTGAATGTGACTCGGCTAGTAAATTGAATTTTTAATTTCTTAATATACTTAATTTTAATTTGTTAATACTTAATATGCTCAAAAGACAGACAATCATTTTTAAATAAAGCTTTCCACCTATTTAAATATTATTGAAAATACGATATTTTACACATCGGCTGTGTTGGTAATAGTCCTCACTTTTCAAAACCTATTTGTGACTTATCTCTGTCTCTTTCATATTCATCATTGGCATGTATGTACCTTTGTAGTTTCTTTTCTATAAATTTCTTAAGATTCATACTTTTTTCATGTATTAGTCACTTCAACCTGTACATATATATATTTTTTTAATATTAACAAGTATCTTTCATCTGAGTTTATTTTTACTTTCTGAAGCATCGAATGGCTTTTTAATGCTTCGGGTGATGCTCCATCATTTCAAAATTAAGGCCCGTTGAAATTCCTCTTCAAACTTTAACTTTTTGAAAAGAACTAAATGACCATCTATTACACAATGACACACTAATACTATATTTCTGGAATAAAGAATGCTGCACAATAATTGTGGATTTTGAAATGGTAAATTATTGAGTATTATTATCCTGTATTGATGCATGACAAATTAGTATTAATATTCTTTTATCTTTAGTTTAGGGAAAATTAGTGGAGTGAAATGCTAAAATTTTAATCATTGTTTTGGCCTCCATTTTTGAGTTTAAAGTGATTATATTTTGAACATTATGATGTTGAGCTAACGCCCAATTGATTATTTAAACATTTGTGAGTGGTCTGCGGAGATGTTGGCTTGGCTTAGTTGGCGGGTATCTAAGGATAAATTGATATTTTTTGTCAGGATTTTAGAGTCTTCTATTTCTTCTTTCTTTTTAGAATTATTTCCTATCCTCTGCTGTAATATTTCTCTACTCCCTTTCTCTAATATTGCTTTACAATATTACTAAAATAATGTTATTCATATCTTGGGTAAGGGGTTGTATTTTATACTAAGAATTGATTGTATTATCTTTAGCTACACAAATTTGATATTGCTATCTCTTTTCAGGGAAAAGGACTACAGTTTCCTGGATCACACCCTGTTTCTCTGAACAGGTTCAAACTTACCAAATCTGATTATTTTGATTTTTATGGCATTATGAATTATACTTAACTTCTTGACGGGCTTGTCTATTACTGAGAGATGGACTTCACTTGTTTTTTGATCAATTACAAAAGAAGTTATAATACCCAGAATGTGTTCTAAAATGTTGACTTGCTTTTAATTGACAGTTAAAACAGTTCTAAAACGCCGACTTGCTTTGAATTGTTTCAAACTTCAATCATTCCTTGTAAAAGAGCATCTTGTGCTGTTGAGTGTTGATTAATTTCGTTTAGCAATATCTTTTGTAAAACTGGTTTGGCATAAATTTAGCAGTTCTCAGAGTATAGAAGCGCTGGCATTTAATTTGCTATATTAGATCTTCTATTTTCTATTCAGAACCCTGTTTCAAATATTGACAATTGAATCAAATGTGGAAGAGGGGTTAAATGTGTAATGTATGCTGCTCGATAGTTAGCTTGTCCCAGGAACATAAGCTGATTAGACTTTTTGATGCATAAATTTAGGAAGTTAACGTTGTCAATCACTTTTACCTACATACCTGGATTTGTGAATAAATTTAGGAGGTTAACATTGTCAATCACTTTTACCTACATAGTACATACCTGGATTTGTGCATAAACAACAAAACAGTTACAACTTGTAACAGGGTCAGAAATGTAAGAAGATCTTACTAGGAGTGATGCATCAACTCCCACACTAGGGTGTGAATGAACTCATGGTTCCACACTAAATTAAACTTTGAGCTAAATTGTATCAAAACTATCAGAACTGGATTTGTAATAAATTTGCATAGAATAAAATGGTGTGAGTTCACGTTCCAGATTTCTATCCAATGTATATTTTAATTTGGCCTCAATTAATCAACATGCTTCATCTATTGTCAAATTATACCTTATCCATAGTAATATGTTTCTTCTGGAGTGAAGTACTTCTCATGCCCTGTATTTTGGGTTCACATAGACGTTCCCTTGAGTTTATTATGAATACTCAAAAGAAAACTTCTTTTGCATTAAAAAATATGCTCAGTAAAATTTAACATGCTGTTCGTCCCAATAGATTCGGTTATGGATCTGTTTGTTAATCCTTAATAGGCGCTTTGTGGTCAAATAGCACTTCTATTCCTATACCTGCTTAGTATTTATTATGTTGAGAAAAAGGGAATACTTTCATTTGGTGCAGTTAAGTTCACAGAAGGGGAGAGTAATCATAAAATGTTCATTTTAAATATTTGTATTTGTTAATTATCCACTATGTTGTTGTCAATTGATGTCCGATCAATTTGTTTTTGCAGGGAAAATTTGCAACTCTTAAGACAGAGGTATTACTATGCCACGTGGAAAGCTGATGGGACACGGTATATGATGCTAATCACTGGGGATGGATGTTATCTGATTGACAGAAAATTTCTTTTCCAAAGGATCTCTATGCGGTTTCCTTGCAGATACTCTAAAGGGGTATATATATTTATTTACTTCACTTTTTTTTTTGGCCAATTCACTTTATATATCTGGAGATCTGGAAGATCAGTGTGGCTCCTTAAATTATATATTCGATTCCCTATTGAATAACTCTTGAATGTTTTTTCTTTTTCTTTTTAATCACAAAACCTTCAAGGGTACACCTGAGCGGAATCACCACTACACATTACTTGACGGGGAGATGATTATTGACACAGATCCACATACACATAAGCAAGAAAGAAGATACCTCATTTATGATTTGATAGCAATCAATCAAGTCTCTCTGACACAGGTACACGTTTATTGACAACTGGCTGGTTCATTCTACAATTTTTATTCAGAAATTTACACAAGTCGACTTTTATTTATACATTTTGCAACCTTTGAATCTCTAATTTTAGTGTTCAGCCAAATACTGAAGCGTATTGCTGATAAGGACTTCGAATTAATCAGTTTTATTAATATCTCCTAACAATCCTGCATTGATTGAGCATCCCATAAGCTTCTTAATTGGATTTGAGATTACCTTTAATTTTTGTTGTGGAGCCTTGATTGGGATCACTAAGCAATACATATTAACTCCAGCTACTTATTGCTTATAATTAAATAATTTAAAACATTGTTATCAGGGCAGTAGGGTTACTTGTTATTATGTTATAAACTTGTAAAACATTTAAAAAATGACACAAAATACACAATAATGCATGCTGAGCTTCTTGTAAGTCTTCGATCAGTGTTTACACATATGGTTGGCAGATTTTTAACCTGACCATTGTGGTTATAATGCATGCAGATGCCATTCTACGAAAGGTGGAAGTTGCTGGAGAAAGAAGTAATTGAGCCTCGTAACATGGAACGAGAAGCCCTTTCCAAGAGTACAAGTCCTTACTATATATACGACTTGGAACCTTTTGGTGTACGTATAGTGACATTTTCTATTCTATTCTCAGAAACAGTTACTAGTAGGATTAGCTATTTGTTTATATTCTTGTATTTTTGTTTCAGGTAAGGAGGAAGGGTTTTTGGTTACTATCTACTGTGTCAAAGCTCCTTCATAAATTCATTCCAGGCCTCTCACATTCATCAGACGGTCTTGTGTTCCAGGTAATTATTAGAAATTAGTATCTCCCTCAAATACTAAACGCCCCCAGTTGAGCTTGGATGTATAGCATTATTGAGTCAATGAACACTTGGCTTTTCGGAAAGCCAGATCTTTAAGGATGACGTACAGAATTGATGCTCTGTCAGTGAGCAGTCCAAATTTTTCCAGTTGGTTCTTGTTTGATATACGAGTCATTATTGACTATTGAAAAATCTAAATATTGATATACATTTATGGTTTGCAAAAAATATTGACTAACCATGAACATACCATCACAATTATGTACAGATGCTGTCTGGTTTTTCAACCTGTCTGTTGTTATTTATGTCCGATTTTGTCAGGGTTGGGATGATCCGTATGTCCCTCGCACACATGAAGGTCTTCTGAAGTGGAAATACCCTGAGATGAACTCTGTTGATTTCCACTTTGAGGTTGTCTATGTACTTTACCTTGAATTCAGAAATCAATTTAGTTCACGTGGTGTTAACTCACCCTATGGTGGTGACAGGTGGGAGCTGGTAATCGACCCCTTCTTTTTCTGTTTGAACGTGGAAAGAAGAAGTTAATGGAAGGGAATACTGTTACTTTTAAAGGTTGTGGCCCCTTGTTATTTTTTTATACCATTATAATGTTTTCATTGTCATTTAGGTTGTTGTTGTTGGGAGCTACTTTAAATGAATGATCCAATTTTTTGGCTATGCATGGATTGACTTGTGTCGTGAGCTATAAATATTCCTTGATCAAAACTCCATGTCTGCCGGAGTCTGTCTAAACTATAATATAATTCTGGTTGATTTAACAAAATTTTGTATCTGTAAAAAGTAAAGCATAAATTTTAATTAATTGTATCTGTAAAAAGTAAAGCATAAATATTAATTAATTTTTTGCTCTATATAATTTTCAGATGCAGAAGATATTTCTTTCTATTCAGGGAGGATTATTGAGTGCTACTGGGATGCTGCAGAGCATCACTGGGTCTGTATGCGTATCAGAACTGATAAAGCAACTCCAAATGAATTCATTACCTATAAAAAGGTTATACTGTTATCTTTTCCATTCTGTTGAGCATTCTTCTTCATACTGTCCATGTTTTTGTTTAATTAGCTCATGTAAAAACCCTTCTGAACGTTCTTTTCTGTAAAAAAATTGGTACAGGTAATGCGAAGCATAAAGGATAATATCACAGAAGAGGTCCTGTTGAATGAGATCAGTGAGATCATTCAACTACCCTTGTATGCGGACAGAATAGATAGGGATATCAAGGCTCACCAGCATATGGTCTCGTCACGGCGCAAGTGAGTTATCACAAAAGCAAAGCACGTCCAATGTGGTAGTACTTAATTGAAGAGCAAACAAGACTAAGTACACAAGCAAAGCCGTACAAGTTTTGTTGCCAAAGTTACTACATGTGCTACACCATTCATTCTCAATATCACCCCTTACCTACCTTGGAGAAGAGGTTTAGGTTCTCTGATATTGGTTGTGGTTACTAATTGTTGTTGTATATTAGCAATTTTGCCAATTTTTATTTATTATTTTTTAGCATAAAACAAAGTCAAGTTCCTAAGAGATTGTTGGAAGAAAAAAAACTCAACACAAATGGCTCTGAAGGGGGTATACAAATTTTCCACCTGCTAATATTATTGATTTCCAAGGTTTTGCTTTGTGATATCATGCTGCTGTCGAACAGCTACCATTCTGCATAAACTATGGATAATAAATAATTGACAGACTGGCCACTGCCGCGTCTCTTATCGTTGCATTGTTATCACCGTGTACAGATTAGATTCTCTTCCCCTTTTGTAACCCAAAAAAGAAAAGAAATAAGATGTGTGGTATTTTGACACAATTGTTCCACAATAATTTGATTGGTCAGTGTGCAGTTCAATTACATTTATAATAACTATGTTTAGTAAATGATCAATGAATAGAACAAAGTGTCACAATTTATTAACTATCAACAAAATACAATTGTGATTTTTAGATGTATATTTGAACACAAGTTGTTGGTTAATAAATACTCCATTCGTCCTAAATTATAAGGAAAAAAAAACAATTTTCTTTGTCTTAAATTATAAGAAAAAAGATAAACTTTTGTCATGCTTAATTATGTTATTTCAAAAAATCTTTTCCAAAGTGAAATTAAGTGTAAATTGCATTTAATTTGTTCTTCCTCTCATTTTTTCTATAACAAATAATGTGAATTTTTTTTATATGTTCCCATGAAACTAATTTTTAAGAGAACACAAAAAACTATACTCTAATTAATGTAAAATAAATTTTTTTTCTTATCATTTGGGACGGACAGAGTATTTATGTATCCCCTTAAAAAAATTCGATGTATATTTAATTTTAAATACATAAAATTCATATGTGTATGAACAATTTAGGTTATTATAATGAATATCATGCATGTTTGTTTAAAATACTATGCATATTTGAACACATGAAAAATTGATGATTATAATGAATATCATGCAAATTTGAACATCTAAAAAAATTATAGTAAATATTCAAAACAATTGTTAATTATGTTCGATGAATGCTTAATGACTTTTTTATTTTCGTTACATGGATGCTTAATGACTCGATACACTTGTATTTATTAGTTATACACGACGTATTTAGCCATATATTTAAAATAAAATATATTACTAACTTAAATTGTTGTTAATTTTTGTTGTCAAAATCATGTGTTAATAGTTCAAATAAGATTTTATGTTAGATCTCTTGAAGGAGAATTTTGAAAGACATGACATGTCTATGTTTTCGCCATGGTGGATCTTAAGCATCCTTTAAAATTTAAAAATATAAACATAAATCACACTTTTTAACCCTTATAAAATCTGTACAATTTTAGTCTTTGCTCGGCGTATATTTTTGAATGATTTTTTCAAACATATTTAAACATTATAAAAAATTTCTCCACTAAAATTTACAATTTTTTAAAATAGAATGAATCAAATATAAATTTATATTAAACGTGTGAAACTGGGAATTTCCATTTTTAAATTTCCCGAAACGTAACAAACAAGAGATAACCCGATTTGAGAATTAGGGCCAAAGTAACCCGAATTAGTCCGGCCCGTATTGTTTGAATATGAACGCCTTCTTGACCGTCGTCCACAAACATTCCTAGCCACGCGAATTTCATAGCCGCACCGAAGAGGTAAGTTCTTCTCATCTACTTATTTTCTTGTGTCTGGAATCGAAACTGTTCATAAGCACTTATATGATAAGCGCTTATGCTATAAAATTTTAAATTCTGGTGTTGTTCTTTTTAATGATAAATAAAAGGAAATAGTTCAATCAACATACATCACTATAGCTATAAGATTAATGTTAGAAAAGGATATTTATATCAATGGAAATTCTTTATAATTGAGTGTTTAATTTGTCACAGACGCATCCATTGCCAGCTTTGTCTACTATTAAGGTGCAAATGTTACATTCTGTCTTAATATAACGAAAACACTCTGAATCAAAACCAAAATATGCGAAATGATTTGGTTGTGGTTGTGTTTCCAGGTCGAGGATATGTGTGAAGAATATCCCTAAATATCTTACGGAGGATGGACTAAGGCAAAAAAATTCTGAGAAAGGAGAAATAACTGATGTCAAGCTTATGCGTACAAAGTACTGTTTCTTTAAGTCATAAAATCCTTATTCCAATCCTCATGGACACGTATTTAAAATTTTAACGGCTCTGTGTTGTTTACCGGTTAATTCAGAGAAGGAAAAAGTCGGCAACTTGCTTTTATTGGATTTCGTACAGACCAGGAAGCTCAGGAAGCGATTCAACTTTTTAATAGTAATTACTTTCGCACACTTAAAATTACTTGCGAGGTTGGTTGTTTATACCATTACTTTTTTTTTAACTTCTTTCACACTATTATATTATATTACTGAAACTGAGAGCCATAAAAAATGCATGACTGTGTTTTCATCAACCAAGCAGGTGGCTCGTAAACTCGGTGACGCAAATCTTCCTCGTCCATGGAGTCGACATTCAAGAAAAAAAGACAATAATGCGATCACCCCAGATGTCAACAATCATTCTAGAGCTAAAGGATACAAAGACAATTCTATGGACATTGATGACCCGAAACTTCGAGAATTTCTTCAGGTCATGCAACCTCGAGCAATGTCTAAGCTGTGGGCAAATGATACTTCAGTTGCAGCCAATGATGGTAGCAACCAAGCAACATTGAATAAGGAGACCGAAAATACATCAGTTGCAAACCATCCTATCTTAAGCTACTCACAAGTAGATGAATTACCAAATAACCCTAAATCCGATAAGAAACGTGAGCTTAAGCATGATGGAGTAATCTCTGATATGGATTATTTCAAGAGTAAAGTGACAACAGAGTGGTCTGATTCTGAAAGCAGTGATGACAACAATAGCGATGACAACAGTGATTCGGCGTCTTCTGATGACGATGACAATGAGAAACATAGTCATGCTACTGAACATAAAGAAAATCGTGGTAATAACCCTTTTGAAAGAACCCCAAGAAGTGGTGCTCTAGAGTTAGATCTAGAACAAGAAAAAACTGTTGGAAAGGATGTAGCCAATGATAAGTCTCAAGTGAATTCAACTGAGGAAGAGAGGCAATTATCAAATCCAGGAGATAAGAAAGGAGTTTCTGAGCCGTGTCGACTGTTTGTCTGTAATCTGCCATATTCGACCACGTAATTTATCAAATTATCTTATGGATGCATGTTTCATATTATTTTGCCTACTTTTCTTGTTATTGTTTTTCTACAAGAATGAATGTCTTCTGCAAGTTAATTTCAATTGACCTTAATATTTTTTATATTTTTAGTTGGTTTTATATTTTTATTGTTATTCTGTTGCAGTGAGGAGGAACTTGAAGAGCATTTCAGTCAGTTTGGCAGAGTCTCACAGGTTCATTTACTTGTTTATAAGGATACAAAGTGATCCAAAGGAATAGCTTATATTCATTTTTCAGTTCCAGAATTTGCAGCAAGGTAACAACTAGATGAATATAAATTGTTGTCTCACCTTAATTTATACCAACTATTGTTATATTGTAAATCTTTCTTTTTGTTCATGGTTTAGCTGTAAAATTTGTCAGGGAATGCTTTTGAAGCATTAAGTCATTTTTTTTAAAGAATCTTCAGGTTGCAGATGTAGGCATAAATAATCTTTTGTCCATTCCAAGCACTTGGCAAACCTTCCCTTAAAAGCTAGTTATCAAGAGGGAACCAAACCACTTTAACACTCCACTGAGCATCCCATACTACTTGATGGAAGATATAGGCACCCCGTTCCATAATACCCAAGTCCTTGTCAAAAACTTCCCCACAGCCTTATCCACATTCACGCAGAGTTACTTATTTAGTAGTTATGGTTAATTTAGGGAGTGTCTTTTCAATTTCAAACAATTTCAATCGATCAGCTTTAGAGGATCTGGGAGAATTGAAGAGCAAAAGACTTTATGATGTTGTGTTACCTATGCTCCTTTTGTCTTGTATTTGGCTTTTGTGAATTGTTCATGTCTGCAAGGATTCTTCTCAGTCTTTTAATGTTAATCCATTGTCTATTTAAGGGTGTATTGGCAGAAATGTGATGGGTTGGATTTCACTTGTTGTCTCTTCTGTACTTCTGTTGTTAAGGAGGGAATTCCAAGAGTGTCTTGTTTGTGTTCTTGTTTCTTTTAAATAATACTTGTAACTAGCTAAAATAGTATATTTTGTATTTAAATGATCAGAAGACGGTTTTTCCACTTGGGCCTTGTCCTGTAAAACGGGATTTGGATCCTCTAAAGCGAGTGAAGTGTAAAGCGAGAAAATCAAGGGTTGTTATTTTAACAAACTCATGATTTGTTATAATGTTACCTACAATATCTACCTTTGATTTTTTAATTAACGGCTGATATTATTCACTTTACACTCTAAAGTGAGTTGCTCATTTTAGAGGAGCCGGATCCTGGAAAATGATAAGATTACTATATTGGTTTGAGTTATCGAAAAGTTCTAAAACATTTTAAAAACCTCTTAAATTGTATCTTTAGCTACAACATCACTAGACTTCAGATAGCTGCTACGTTTCGCAACACCAATACTGTTTCAAAACTTACGCTGGTGCTTGTCAACAGTTCATTGTAATTTATACAATTGTATGATAAATGTTTATCAGGGCGCTAGAAGAGTCGGACAATTCAATCTTCCAGGGGAGATTATTGCATGTTATGCCAGCTATACCAAGCCATTCAAACAATGAACAGTAAGGCTCTCTTACATAATATTTGCATAATATAGCTTACATAATAATTGTATAATATTACAGTTTGTGTTGGTATTATTTAAATACAATACTATTATACCTGTCTCTTTTAAATAGTTTACATAATAGTATAATATTATAGTTTGTGTTGGTATTATTTAAATACAATACTATAATATTGTAGTTTGTGTAACTATCTAAAATAGTTTACATAATATTTTGTAACTAGCTAAAATAGTATACTTGTCTCTTTTACATAATATCGCTTCATCAACAGTGCTAAATTGTATATTTGCATTATCATGTATTGTCATTTTATGGTTTACATGCTGCAGGAACAAGGACCAAGGCTCTAAAACTCTCAAACAACGAAGAGAGGAAGAAAGGAAAGCAGCTGAAGCTAAAGGAGATACCAGAGCATGGAATAGTCTGTTCATGCGCACTGATGCAGTATGTTTCCTTATGATGAAATTCAAAGCTATGATTCTATTATTTCATCCTTTTTGAGTAGCCAATTTTGCAATAGTTCATTGATGTTCTGAATAATGCTTGTTTTATCTTCATAATTTCTATAGAAAGTCACAACTTGTGGCATGTTTTCAAATTTTTACAATGTTCTTTATGTATTTGTTGCTTTAGTTCAGAACAAAGCACTTGTTCCTGCAATGTTAGCAACCATTTCCTCATGAAACAAGTTTATTCTTTTTTGGGGAAGGTTTTCTTGTGCTCTGGTTGGGTTTTTGAGTATTTGGTTGGGGGGGTAGGGGTGTGCATCACTTGTTGAAGAGGGATGCTCAGCTTTAAGTTTTGCACTTGCCCCCAAAACCTGTAGGATTGAACGGTTATAGTAGTCTCACAATGGATATTTCATTGAGGTTGCTATTTCTAACATGCATAGAGATTGGCCGTGTCAGCTGTTTTATTCTTAAGAACTTTTAGGCGCATTTAATTTGCTAAAAAATGAAAGACTGGAGAGCAGTTGAGCACAAAACTAATTCTATGTTTGATTTGAAGAATGGTTGTCTAACTAAACAAAGCGAAACTTGAAGAATAGGACACTTCTTAAATTTTCTTATTCAGTAATAAATCCATGGGACAACTCTTTGTCCCACTCGAAACAAAATCGAAAAGTAAAAAAGTACCCAAACTTTTCATTTTATCCTCAATTGCTATTTTCCCCGAGCTTCCTACTCTCTCTAACGTACCTTTTCCATTGTTTCTACCCTTCATGTTCCTCAAAACAACTTGTGTTGTGCATTGATCACCTAACAGAAAATAGAACAAAAGGTTGTGTTGTAATTCAATAACTTGTACTGTGGTGGATCAAACACACCCTTTTCCAACTGTTGTACTTTGTTTTGGAAGATTACTTATTTTTCTTCTATTTGTTTATCTCCTCTTGCTTTTCAAATATTTTTCCTTTGCTATAAAAGATATCCAGGGTTATTAAGTTTCGCTTCCATACATACATAAAAAGTATAATTTTTTATATTGGGGTTATGTGGTATGTGGTGTGAGAAACTGTTGAGAACTTTCTTTTATTGGGAAAATAGGAAAAATCTTGATGTTTCCATTTTCCAATGCAAACATAATTTCATGTTTCCTTGGCATTATAATATTTCCTTTTATTGGTGGGTACAAATATGATGTTTTCTAGTGATGGAATCAACATCACTGTCTTGTTGATTATACTTCCTAAAATGTCTTTGGTGATGCTGTGTCACCAGCAGGTTGCTTGTGTTTATATATATATATATATATATATATATATATATATATATATATATATATATATATA
>Ga0228711_1003731_pt1 | contig 23657 bp, 10 predicted proteins | sample MedpolnodulmetaG_2_FD_177996 | JGI IMG/M metagenome (GOLD analysis project Ga0228711, IMG submission 177996) | Root nodule microbial communities from Medicago polymorpha collected in Santa Monica, California, United States - brown nodules | ecosystem: Host-associated > Plants > Roots > Nodule...
CCTGGGTGCAAAATCGCTCAAAAAAAAAAAGAAGGGGGGCAAAATCGCACAATTAGCAAAAGATAGGGGGGAAAAGTGCAATTAAGCCTATAATATATTAATATACTCGTAGTAGTTAGTCAAGTATCATTTATTATGTTTTACTTTTATATCTTGCATACACTGAAATTGATTTTATTAAAGTTGGAATGAAACCTTGGTAGTTAAGAAACTTATCATACGGTCTATAAAAAACAATGTTTTTTTTTGGTCTAATCTTATTTGGTTGCTAATCTGTATAACAATTTTGTATAATAGTTACCTGTGTATTTGATCAGGTTTCTCAAATTCGGTCAAAGAAGGGAATGACAAAAGTATTCTACAATGTTGAATCTTAGTTAAATGGACGAGTCTGCTGTGAAGGAACTGTTGTTTGAGATCTGTGGCTATATCTGCTCTTGGATAAGCTATTTTGCTAGTGACAAACTAAATTTGAATAGTATCAGTAGTCACTTAAGAACAACTAGCTTTTTATATCAATTTATGGTTTTCATACCACCACAAAACAGTGGTTGTTATATCTATTCATAGCCAAACTTTGTAAGGTTTGTATGGATGATGAGTTTGAGAACAATTATGTGATAGTTTGTGTGTGATGAGAGTGACACACACATTTACAGCATATATAGAGAGATATTCTCTACATGCTACTCTCTTCTCTTGCCGTCACATAATATTATACTACTCATTCCAAATCATGCTTTTTCCTTTGGATTTGGAATCAAACTCAATAACCACCCTTTCCTTTTGCTTCAAACTCACGCATATTGACTTGTTTATAACCTACTGCGTCTAAAAAGCATTTCAAATTCAGCATATAATTGGCTTTGTTCTCTCCCCTTTAAGACTTCACACACGTCATGATCACAATGATTTTGATATTTGTGTACCCCTCCTCAGAATGTCTTGAAACTCATTGTCTTCATATTGAATGGGTGGTAGTGATGAGTTTGGAACCTTGTCCTCTAAACCTTTTCCTTTGTTTTCTCTACCAAAAAATGGGGCGAAACTTATGCAACAAAATGGTTCATATAAATCTACATATTCGTATTTGGTTGGTGTTGTTTATATTATTTTTGAGTTAAAAACTCTTAACTAATAGGGTACAAAAGTAACTCAATAAACTAGGGGAACCTAAAGTTGAACCATTCAATTTACGGGCAGCATCTATACATAACAATAACATTATGTTAGGTAATAATTCCTCATAATGGGAATCCTATCCTATTCCATAACAAAAGTAACATAATTTTTCACCCAATTTTATGTTTTTTCATCCTTAAGAACAAGAACTTAAGACACTAGACTAGAAAGTGATAAGACAAATCTGATTTTTTTAATTATAAAATTATGTGTAAAAAAATTAACAAAGTTAAAAAAAACAACGTTGTGTCACAAAAAAAAGAGTTGCTCACATTACAACAAAATCACGGGTCAATGCATTATGTTACTTCGTGACGCTTTGCCACGGAACCTTTTGGAGTTGGTGACATGAAGCAATTTCTAAGGCAAAAGATATGTTGACATAAAAAAAGCTTGAGGTTAAATATGGTTTGATATTTAACTTTTATGTGTATTTGTTGAAATGTGTAAGTTGTAAAAAAATAAAAATAACAAGAGAAATGATTTTTTGACACAAGTGTTTTTTTGGCAGGGATTTTTGACTCAAGATGATTTTTTTAATATAAATAAAAAAATAGATATATTTGATCATGATTTGGATCAAACACATGCACTTTCAAAGTATGTGCATCCAAATGTCATTGATCTAAATATAAAAACATACCATAGCACATAAAATAGTGCTTGTATTTGGATGTTCAAATAATAAAACTTATTTCCAATTAGGAAGTTATAATTTTGTGTTTTCAATATAAAAAATGAAAAAGAAAAAAAGAGAATAAACATTAGGTGACATAGTTAGCAAAAAATGGAAAATAGAAAAGGATAGATAGGAAAAGATTTTGTTAAAAAAGAGGGTAACTCAACTAAACGTGTAGAAATAGGACTCAAAGAAAACTATAGATTTTTTTTTAGTCAATAACGAAAAGGACAAAAGAAAGAACCATCTTACCATAATTACATGATCTAATTTCAAGTCTCTAACTCTTGTGTGTTCGACAGATTCTCCACTTGTTGGTTCAACTAGAGTACTCATGAAAAATGGCGGGTAATTTACTTCAACCAATAAACATTCACCTTTTTAAGTGATATTCATGGATTATCTTGATCCCACTAATAAATTGTACATTTTCATTGGTTAGTGGATAAATTACCCATAATTTTTCGAAGGTAATCTAGAAAAAACAACCATGTTACCATAATTACATGATCTAATTTCAAGTCTCTAACTCTAACCCCTCTTGTGTGTTCGATGTTGACACAGATTCTCCACCTGTTGGTTCACATAACGCGACCAAAACATCACCTTTGTGATTTGCCAAGTCACACTCCCACTCTCTCTGTTCTTTCCTCTATCTCTCTCTATATAAACTCTTTCTCTCCTTATGTATCTCTAGCCACATTCTCATTTCCACAATTCTTTTCTCTTTCTTGGTAAGTGTTTACTCTTTTTCTTTGCCTTCCATAATACATTTTTCTTTGAAAATTTAGTTTCAATTTCATGGTTTTCTTTGTATTTTAGAAAACTTATGTATAATTTGTGATATCCCCGTGATTTGAAGTTTGGACTATCATTGTTTGATTTGTCTTGTTAATTCATTTATAATTTGAAACCCTTACAAAATATGGGAAGTTTTTCATTCATGTTTTCTATATGATAAGTTGGTTATTTTTTAGTGTAATGAAATTATATTAATATGATGAGATTACATTTTATAGTTTGCTGTATTTTTCTTGCTACTGAAATGTATAGACTATAGTGATGTTGATAGTGTTTAGAATGAATTTTTGAATACAGGAGAGAAACATGCTTAGTCCTGAAGGAGAAATTAAAATAAGTTTTGGCTATAAATGCAATAGTGATAGAGGTATTCCTAATGAGATCACAAACGACTACAAAACCCTTCCTGAAGTTCGTCGAACGAGTAGTTTCTCTTGTTTGTCAGGTGCAGCCTTAAGTGCAAATGCTACACTAGCCAACACAAACATTTGCAATGGTAAGTTAGGAGGAGAAATTCTTCCAAGTTGGGATTCCCCTAATTCATTTCGTAGAATACCTTCTTCGCCAAGTCTTTCGCGGTTTGACAGACTATCATCTTCTCTCCCGAGTAGTCTCTCATACCTAAGTTGCAGCCCTTCCACTCCAAGTGATATTCTTGAGTATGACTCATTGAAATCAACGAGTGACCGTTCCAGTAGCGACGGTTTTCTTATTGCCAAGGAAGTTCAAGTAGCGGGAGGAGCTGCTGGTGAAGATAGAGTCCAAGCAGTCTGTTCTGAAGAAAATGGTTGGCTCTTTTGTGCAATTTATGACGGATTTAATGGGAGAGATGCAGCTGACTTTCTGGCTGGTACACTTTACGACACCATCATATCTTACCTAGATAAGTTAATTTTGGAATTGGAGCCTGGTTCTATCACTGCTTCCGACCATGCTGATTTGGGTGAATTCCTTCGATATAAGTTGACTGATAGTCTTAATTGTCACGAGGATCATTCTCTGTCAAGAACATCACGCGAGTCTTTTTCGCGCAGAGTACTTGATAGTCTAGAAAGTGCTCTCAGTCAGGCTGAGAATGATTTCTTGTACATGGTTGAACAGGAAATGGGGGAACGTCTGGATTTAGTTTCGATTGGATCTTGTGTTTTAATTTTGCTTCTTCACGGTAATGATTTGTATACACTTAATCTCGGTGACAGCAGAGCGGTATTGGCGACGTGCAGTAACGGTGAAAATATGAACCAGAGTGAGAAACTCAATGCGATACAGCTTACAGATAGTCACACTGTTGAAAATGAAGCTGAAAGAGCTAGACTCCTGGCTGAACATCCTGATGATCATAAGGTCATCGTAGCAGGAAAAGTGAAAGGTAAGTTGAAGGTTACTCGTGCATTCGGAGTTGGCTACTTGAAAAAGGTTTGTATTCTCTTTCACTTCTTAGAGTTTTTTTTTAGTGTATTTGGATAAACTGTTTAATTAATTGTTTGTTGAATAAGTACGTATTATATAAACGTCTATGTATATACTCTTACTTTAATCAAAGGGGAGAAGCGGTTATACGATTTTCACATGATTTTCATTCGCTGTTATGAACAGCTTATTGATTATGTCATAAGGTATTTTCATAAACTCTTTCAAACACTTCTGAAAGTGTTTACGTCATAAGGTTTATTCTGAATCTTCGTCCTACCAAACATAGATTTGATTTTTATGTTATTTTTTATAATTTCCTCGCAGAAAAATCTGAATGATGTTTTGATGGGAATCCTTAGAGTTCGTGATCTTACGAGCCCGCCATATATTTCCACTCAACCATCACTGAATGTCCATAAAATCTCAAACTCTGATCAATTTGTTATAGTAGGGAGTGATGGTTTATTTGACTTCTTCACCAATGAAGAAGCGGTGAAGCTTGTAAAGTCTTATATCTTGAACAATCCTTTGGGTGATCCTGCAAGGTTTCTCATAGAGCAGCTTGTAGCTAGAGCAGCCGATTCTGCAGGTCAATTTTTCAATATCCTATGCTAATTTTATATGCATGAATGTAGATTGTTAAGTGTGTGTATTGATGAGTAAAGCTCTTACAGGTTTCAGCATGGAAGAATTGATGAATGTTCCGGCTGGTAGGAGAAGAAAGTACCACGATGATGTTACTGTAATAGTGATCATGCTTGGTATGAATCAACGGACTTCAAAAGCTTCAACTTGCATCTAAGACGGACCAGGATCTTCTACAGTTAAAAAAAGACGCAGTTACACGCAATATTCGATCTCAGCAATTAATCTGAGACAATAATATAATCAGTTTAAAACAATCTCAACCGTTAATCTAAGATCGAAAATTGCGTGACACTGACACACTTACTGCACCAAATCCAAATCCATCTATGACTGACCAAGGTAATTTGTATGTAAGTAACTTTTCAATGGATGCCCTTTGCCAAGTATCATTTGATAGGATAAATTTGTAGTATTGAAAGTGTATATATACCATTTTACAAGAACCATTGGGTTCTTTATATGTAAAATATATATTCATATTTGTGTGAATTGTATTTTTTAATTTCATAGTAACCTTATGACATTGGTACAAAGTTACTATTGTGTGCCTTATAATAAAACACACCAACAAAAAATGGACAAACAACTGCAACTAACATAATTTTGAGCAAATGCTTCTATTTTGTTTCTCACTTTAAAAAAAGATTCTTCATAGACATTGTCCTATTGTGCTGTGTTTTTTCCTTTTCCCCACTTCACTTCAATGCAATACTGTTTGTTTGTATGTATGTTTCACCTAGCAACACCTTTTTATCTTCTCGGGCTTCAAGCTTCTGATAATAGACTACACTTGACACATGCTTCTTCCTTTAATACTTTTTTTTTTCCACTTTATTTCATTGATGTTCACAATAGTTTAGGTCCACAAGCTGAATCTCTCACATGGGTAGCTTAAAAACATGAAAAATGTAGAGGACATTAATTGTGGCTTCACCTCACCCTTACCCTTTCATTATAAAATTATGAATTTGTATGTATATCAAGTACCAGCAACTAGAAACATTGATGCAAGGGCTAATCTGCTTTATTCAAAGCAATCAAGTTGAGTTCAGGAATCAGGATTAGACTCGGTCAACAACAGAAAAGAATCAGGATAAACAAAATACCGTATATCCTTTTGGCATGAGAATGAAATACCAAACAATGGCTACCAAATTTTGTAGTAATAGCAATTCATAATATATAGTGCAAGTGTTGTATCCAACTTAAATTCTGAAGAAATATTTGTTTTACTGTGTAAAGTACTAAATAATCTGATTATTTTAATCTCAATTTTATACTGTGATTATAAAAAAAAAAAAAATTATTTAATTCTTCCAAACGAGGTAGTAAATTTAAATTATATATATATGCCCTGAGAAACAGCAACCAAACACGGCACTGATCACGGCTGAGTCAAAAGCTACATTAGAAGTACAAGCATTAGTGTTCATAGAGTAGTAAATGCAGCAAACCCTCTTAGAATAAATTATTAAACCCTGACACCTAAATAAGAGGGATAAGAGCAGCTACATTACGTAAATTTTGATTCATCAACTTCTTTTTTTTATTTTCTTTAGAAAATATTTATAAATTTCATCCAATTTTCTTTTTCTAAAGTATACTACTGTCATTGTTTGAATTCAAATATTTATATTCTCCGGAAACTTGGAACAAATATTCTTGCATGTTACTACACTGCACAATTTGAAATATGTTTTCAATCACAATTTCTCTAAAACTTTGTATCGAATGAGGCCAGGGTCCATTCAAAATGAACCTCTGCGCGAAAGACTGGGGTCACTCTAGAGTAATTCATAAGCTCTACATGCAACCATACAATCAATGTGAGGATGAACCGGTCATCCGTCTCATAGAGTGACTTCCCCATGCTTTGTTACGGGTGCCGAAGAAATCCTGGCTCAATCATCTAAACACTACAATTACATAAGGGAGTCTCTCTCCCCATACTTATATAGGCATTCATTCCACGGGAGTGGATCCTCTCAAGTGTCATATCTCACCATTCAAAATTCAAAATGAAGACATATGTAATATTTAGACAAAGTGAATTTGAATGGTGATACATGACACTTTACTTACAGTTATATCACACCTTTCGGAGAACTCTTGCTGTAGTCCAGACATCCCGACCACCTCGTATCAGATTTTTTGTTCCCAGCCATTCTTTCTTCTAAAACACATAATACACCACCAAAACACAATGTTTGAAACACACACTAAAAGCATAACACATGATTATGCAACACTAAAGGCTATTGGAACATCATTTACAGTTTGGTCCAAAATCAAAATAAACTAAAGCTGTGAGCAGAGAATTTCGAGTGTTAAGACTATGATCTTCTAAATGTCAAATTAGCCCCTACCAATGACATAAAACATATATTATAAGCTAAACTTCTGTCAATTACAAAATTACCATAACAAAACTATCCTATAATAGAAGAAACAAAATCAGAAAGAAAAAAAAAGTGCAACATCACATAACAGAACACCCATTTGCATTTTCATCACTGAAGAACTCAAAGGGAATCAAAGGTGTAGACTGAAACTGATAAGGGTCACGATCAAGGCCTGTACACATGTAGGGTAATGGTGGAACATAGTAAGAAGGACAACCCATTGTTCCCATGGGACATAATCTGTTGTAAGTTGCATACTGTACCAAAGGAGGATAACATGTTTCTGGATACAACATGTACGATTGCTGACGTGTAGGGCTGAGATTCACTTGCCCCACAACCTGACCTGGACTCTGGAATTCTGTTCCAGTGTGTGCAGGTGCACCAGTAGATGCTGAACTCAACCCATTGCTTCCAGTTCCAGTTCCAGTTCCACTCTGAGTTTTCTTCATCTTCTTCCTACCAGAATCTCCTCCGCCACTTTGACCACTCTTGTTCTTTGTTTCCTGCCCCTTACCACCAGCCGGAGACTTCTCCGGTGAGCCAGCATTGGTTTTTGTGTTAGTACTCTTGCTTTTACCGTTACTCTTTTCAGCATTTTCAATTCCATTGTCTTTGGCAGAGTTGAGGTTGTGTTCAGTATTTGCAGAAGAATGGTTTTTCTTTTGCTGAGTTTCTTGGCTTTTTTGTTCACTCTTCTTGTTGTTCTTAGCTTTGTTGGAGTCCTTTACTTTCCCGGGAAGATTCTCAGGCAAAACCTCGGCGTGTTTTCCAGCTTTGGCAAGTTTCCTTATCAGAGTCTCAAGAGCAACATTTCCGGTGACTGTTACTTTATTCTGTTGTGGATCGATTGTTGTAGTAAAAACTCCTGCATTGCAAATGTTATGAAACACACCAAAATTTTGTCACCTCAACAACATAAAAATGGTTAATAAGAATCACAGACACAAACACGAATACAAAACACGACACTAACACTGTCACTGACCGAATTTAAAAAATAGAAGTATTTTAATTTAATCACACGTATGTGTTGTGTCGGTGTTTAACACTGACACCGACACATGTGAGACACCAACAGGTGTTGGTGTTGGACACCATACATATCTTCAATCTGAGGTGTCCAATGCTACATTGTACTTATTAGAGCACCAGCCACCAAATCATACAACTTTTTAGAGGTAAGAAAAGGGTAAATGGAAATGACAGTGATTGTGGGCTTAACAAAGTAAAATTTAAGCCTTGTAATTCTTCCATGCATGAGATGAAGAAGAAATGAATAGTTGAAAACTTAAGTTACTTTGGTTTATAAGCTCAGTACCATCAATGTTCTGAAGAACTTTCTTTACTTTCCTCCTACAACCTTCACAGTGGATAGAAACTTTCAAGAACCATGTCTGTGAAACAAAACCAAGTTTAGCTTATAAAACAAAGAAAGATTTTGTTGGGTTGAAGTAACTTGAGTTAAGGAAGATAGATACCTGGTACTTCAAAGGTTGTGAGGTAGTATCCATTAGAGAGAAGTGGTTGGGAGAGTGAGAGGGAATTGGAAACTTGAAATCAAAATGAAAGTGAGAAGAGGAAAATGCCAAGAAAACAAAGGCAACAAGCCAAGATGGGTACCAAAGTAGTATAATGTGACAATGACCCAAGAACACACTGCTCCTTCTGCTGTTTTCCTCTGCCCCTTCAATATCACTCATTCATTCTACTCTCTCATTTCACTTTTTTATTTTTACTTTTTATAATTGTGTAAAACGGGCAATACCTATTTTATTTTCCTTTTTTTAAAGCTACTACACAGTGGAACTCATTACTCGCTCACTTATGATATCATGCATTTCTTTATATATATATATCCTATCTTATTTTTTTTGTCCTTTGCTGATGTTCTAAGCTTTTGTTTCTGTGATAGAAGCAAATTAAGTACTAGCATTACACTTCTCGGAAACATTATTTACTGCATCAATGTAATTATTAAATTCATTGAGACACATTGGTAACAGTAACTTTTTGGTTCTTCATTTCAAAATTTCATTATTATTATGGGCTTTATGCATGTTACACGGGGATACTATTACTAGTTGTGTTTTCCCACTTTACCTTGAGAAAGCACGCAAAATGTACTTTGCTTGAACAAACAAATGTAACCAAATTTTCTGGGTTTTGACATATTGTATTTGTTCACTTATCCTCCTTTTCTTGGGTACATTTCTTATTTATTATTTAACAATGTCATGATAGCATGTGCGCTAATGTCGCTTGTTAAGAATTCAAAAAAAGAAACAATTGTTAAATTTTATGTAAAAAAGTTGTTTTTTAATATTTCAATATGTTGAATAGGTAAACTCTAAGATAAATTTTTAGTTTGAGCTTCTTAAAGTCTCATAATGACATTTGTTAGCATTTTCATTTTTAATAGGTTGGATTTTAATTGTGAATGGTTAAGTTTCATATCGTTTACGAATAAGCAAAGTGTTATATATATAAGAGAGGTTATTCATATAGTAATGTCATTTTGGATGGAAATGTGACGTCTCTCTTGTGGTCGCGGAGGATTGACCGGTTGTTGCTGGTTTGTTTTGAGCATAACATTTCAAATTAGTATAGCAAGCAAGCCATGCTTTAAATTGACAAGAAATTATGAACACCCCGTTTTATCCTTTTCTCTGGGAGGAGCTCAAAATCGAACCAAGAAATAACATACGACAAAGTAAAAGCGCCAAAGCTGATGGAAAACATATGCCTAAGCTACATCGCCGTTCAGCAGAACAAAAAGAGTGTCTTAAATATTTCCAATTTTGAAAATAAATCTCATCATTTTACCCACTTCGGATCATCTACTGTCCAGTAAATAAAAAGACTAATCTACCTAGGTATATTATTTATGGGAAATATTAACTTGTGCCCTTGGGGCATAAGTTAAGAAGGCAGATGTAAAAGGTTTTTCTTAAAACGTGTGCATTCAATATCTTAAAAGTTGCAAAAATTATACTTTTAATATAAAATTTATTTTTAATTTTCATTTTAAACTCATTAACTTATGCCCTAAGGGCACAAGTTAACATTACCCATTGTTTATTTATGGAAGGGGTGACTGCAATAAAATCTAGTGTGTAAAATATCTTATCCAACTAGAAATTGTTTCAGCTATATAGATCAGTTGGTAAAAACAATGCATAATATAAGTATGCTATATAAAAAGTTTACATGTTGGCATTGTCGTGTGATAATTTACACTAGAAAATCGTTTTATTTTACTAAAAAAGAAATCAAATTTAAATATTGTTTTACAATTTCTTTTAAGAGGAAATATTGTTTTACAATTTAGTAAAGTATAACTTTATTCTTTTATCCCTAAAAAAAAACTTTATTCTTTTATACTCTTAATTATTAGAGCAGTGTTATACATCGCGAAGATTTGTGAAAATTCACAATGCAAAGTGGTTTCACTTGTAACCGTAAGGAAAGTTGTGGCCACAACCAATTGTGGTGGACCATGGTGGACAACCTCTACGACGAGATGGGGACGAGAAAACCCTAGAAAATTGAAAAAATGAAAGAGGGAAACACGCAACTAAAGGTAAAACAAAAAGATTTCATATAATTTATTTATCATATAATCTATTCTTACAAGGTTTTTGGTATATACAAGCGAGGATTTGTTCTTAAATTAATATGAAGATAGAGCTCTACTTTTATATAATGCCTCGACAAGAATTGCACCTTTTCAATGTGTATCACTAAGATCATACTATGGTACGTAGTTATTCTGGTCAACAAAATAAACTAGCAATCTCCCTTAAAAAAAAATTGACTAGCCATCAAGATTTCTCCAGAGGTCAGAGCAAAGGCTAACGTACAACCAGAAATGTGACAAAGCAAAGCCATAAATCAGTTATTGTAAAATGAAGTTTGCTCAACCTACTGACAAGGCAAACTTGATCACGAACAATATTCATTAAATGGTGAAAGAACTTAGGTCATGAGTCATGACTCACTTGAGCGACTTGTTAAATGAATTAGCAGTATCTCCATGGGTTATTAATGACCTCTAGAACTACCCCGACCTAGACGTCACTCACAAGCAACCAGTCATCAACATTAATTTCAAATTAAATGTCTAACTTTTCATATACTTTTAATATTTTCAGTAAAAAAAACTGTTTTATATTTAGTGTAATATTTAAAATAATTATTTTGTTTTTTGATAGTAATAAAATAGTTCATCATTTAATTTAAAAACAACTATCAATACATATTGGAATGTCAAAATAAATATGAGATGCGGCATTGGAGTATTAGTCTAGCTCTCTTAAAAAAACATGTGACAAACAGAAGACAAAAGAGTTCTGCATTTAACATTAATAGCACCTCACTCAACAATGTTGAGTGACATGAGTTGTAGATACACCATCCGATCACTATTATAAGCAAAAATCAATATTTTAGATTCATTTATTAAATCATGTATGTGGTCTACAATAAAGACCATATACATAATTTAATGAATGAATCTAAAATGTTGATTTTTGTTTATAATAGTGACTGGACGGTGTACTTGTTATACCCCTTAATCACTTGGTTTAAAGTTTCAATTATGATCGATGCGTATGAAAAAAAATTATTGGAAGAAATCAACATCTTAAATGAATCTCACATCCATCGAAATTAGTCTTTACAGGTACGTTTGGGTTTGGATGATGCTTTTGGTCAAAAAAAATACTAGTACCTACCTCATTATTTTTATTTTTTTTTGGTACAAGTACCTACCTCATTATTATTGTGTAAAGAAGAATTAAAAGCATCTATTACCATTTTGAGTCCATAGAAAACACAACATTATTAAACCCGGTCATTTATGACATTTTTTTAAGGGTTAAATATGTTTTTGTTCCTTATAAATATGTTAACTTTTCGTTTTAGTCCCTCTAAAAAAATTCTTCAGCTTTTGGTCTCTAAAATTTCTTTCATCTTCACTTTCGGTCCATCCTTTAAAGTAAACTCATATGTAAAATTCATATTTTTGAATAAAATTTTGTAGAAAAATTCATAATATTATGAGAATCTCTCCTAAAAAATTTTAGAATTTTTTAACAAAACCTGAATTTAATATGAATTTTTATATTTTTTACGGTTAAAAATTCATATTTAATTTATGTTTTGTTAAAAAATTCTAATTTTTTTTGGGAATATTATTTTACAATATTCTACACATTTCTGCACAATTTCATTAAAATATACAAAAATTAACTTAAAAATAGGGATCAAAAGTAGTGATTGAAAATTTTATAGGGACTAAAAGTTGAAGGGAAATTTTAGAGGGACTAAAACGAAAAGTTGGTATATTTATAGGGACCAAAAACATATTTAACCCTTTTTTTAATAACAATAGTTAGCAAAGGAGGTTTTATTAAGTTAGTTAAAATATGTTTTTGGTTTTTATAAATATATCAACTTTTCGTTTTAATCCATCTAAAAAATTACTTCAACTTTTAGTCCCTATAAAATTTACATCTATTCATTCATTGATTTTTTCTCCTAACCTAAGTTTAATTTTACACAAATCAATCTATGAACGAATTTCTATGCTTTTAGATAAAGAAGATAAGTGTCATATTTATGCTTTAATTATTTCCCTTAAATAATTATTAATTATATCGTCGTTCCAGGGGGGAAAATTGAACCAACATATGAAAGGAAATTTGTACTTTGAACAGTTATTTGATTGACAACTTTTGAAACAACTATAATTTTACAAAGAAAAAGAGTTATTGACTCAAAAATCAAAACAATAGAGAGAGAAAGTAAAAACATAATGTGAATATGAGAAAGAAAATTGTTAAAAAGTAGTTATACAAAATCATTTCTCAAAAACTAAAGTGTGTGTGTAATGAGAGGATTGGATGACACTTAATATCATACTTACATCTTCAATAATTCTTTGAAAAAGACGATGTGAATCAATCTAGATATTGAATGCATAAGTAAATCAATCGAGACGTTGAATGCATCTGTAAATTTTCAATTCAATGTTGAATTGATTTCATTTGCCCTTTAAAAAGAGTTCTTAAATGTGTAAGTATGTTAAGTTTAACTAAGTATCAACAGATCTTGAATCTTTCAAATATATAATTGATCAACATTTTAATTAAATGAGTCGAAATATGTATAACTCAAGTTCAACTTACTTAATTAACAAACTCAATTTTTGCTCAAGTTTATTTTATTTAGTTCATGAATCGAGTTCATCAAATTAATTGTCGAGTCTCAAACTATGTAAGTAAAAAAACACCTTATAAACGCTATGCTCAAATACGAACTTATAGACTCAAATTTTCTACCACTTATAAAACACCTTTTATCTCTTATTAAAGCTAATTTATGTAATGAAATGCTAAATTTTCACTTCGAATGTAATAAATAGTTTAGAGACTTAGATATGAACAAGATATATCATCAGCAATTAGATATTAAGATACTTGAGGATGGGGATTAGGATCCTTAATTTGGCGCAGGTTGGAGAGGGAGAAAGAAGTTTTGGAGTAGAATTGTAGACCTCCGATAGAGAAATAGCTAGAGCCAATCCAACTCCCAAGAATTCTGCTCTTTACCCAAACGTTTTTCCTCATTCCTAAGTGAAATGACCAAAAAGTTCCTACGTGAGTTAACTCACGCAGCGTGAGTTAAGTCACGCTGCGCGTTGTTATAAGTTCAGGCAGAACCTCATTTCCTCATTTGCAATCTCAAATCTCTCTCAAATTACCTAACTTCGAAATTCCTTCGACTTCAAATCAAACAACACTCCAATAACAAGAACAAGTAAGTTCTCACTTAAATTATGTTGGTATGATAGATTTTTTCAGTTAAACTAGAATTTTTTAGGTTTAGTGTTTTGTTAAAATTTTTATTTTTTTTTGCAAGAAATGATACAATGTTACATGTAAATGACTTATAATGCTTAATTGTTATGATGTTTGTATGTTATGTTGTAGTTATCATTTTTAGGGTTTATGTATAATTTGCACTCCAAGTTTTTGATGAAATGTTTGAATGAGTTTTTCATTGATTATTTTTAATTCCTTATTGTGTAGATTTGAAACAATGGTCGGGTGGATCGACGTTCATGCATAATTCAAAGGCGGAGAACCTCAGAGGTTGAAGGTTTGGTGTCTTGGTGTAACATTAAGAGGTCTCAAAGATGAACTGAATGAATTCTACCAAGGAGTCAACCCTAGAAACACAAGGAGGGTGAAATACGTTCAGTATAAACGTCGAACGCTCGACAAGGGGAGAGTATCATTCAGTTGGGTGGAATTAACGAATGACGAAAACGTGACGAGCATGTTTTGCGAGCACAACATGTTCCAGTGGATCGATATGCGTGTAACGTTGCTGAGATCAGCTGAAGATATCATCAAAAGTTTGATTCCGCCAGAAGATCGTGATTAGGTAGGAAATGCACCTTCCGACTACAACAATTGTCTTCCTCTGAATGAGGTAATTCAAACTTGTTAAACGTCTGTCCCAAGCATTCTCACGGAAGTGTTATTGTTTCATTTAAAAGATTAAATTCATGTTAGTTTGGTTTAGATGAAGGTATCGAAGTGTCAAGGACTGAACCTCATTCTTTTGGCACTTGAATACCATCATCTAAATCAAACTAACAAGAATTTAATCTTTTGAATGAAACAATAAAACTTCCGGATGAATGCTTGATAGTTGTTGTTTAGCAAGTTTGAATTTACCCCATTCAGAGGTAAGATAATTGTTGTAGTTGGAAGGTGCATTTCCAAATGTAATGTAATGTAATAACATATATAGTTGATATACATGTTGTTTATGTAATGTAATGTAACTTTTAGGCTTAAATGCACTTTTCACCCCTATGTTTCAAAAAGTTGCGATTTTGACCCCCTTTAAAAAAATGGATATTTTGACCCCCTAACTTTTGGCCCTCTTTTGATTAGGTGATTTTGATGGAGATTATGACAATTTCTCAGTCTCTGATGGTGTAAACTGGCATGGGGATAGAAGGATGCTGATAAGTGGAGTTCAAACTGACATGGTATAATTTTTAGCCCCCCTAAAGAAGGATCCACTTATCAGTTTGGATTCCACTTATCATGCCAGTTTGGACACCATGCAAGTTTGGACTCCACTTATCAGTATCCTTCTACCCTCATGTCAGTTTACACCATCAGAGACTGAGAAATTGACATAAAATCAACTAATCAAAAGAGGTCCAAAAGTTAGGGGGTCAAGATATCCATTTTTTTAAAGGGGGAAAAAATCACAACTTTTTGAAACATAAGGGGAGAATAGTGCATTTAAACCTAACTTTTATTCGAGTTCACGCTGAGTTTAATTAGGTTTTTTTTCGATTTTTTTAAGACGTAACTTTATTCGAATTTATTCAATACGCAATTTTTATTTGAATTCACCCTGAGTTTATTCTAATTTATTTATTTACTTTATTAGAATTTATTAATTAAATACGCAATCATAAAACAAATGCAAAAATTAACAAAAGCGTGTAAAAATCATTTACAAAGCATGAACAACCAGCCATAGTAGCGTGACTTAACTCACGCCCAGGTTAACACTGGCGTGACTTAACTCACGCTAGGTTGGCCCGTGGTATGTGTTCAAGAACACGTTTTTTTGAAGTTGGTCAGTTATTCCACCTTCATTTTAACTCATTTTTACACGTTTTTCTACTATTTTGACTGCATTTAGTACTAATAAAACCTATGGTATCCATTTCTCCCTATAAATACTCCTCCAAAACTCACTATTTCCTCACACCATACCTTCTCTTCTCCTCCTCACTCTTTCACCTTTATAGTTTTTGTTTTTTTTTTATAGCTTTTTTGGGGCCAACTTAGGGGTAAAAAGGGTCAAGGGAGGGAGTAAAATAGACCAATCGATTTGGGGGACAAAGAGGTCAACCCTTGGGGTAAAAGTAAATCTGCTTCTTTTTATCCCAAAAACTTTTTACCGTGGGTTAAAAGCCTCTTTCTTAGGATATAAAAAAACCACATTTACATTTACCCCGAAGAGATGATGTCTTTTTATCCCAAGATGATTGATCTCTTTTACCACCAACATTGATCCCCTGTTACCCCTAAGTTGGTCTATTTTTACCTCAAAGAAACATATTTACTTTATTCTAATAAAACATATCAAATTATGTATTATGTAATTGTATCAAAGTATTAATAAAATGAGGTTTTATTATGTAATTGTTGAGAATTTATATTACCATTTATATTATTAGCATTTATATTATTTATATTACCATTTAAATAAAGAGGAGTGCTATTCATTACGGAAGGTTGAGAGACGAAAACATACGGATGAATACGTGTCAACAGTAGGAAAGAGTATAACTCCACTTTTGGTGGAAAACATGAGGGTTAGTGAGGTGAATTAATTAGCCAACACCTTTCCGTTGTTTTTCGTCAATAGATTTCCCGTAACATTTAGCATTTCTGTTAAATAAATTTGGAAAAAAATTGCATATTATGAAAACGTGACTTAACTCACGCTGCAGTATTTGTAAATTAACACTAGCGTGAGTTAACTCACGTAGAGGCATTTTAGTCATTTCATTTGGGAATGAGCAAAAACAATTGGGTAAAGAGCAGAATTCAACTCCCAAAGCTGAATTTGTGTCCATAAGGTTCAACTGCTAAAATACACCAAAAGATAAAGAAGAATGATGTCTCCACACCAAAGGATGCTAGGAAGCACCACTAAAATACCAAAATAACCTCATCGGTAGTTAACTACCGATACCAATGGAATTCGGGGTTAATTTTGTCAATTATTGTTGTTTCTTAGCCATGTGTGAAGTGTAAACAACAATTTTCAAAGATAAATGACATGAAACTACAAGAGGATGCCTTATCTTCGTCGTTTCAACTTTCTGCTAGGATGAATTTTCTGTTCAGAATTAAAAGAACCACGATAAACCGGAATTAATAACTCAATCCCTGATAATTATGATGCCATGTATCAAGCAGAAAGATATAATCAAAATGTATGATTGGTTTGTGGAACATTCTCATCCGTTGTAATACCATACATCAAGGCAAAGATTACAACATATTATCAGCATAACGTTAACCTGTTATGAACTGGATGTTGGTCACAATTTGGTGATCTGTTGCATTCTAGCTAGCATTTTTGTATGAATAAACACGTGATATTGGAGTGGTAAATTAAATCTAGAATATAAATTGAGCAACCAACAAATAAATGTATCAGAAAACCATAACTATAACTATAATTTAAAGACTGCAAACTACAAGTGGCTAATCTCCAAAATATGATGAGGATCAACCATAAACATAACCGGATTGCATATATTCAAAACTGCATGCAATCCTGGAAGATCTGTGATCGTTCGATTAAGTTTAAAATATGAATCGTCCAATCTTCCGACTGTGGGACGGTCATAGATCTTTTGACTGCATGCAGTCCAGATCCAAAAAAAAAAAATTGGCAGAAGGGAAAAGGGCTAGTGCAATTGCTCTGCCTTCCTTTTTGATGGCATGTTTAAGGAAAAATAATTAAATGGACATGGAAAACTTTACTCTAATATCAAGATCTATCTATTGATTATTGTCAGAAACAAAGCTTAGTAAAGGAAAGTACAAATTCTATTGGCTATTTGGCTAATTGCTTGATTATGGACCTAAAACAACAAAAGGAAATAATTTAATTACAAAACCAAATCAAGTTCATGAAGCCTAGATCGAATCTTATCCAAAGTACCATCAATTGTCAAATCAAATGCATCCTTCTTATTTCTCAAACCAGGAGAACTATTATGCTTCCTATAAACAACTCTAGGAATCAACTCCAAGACTTTCTCCCTCATTCTCCTAACCCTAGCTCTAGGTATTCTCTGCAACACATCAAAAATCTTCAACCCCTTAAACACAACATCTTCCTTAGGTATGGTAACAGAAAACCCCTCAAATTCATTCTCCGGTAAATGCCATGAATACTGCGATTTCGCAGACAAATCCTCGAAAAACACAGGTATACAACCTGCAAGAATCGTGTCAAATGTCGATTTACGCGTAGGAGTATCCCCTGGTGGTTGTAAACAGAAATTTGCACCTAACATTGGTTTCATAAACCTAATTGGATCATGCTCACAAACACCATTAGAACAATCAACAGTTTCACAAAGCTTTTCATAACCAAACGAATTCCCATTCACATTACTACTATTGTTATCATTATCACATTCTATTCTTATACTCCGACGGATATTCGGCGTAGCCGAAAAACCACCACCACCTGCAAAAAGAGCAAGAGAAGATCTCTTGGAACGACGAACACGCTGAATCCACGAATCCAACAACGCTAAATTCGGTGGATGAAACGACGTTGGATAAGGAACAGCGTGTTCTTGCCAAGGCCAAGCACGAGATTCCAAAGTTAAAGCAGTTACATTAAAAAACTGTGGTAATTCAAGAAACGAAGTTCCCCAAAGATGAGGATCATTATCCAACGGCTGAGAGAAATCCAAAGCGGGTCGGGCCATGACAAGAAAATGATCATGACCCGAATGACGGTTCCATATTTCAGGGTGATTTTCTTTGGTCAGAAAATGAAAAAGATGAACACCGTGTTGTTCACTAGAGTTATATTCAGGACCGTAAAGATAACGGAGAGAATCAAAGGCAGCGTAGTAAGGAAGATAAACGGCGTTAGCGGTTTTAGGATCTTCCGTTAAGCATGGATATTCTAACATACGGCGATGGAAAATGAGTTCAAGCATGGATGGGTCGGTTCGGTACCAACTATGGGAACGGTTATGGGTTTTTTGGCCTAAACCGTGGTTTGCTAAGTAAGGACATAAATCGTCTAGGAATGTGTATTCTGAACAATTTGAGAGTAGATCTAGGTTGAATTTTGGTGGTAGTTTTCTTATGTGGATCCAACGTTGTTCGCAATCATTTTGTGTTGTTGTTGTTGATTTAAGGTTTTTAATTTCTTCGGATTTGGTTGGATTCAAGAGGAGGAAGATAGTGATGATAGAGATGTAGATGTAGATGTAGATGTGTGGTTTTGATGGTGCCATTGGAAGAGAATGTGATGAATGATAACATAAGAAAATGGTGTTTGAAGCTTTGTTTCTTTTTTTATTTTTTGTTCTAATGACGGTGGGTATTTTTTTTGTTACCGTAACGAAAATGATGTAATGAAAAGAGGAGCGAGAAATGTGATTACCATTTAGGGCATTTACCAGTTCTATTAATTGAACGGGGGTTTGATTTATGACCGTACATGATTGTCGGTGTAGGGAATCCTCGGCAGCCAAAACCCTCTGGCTGTCTTATTCTGGGTCAATGGATTAAATCAACCGGTCGAGAATAAATGTATTAATTGAAGGGGGTTAATTTAATTAATTTTTTTGTTATATCTATACTGTTGATTCATTGATCGAGAATGAAACAGCAGAGACAACCGGAAAGAGTAGGTTGTCCGAAGATTTAAATCCTAAAATACATAACTAGTATCTTTTAAAATAGCATCATTTTGGAGGTTGATTCTCATTTAAAATAGGATTGTTTGGATATGAATTTTCTCAATTTTTTAAAAGGAAATGTTAAAGAGCGTTGTTACGGATTAGTTAAAATAGCAACAATAAAATATTGTATTAAAATATGGTAAATTTAACTTTTTAAAAATTAAAAAATTGTTGAATTTAATACAAGCTTATTACTTTTGGTTTTCGTAGTAAATGTTTCAAGAGTACGTTAGTATAACCTTTGTTTAAGAAAATTAAAAAGGTTATGAGATTATCTACATAACCCTTTCATTATTATTATCTTCACGGATCAAATCCCACTTGTTTTTTAGGTAATAAGTCATTAGTTTTTTCTTTTTTTTAATTGTCAAAAAAAAAATACTAGCTTTTTTAAGTAAATTAGTTATAAGTCAACCAAGATATCAATGTTAAGTTTCATGTTACATTTGAAGCTAGAAATATATCGTAAATGATTCTACATTTATATTTTGAATAGCAAAAAAAAAAAGTGTTTTATCCAAAACTTTACATTTAGACGAAGAAAAAACTGTGATTTTTTTAATGTATGTTTAGAAAATAATTACGTAATTTCTCACAAAGCACCAATCGAACGGTAATTCACTATTAAATCAATTCAAGCGATGTAAAAAATGTTTCAAACACTAGTTAATTACAGTTTGATGTTTGTTAGGTATCTTAAGAGCAACTTTCAAATACATGTGAGAGGTGAAAGAAGTACATTAGACGTAGCATCATAAGCCCATTAAAGATATTTTACCAAAAAAAAAAGAAATTTTACCAAAAAAAATAGCCCATTTAAGATGAAACGGGCTTATGCTACTTTTATCAAGCTACGTACGTTATTTAACTTTGGACTGTTTCTTTTTGGGAAATGATATTTATCCCGACTAATTGATCACGATGGCAGAAAGTAATTAGGTGCCACAATTATAAATCAATTGCCCCCATGTTTTCCGCTACAACACAAAATATAATTGGCTGATTTCAATTTCGCTGCTACTTCGTGACAAAAGTTGTTGTTGTATTTAACACTGCTCTTCTTTTTTCATCATAGTTCTTCCCACACGTTCTACTTTTTAAAAAAAACTAAAAAATTTACTTTCTATTTCAAATTATATAATCTGAAATCTTTTAAACTTCAGCAAACTGCATAGAATGATTGTGTGTTTATAGATTTAGCAAAACTTCATTATATATATTTACATCAAAGACAACAAGCTTATACTGAGAAAAACATAAACAATTATATTAATGTATATATAATGTGTTTAGTTTCTAGTAATATACATTTCAACTAATGCTCCTAAGTTACTTAAAAAAAAAAAACTAATGCTCCCTAAGTCTTTAAAAAAATAAAAACTAATAAGGTCTTCTAATAATGTTAATGTGCTACGACCTGCGGAAACGTTCTTTAATTTTGAGCAAACATTAAAAAGTAAATTGTTGGAGCATGAATTGTGTGAGAGTGGTATATTTTTTCTTTTGTGTGCTGACTCATTTTTAATTGATAGGTTATATGATATGATAATGATTCATACAATTACCTTCTCAAACTGCTAAATCATACAAATTTGAGTAATATTAATTAGTAAATAAAAACATTCACCTATATTTTTATTACAAAAAATAACAAAAATCTTTACTTTTTAAAGGCCAAACTCAACTATGACAATTACTTTTACAAATAAATCCAAATTTCTAAAGAAAAAATTCTAATTGAAATTCATTTTTTCGAACAGCCATATATACCATTAATAATCACAATTTAAAACAATAAAATTATTTGTTTTTTTTAAGAATAAAATTATTTGGTCAGTAGTATTAGATTTTTTAACAATTGATATTATTTGTCAAGTTTATCATTTACTGTAATTATTGCTCTTATTAATTAACATATCATGTAAAATAATTATTGTTATTTTGATAAAGAAATAACTATATTGCATTTTAAAATTTGAAGAGGATCAGTATTTTATTATTTAAAGAAAGTATAAATATAAAATTTAAATATGGTAGTAATTTTTTTTGAGAAAATCAAAATTAGAAACGTACGTTGTGAATGTTTGCATACAAATATATACACCAAATATTTCTTACATTAAAATTAGAAACGTACGATGTGAATATTTGCACACAAATATATACACTAAATATTTCTTACAGAGTGACTAAAGAAATTTACAGCAGCATAAAGCACACAGATTAAAGACACAAAATCCTCACCAACCACACCAATCAGACCCTATCTTATTGTTACCTATAGATATATGACCAAAATCTACGACGTGTCCCTAACATGGAAATAGTTCTTGTTCTTGACGACAATGTCATACATGTGCATGGGCTTGAGCTTGTTGAAGTCCTTTGGAAGAGAAATGAGGTACACAGTGGAACGTTTATGGAACTGAAGCAGATGATCAGGGTCATCATAATAACGTTCCCAACCAAGTGATTGTAGCTTGCGTTCTAGCACAGAATAGGAAGTGATAACTTCATTTGTTGGTGTGTAAACAAGCACCTTTCTACTTCTTCCACTACTACTCTCACCTCCCTCACCTCCAGGGTTCTCTACTAGCCTCACCACCCCGTTCTTAAATACCCAAACCCCTGACATATATATTTATTCTTCAACACAAAAACAATTATTAAGATGAAGATGATGAAGAAGAAAAGTGTACGTACGTGTGTTTGTGTTTTTGCAAAACCTTGCTAGCTAGCTAGCTATGGCTCGGATATATAATAGGGTATGTAATGTGATATATATAATGATGGAGGTGTGAGGAGTAAGGATCAGATATTGTTTAACGATTCGGGAATTATTTTATTACATTATATACTCGTATCATCGTTACATTATATATATGGGGGAGGAGTGGAGATTATACTCTAGAGTGATGTTTTTATGTGAATACAGCTAATGTGGGATCCACCAATTAGGAAGAGTCCTAGGCTAAATAAATTAAGATTCATTTTGGAGACAGCAACTCAACAAGGCTGTGTTGGGAGAAAGGGACGTTCTTAATTCTTAATTATCACCCATATAGTGCAAAAAAAAATTACATTGTCAAATATCAATCACAAGTCATTATTTGTATGATTTTTAATTAAAAATAAAAAAATTAATCATCACAGGTTAAATCTGACGGATAGAAGGGAGCAAGTGCAACAAAACGCTTAAGCAAGACCTTAAACTTAGGAGACTTCAAAAGAAAATGTCTACTTCCGGACATAATCCCTCGTTAAAACAGTATTAAAAAATTGGAAAAAGATAGATAGACATCTTTTTTCATACACCTTTCATGTACACACTCATGTGTCAGGGATAGTTTAGTAATTTCACATCACATCATCACATCCTCTCATCTCTTCTTTCAATGTTTTTGCCACGTGTCGCAATTGTATGTGGGTGTTGAAAGGTGTATGCCACCTAAAGTGGTATATGTATAAGGGCTCAAAAAAAATTGCACATAAGTGCATATGATTTTTTTTTTTAGGTAACAAGTGCATATGAATTAATTCCATCTCTTATTCACTTTTCAATTTGCCTCGTTCATGCATACTAGTATGTGTAAATTTGTACTTTGTGTTCCAAATTAGTATAAGAATCTATTTTTTGGTTTGGGGAGAAATATTCTTCTAGAAACACCGCGAATCATATGATGTATGTCCACGTATACACAGTATGTCTGCATGACAGCATCTTGCTAACAGTATCACGTAAAGGATTTAATTGGCCATAAACGAAAGGAAATTAAATATGAGGAAATTAAATATGGGAGATGGTAGGGGATTGGAGAAATATAATTAGCATTTTTTTTAGGGGGATATAACTTAGCACTTGAATGGTTATTATGGAATAAATTTCTTTTTACTTTTGGTACAATAAATTATTTATTACAAGTAGAAAAAGAGGATCAATTCGCATTGCATGAAGTGCAGAGTTGGGGGGGGGGGGGGG